>TARA_R110000868_G_scaffold36248_1_pt1 | contig 16664 bp, 17 predicted proteins | sample TARA_R110000868 | Tara Oceans TARA_R110000868 (sample SAMEA4397489) | marine metagenome | biome: Polar Biome; feature: [SRF] surface water layer (ENVO:00010504); material: water (ENVO:00002006), including particulate matter (ENVO:01000060) such as... | depth 5 m | reverse complement strand
TGGAGGAGACTCCGGTGCCATAGAATGGATTGGATATACAAAAGAGCTATGTGAAACTCCAGAAGATGTAAATGATAATATAGATGATTGGGATAATGATGCAAATTTAGCAGAGTTAGATTCAGTAATTTATCATGACTTAGAACATTTTGCATCAGCAAAAATTCTTAATGAGCTAGAAGACTGGTGGAATAATGAAGGCGGTTGGGGTGAATTATGTATATGTATTCCTTCAGGAAAGTATATTATTAATAATCATGTAAGAATTACTGAAACTGAAGATTATTTTCATGATGGTAGTTTAATTAATAAAACTTTAGAATAATGGAAGAATTAATAAAATGGTTAGAAAATTTAGATATTCAAACACTAACAGATGACCTAAAGTCTGAAATAATTGAAAAAGTTACATATCAAGTAGAAACACTAAATATGAATGCATATGATGAAGGTTACAATGAAGCAAGAGATGAAATTATGAATTACATAACAAACAATATATAATGGCACATCCTTGGCAACACGCAAAATCATCAGCTAAAAAGTTTGGTGGTTTGCCGGGAGATTATTTAATGATTCATCAATGGTTTGATGCTACTAAAGCTTGGATTGGCCACAGTAAACATAGAATGTTCAGACACCATAGTGAAGGTATATTTGAATGTGAAACAGTGTTTGGGTTAACAATAACTAATTCTGATGGTAAAGATGTTTATGTTAGATATATTGGAGAACAACATGTAAAAGAGGATTGTAATAATTATATTCCTACAGCAAAAGAATGGGTGGATAATATAAATACACCCACAGAATGGATGATTAAAACTTTAAAAATAGAAGACTAATGGAAAAAGTAGAACAAATTAGAGAAAAAGTAGAAGCTTTAGTTAATGAATCTATAGAGCTGTTAGAAGCTAATTATAATATGGATGATGCTAAGTATGATAATCCTGCATATATGATTATGATGAATTTAAATAGTGCCTTAATGGAATTAGATAGTTTAGATGAAGAAGGATTAAAAACTGAAGAATTATGAGTAAAGTAAAATTTGACAAAGAAGAAACAAAGAATTTATTAAGCATGCTTAAGTCTTCTGATCAAGAAAATCATATAATTGCATTTGAAGCAATAAAAAACTGTAATTTAACTGATTATACTGGAGAACTTCTTGTTCTATATAAGTATGCAAAACTATCATTAACTGATTGGAAAGAACATTGTAGTAGTGCTTTTAAAATACTTGAAAAACTACTTGGTAGTGATAAAACTATGAGTAGTCCAAAAATACTTAGTATTATGACTGATAATAAAGCTAGTAAAGGTTCAATAGAATTATTTATGGAAGCTTTTGTATTGGATATGACAGGGTTTTTAGAACAAATAGGTTACCCTACCGAGAAAATAATAATTGACATTAAATTAAAAGACTAATGGATAAAGTTCAAAGTTTAAGTAAAACAAGTAAAGATTTAATGCTAAAAGAACCTTATTATGGATTCTTTCTCATTATGTTGAATAAACTTTGGGACAAAAAAAGAGTTCCAACAGCTGGTGTAAGTAAGAATGGTATTAATTATCAGCTTACTATTAATGATGATTTCTGGGAAAGTTTAACTGAAGAGCATAGATTAGGTTTACTTAAACATGAGCTACTTCATATAGCTTTTGGACATTTGACTACATTCTTTAAGTTCTCTGATAAGAGACTTGCTAATGTAGCTATGGACATGGAGATAAATCAGTATATAGATAATGCTTGGTTACCAGGAGGTGAACTAAGTAAAGAGGATTTTGATGCTATTAAAGAGCAAGTAAAAGCTGAGATAGCAGAAGCTAGAGAAAGAGATGCTCCTGAAGAAGAAATAAAAGCAATTGCTGATAAACTTCCAAGTAGAGGTATTATGATTGAGGATTATGATGATATGGATCTTGAGACAAAAGCAGGATGCAGATATTATTATGATAAACTCAAAGAAGCAAAAGATAAAAAACAGCAGAATGGAACCTGTGGTTCTCCAGCAATGGATGGATTACTTGATCAAATTGATGATGGAGACGTTCCTGATCATAGCACATGGCAAGATTTTGAAGATCTTACTGAAGCTGAACAAAAACTAATTGAGAAACAATTACAGAAGGTTCTTTCAGATGCTAAGGAACAGACTATTAAAAAACGTGGTACTGTTCCTGGTGAGATAGAAGGAGTAATTGTTATTGAAGAAATAGTTGCTGCTAAATTTGATTGGCGGGGATATATACGGAGATTTACTGGTATTAGTACAAAAGTTTTTACCAAAAAAATCAGAAGAAAAGAAAATAAAAGATTTGATGCCAATCCTGGTCTTAAGATTAAGATGAAACAACACATGCTATTAGCAATAGATACTTCAGGTTCTGTAAGTAATGAGGAATTGTTAGAATTTATGAATGAAATACATCATATTTATAAAGCAGGAGTTGATATCACTATTATACAGTGTGATGTAACTATCAAATCTATTGAGCAATATAAAGGTAAACCGGATCTTAAAATATCAGGAAGAGGTGGGACTGAATTTGATCCCGTCCTGGAATATTATAATGGAAACCTAAAAAAATATACAAGCCTAGTATATTTTACGGATGGAGAATGTAATGCAAATGTAATACCAAGAGGTAATGTTCTTTGGGTTATTTCAGAGAGATCAAGTATGAATAATGATCTGCCAGGCAAAGTGATTAAGTTAGAATTATAAAAAAAGAAAAAAAGATGAGTCAAGTTCAATTACACGTAGAAGAGTTAAAAAGCTTTATTAAACACATGGTTACTAATAACCAAGTAATTCAAAAGGACGGTAAAGTTCCTGTAGCAATAAACATTGAAGGAGATGCTGGTCTTGGTAAGACTTCAGCAATAATGCAGTTAGGTAAAGAACTTAACATGCAGGTTGTTAAATTAAACCTTTCTCAATTAGAAGAATTAGGTGACTTGGTTGGTTTCCCGGTAAAAGAATTCCAGATCCAGAATGCAGAAGGTAAAACTACTTGGATTAATGAATCTCAGATAGCTGCTGCAAGTGCTAAAGGGTATAAAGTTGTAGATAAAAGAATGTCACATGCTGCTCCTGAATGGATTCAGGGTAAAGGAGAAGGTGGTTTCTTAGTATTAGATGATTATACTAGAGCTGACCATAGATTTATGCAAGCTACCATGGAGATTTTAGATAGACAAGAATATGTTTCTTGGAAACTTCCAAAGAATTGGCACGTACTTTTAACTACAAATCCAGATAATGGTGACTATAATGTTACTTCTCTTGATGTTGCACAAAAGACAAGATTTATCTCTGTAGAGTTAAAGTATGATGTGAATGTATGGGCTAAGTGGGCTGAAACGGCAAATATAGATGGTAGATGTATTAACTTTATGTTGATGCACCCAGAATTGGTAACTCAAAGAGTTAATCCAAGATCTGTAACTACATTCTTTAATGCAATTAGTTCTATTCCTAAGTTTGAAGATGATTTACCTTTGATTCAAATGATTGGTGAAGGTTCAGTAGGAACAGATTTTGCTGCAATGTTTACTATGTTTATTAATAACAAGTTAGACAGAATTATTAGTCCTGAAGATACCTTAACAAAAGATGAGGCTTATGTAATGGGCGCTTTAACATCAGCTGTTGGTAAAGATGATGAGTTCCGTGCAGATATTTCTAGTGTTATTGCAACAAGACTTATTAACTATTCATTGTTATTTGCTGATACAAAAGCAATTCCTGCAGCAATGATTCAAAGAATTATTAAGCTTACTACAGATTGTGATGCATTTACAGATGACTTGAGATATTATATGATCAAAGAAATTGTAAACGGGAACAAACCTAAGTTTGCACCATTAATGATGAATCAACACGTTGTGAAGATGGCTGTAAAATAAGTCAAACAACAAACAGTTTCCCATTAAAAAAACAATATTCTGATTTTAAACAAACATAAGGGGGAGATAATACTCCCCTTTTTAAAGATTAATTATGAAGTTATATTTAAATATTGACCTTAAGGTTTCTGGAGATGAATTTACTATAGATATTGAACCTAAAGTATGTTCAACAGACAGACCTGTCATTAACTTTGTTGATGATGAATATATTCCCTCAAAAGGAGATAAATATTATTTTTTACCTGGTGTAAATATACCTAGAGTAAAATTAAAAGATTTAGCACTACAATATGGTGTAAAATCTGTAAGAAACATAGAAGATGCTACACATATTTTTGGTGGTAATGGTAGTATTAATAAAATGACTACAACTAGTTGGGAAAATTTTAATAATACTAATGAATTTCTTGAATTTATAGATATTATTAAAGATCATGTTGATGAATACTATTTAGAAAAAGTAACTCAAGCTTTTGAACATTATACTTTAGATAAAATTATTATAGAGAATTCAGTCTATAGTTCTTTAAAGTATAATCTAGATCCATCACATCCTTTGATAGATGAGATTCAAGGATCTACTTTTGTTACTAATATGCGTAATAATTCTTGCTATGGTTATACAGAAGATCCTGAACATGTAGGTTTATTAGAAGAACTTATTGGTAAAGATGTCTATAATGAAGATTCTGTATTAGTATATGTAAATGGTCCTGATGCAGCAACAATAGATGCTGTGATGTATGAACAAATTGCAGGTATGTTTGAGAGTTCTGACTCTGATAACCATGTTTTAGCTATGGAGATCATGGCCAACTGTAGATATAAAGAAAGTCTTCTTTACTTAGAGTTCTTATTTAAAGAGTATTCTTATCAAATGTCCCAAAGTCATACAAAGAATCATGTGAACTTTAAAAGCTTATTAAGCTATCTAAATAAAGATAAAGCTTACATGAGTACTGATATTGATAATATTATGAAATGTCTTATTGATAAAGGAGTTTTAGATGTTGATAAAGTCAATATTATTATGGAAAAGTATAGTGATCAAATTGAAGAACGTGGAGATTCTACATTTTTCAAAGTAAAAACTATTACCTTAGAGAATGAAACACTTGCTCTGTTAAATAGTAATTATACTTATATTATACAAGAAGACTTTGTGCCCGTGATTCCAGATACGCTAGGGGTGGCGGAGGTGGCTAATGAGGTTGAAATACCTGATGAAGACATAGAAACTGCAATTACTATAATTGAGAGAAAAGAACTCAAGTCAGAGTTAATTGCCTTAGAAGAAACAAATCCTGTTTCCGAATCTGAGTTAAATAAACCAGAAGAAGAATCAAATAACCATCAAATAAAAGAAACAAATGACACAGATGACTTTGAGTGGTTCTGATGAACTAGAAAAATTTTACCAAAAGAAGTTTTACTTCAGTTATAGCGGTTTGAATAAATTACTTTATTCTCCAGCTATATTTTATAATCACTATGTGCTGCAACAGAGAGAGGATAGTACAGACGCGCACCTTGTAGGAGGGCGCGTTCTGCACTGCCTTTTGTTTGAAGAAGACAAGTATGATGACAACTTTATATCACTACCTGGAAAATATCCAACAGACAGTCAAAGAAAAATAATTGATAATATTTTCAAAATACACTTGTCAGTTGGAAATAATACCTTAATTTTAGATGATTACTCACAAGATATACTCACACAATTACTTACAGCAAATCTTTATCAAGCTCTTAAAACAGATCAACAAAGAATTGAAAAGATACTAACTGAAGAAAATCAAGAATATTTTGAATTCCTTAAAAAATCTATTGACAAAACAGTGGTGGATGAACCTACTTTGAATAATTGCAAAGCTAGCGTTGAAATACTAAAAAAGAATAGTGATGTAAGAGCTTTATTGTCTCTTGATACAAACAAAGAAGACACTCATATTGAGACCTATAATGAGTTGCATCTTAAGGTTGAACATGACAAATTACCATTCGGATTCCATGGAGTACTTGACAATGTAGTTGTTGATAATGAAGCAAAAATATTATTCATAAATGATCTTAAAACTACTGGTAAGTCTATACAGGATTTTCCTGAAACAGTTGAGTATTATAAATACTGGATACAAGCAGTAATTTATCTTATACTAGCTACAGACAAATTCTTAAAAGACAAGCCAGATAAAGATGCTTGGCAGGTACAGGTTACATTTATTGTAATAGATAAATATAACTTAATCTATCCTTTCCAAGTATCAAATGAAACTATGTCAGAATGGAAACAAGATTTTAGACAAGTTATCCAGGTTGCTCAATGGCACTATGGTAACAAAAGATATGATCTTCCATATGACTTAGCAGTTGGTAATGTAAAATTATAGAATTATGGTAATTGATGCGCTTTATAGGAAATATTTCCAAAAATCCAAGATCTTTATATATCCGCTCTTGGAAATTAAAAGAGGTACTAGTGTTGTCCCAATTGAAACTTATGTAAGTTGGAACAACTCTTTAGGCTCTGAGGATATGAAATTAGTTTGTGTATACCAGATACGTACAGATGATGAATATATGAAGTTTGAGAAAAATGTTTTACTCAAACATAATAGACTAAGTGATTATGTAAAAGTAGATGATACAAAAGCTGTAATTACATTTGACTTTTCTGATTTAAATGATGATTGGTTCTATTTTATAGAAGGCAAATATAGTAAAATGAATATAAACACAAAGCGCAAAATTTTAGATTTCTTTGACAAAAAAAGTGGGAATTATGCCTACGTTGAAAGTTACTTGTTTCCTGAAAAACATTTTGAAACATATGCAAAACTATTAAATGTAGAAAGTGATTTCCTTAAATCTGTTGGTGAATTATGTACAAAACCAGACCTAGAAAAAGAAAAACTTCTTATTGAGGTTGCTGATTTAGAAAATATCAAAATAATTGAATAACTTTGTTTATTAAAAACCAACAAAAATGAATGAAAAAACAATGATGCTAATCCAAGCAACTTGGCAAGATGCACAAACCTTTAAACTTCTTCCTGTATCAGGTAACTCTCCTTATGTAGAGTGTATTTTTGATCCAGAAACAAAAGTTTTTGTAGTAATTTCTAAAATTAGAAAAACTTCACTACATATGTTACCCAAACTTGATGAATATGGTCAACCTGTTACAGGTGCCAAAGGTCTTAAGCAAGAGAGACATAAAATTGAAGTATTCCAAGAATTTTATGTAGAAGATCTTAAAGCTATTGATAGTTTAATTCAAATGCATGCAAGTAATGCAACTGAGTTTGATTATAAAAAATTCTTTACTGCTACTACCTTGGCAGAAAAGAAAAAGGAGACTAAGTAATTAGTCTTTCGCTTTGGACAGAGAGGGAGTAAGCTACAGGCACTCCCTCTTTTTTTATTAATTAAAAGGGGAAACAGCTTAACTGAATATAAATATTATGGGAGATATGCCATGGGGAAACTGCCGCTATTGTGGAGATAAGGGTCCATTAAGAATTACATACTTTAGTTTTCCAATTAAATGTAACTGTTGTAGTTCAAATCATTCAGAAAGAATTGAACATTGTAATGAATGTGAGGCTAAAATGCCTACTCAAACAAGATTATGGATTAGTACTGAAAAATTGCAAGATCCTATTCACGAAGACTTATTTACAAAACTACCATGAAGACACATTGGGTAATGGATTATGAAACACTTTCTAATTGCTTTATTGCTGTATTTGAAAGTGTTAAGTCTGAAGAACAAGAAATTTTTGTATGTCATAAATCTAAAAATGACATCTTAGAACTTGTTACATTCTTAGAAAGAAATATAGCACTGAATGAGTGGCATGTATCTTTTAATGGACTATCTTTTGATAGCCAAATTACTGAACATATACTTAGAAATAAAGAACAACTGTTAGAAGTTGACGGGGACACAATTGCTAGATTTATATATGACATAGCACAAAGTGTAATCCAAAGACAGAATGAAGGAGAATTCTCTGAGTTCAGTCCTAGAGATTTACAGATACATCAGGTTGATGTATTTAAACTTAATCACTGGGATAATCCAGCTAAGAGAAGTTCATTAAAATGGATTCAGTTTAGCATGGACTGGAAGAATATTATTGACATGCCTATACATCACAGTGCTGAGATAAAAGCTGATCAAATTGACAGCATTATTAAATATTGTATAAATGATGTTAAGTCTACTAAGCAAATCATGCTGCTAAGCAAGGATCAGATAGCTTTAAGAAAAACTTTAACAGAAGAATATAATATTGATTTATTCTCTGCTTCTGAGCCCCGGATTTCTAAGGAACTATTCTTACACTTCTTGAGTAAAGAAACCGGTATTAAAAAATGGGAGCTCAGACAAATGAGAACTCATAGACCTAAGATTATTTTTGAAGATATTATTCTTCCTTATATCAAGTTTGAGACAGCTACTTTTCAAAAGCTACTCTCTAAATTTAAAGAAGTAGTTCTGTTTCCTAATGAGACCAAAGGAGGGTTTAAATACTCTGTGCAGTACAAAGGAGTAAAGACTGATTATGGTCTTGGTGGTATTCATGGAGCAAGAACTAGTAAAGTGTATAACTCTGATGAAGATAATGTAATAATGACTTCAGATGTAACTTCATTCTATCCTAATCTTGCAATTAGAAATAAATGGGCTCCAGGTCATTTACCTCAAGAAGTATTTTGTGAACAATATGAATGGTTCTTTGATGAAAGAAAAGTTATTCCTAAATCAGATCCAAGAAATTATGTCTACAAGATTATCTTAAACTCAACTTATGGGTTAAGTAATGATGAGAATAGTTTCCTGTATGATCCTGAATTCACTATGAGGATTACAATCAATGGTCAGCTTAGTCTTACTATGTTGTATGAGATGATTTGTGAAGAGATTCCAAATGCTATACCTCTGATGCAAAATACAGATGGTCTTGAAACTATTATACCAAGAGAATATGTAGATAAGTATATGGAGATATGTGCCCGCTGGGAGAAACTAACTAACCTGCAGCTTGAACACGGTACTTATAGTAAGATTGTATTAGGTGATGTAAATAATTATATTGCTGTTACAGAAGATGGTAAGTCAAAGTGTAAAGGTAGATTTGAGTACAAGGATTTAGCTCTTCATAAAAACAAGAGTTGTTTGATTGTTCCTAAAGCATTACATGCATACTTTGTAGAAGGAAAGGATCCGGAAGAATTTATTAAGTCTAACACAAATATATTTGATTTTTGTGGTGGAGTAAAGATTAGAGGTGATTGGAAATTTGTAGAGCATAAAGTAATTGAGGGTGAATATGTTAAAAAAGACCTTCAACATACTATTAGATACTACATCTCTAAAGAGGGATCTAAGATTATAAAAACAAATCTTTTAGATGACAGAGAGATACAAGTTGAGGCCGGAAAATGGCTTCAAACAATATTCATTGATTATGTAGAATTACCTATGGATCAATATATGATTAATTATGATTATTACTTAGAAAAGGTTAATAAGGAAATTGAAAACTTAGAACCTAGAACAAATCAACTTAGTTTATTTTAATTATGCCAAAAAAAATTCAAAATTATGGAAAGGCGCACTTAATTAGTGTGCCACTTCCAACTCATGGACTTAGCTATACTGTTATTTCTCATGAATCTGTTATTGATATGTCTACCACAGCATTAATAAATGCAGGGTTTACAATTGTAGAAGAAGAATACCGCGCAACTGCAGATGGTCAGATTGCTCAAGGTATTTATAGATTAAATTATATGGGAGATCCAGATCTTTCAATGATGTTTGCATGGACAAACAGTTATAACAAACAAGTAAGATTTAAATGTGGTGTTGGAGCCTATGTAAATAAAACCGGAACTGTAATGGTTTGTGGTGATATAGGAAGTTGGGCTAGAAAACACACTGGAACTGCAGATACTGAAACACAAGATACAATTGATGATCAGATATCTAATGCTTATATGTATTATAATCAACTTGTTTCTGATAAAGCTAGTATGGAAACTATTACTATGAATAAGAGAAAACAAGCTCAGATGCTTGGGATCCTTTTTGCAGAGTATCAAATTCTTACTACAGAGCAAGCTAGTATTATCCGTAGTCAAATGGATAGACCAACACATGTATTTACAGACAGTAATAGTTTGTGGGCATTTTATAATTATGTAACACTTTCTTTGCAATACTCACATCCTAAAACTTGGATGGAAGATCAGAGAATTTTGCATCACTTTATTTCTGAGGTGAATAAGTTTGCTCCAGTTAATACACCAGTACCTGTTATAAGCGCGCCAGTTGATCCTTTAACTGTTATTCCTAATCAGACTAACTTACTAGATCAAATTGCAGATTTAGAAGCAGATCAGATGGATGAAGATGTCAGATATGATGCAAATGTAACAGAAGAGTTAGCAGCTGAACTTTATTTAGCTGAAACTACTTTTATGAATGCAAGAGCACTTGAACTTAAACTTGAACTTGAAACAGATGCTTTTGCTATGGCTCAATTAGCAGGTGTTAGAGCCCCTGAAGATCTTGAGATAAAGTTAACTGTACCTAAAACTAATGAAGAATTAGCTGCTGAGTATAATGCAACACATGATGATTCACAGATGAACATTGAATATCTTTCTCCAGAAGAAGTAAAAGAAAAGTATGGTCAAGAAATAGTAATTCATGTAGAATCTGATCAAGAATATTTAGAAAGAGTAGCTGACATTGAAGGAGAACTTGAAGTGGTGCAAGAAGAGGTTATCTATGCAGAAGATCTGCACCAGTCAGAAGAAATCATTCTAGAAGCTGATGAAGACATAGAGGTTCCATTTGATATTGATGAGGATGATGACACTGTGTTAGGTTCATTACTAGTTCCAATAGAGAATAATGAGCCCATTGTTGAAGAGGAAATTGGGCAAGAAAATTCAACGTCCATTTTTCCACAAGAGGAAACTGTAATTTATACAGATACTGCAGGTAATACTTTTGAAGCTCCTATAGTAATAGAAGATTTAGTTATTGAAGAAATACCAGTGCAAAGTACGGGATCAGATTTTGATCTAGATTTAGACTTTGAAGATAGTTCTAGTGTAGATACTACACCTGACTTCTTCTAAAAATACCTTATAAGTCATAAGGTTAATTGATTTATCACTTAGGGGGTGGCGCAAGCTATCCCCTTTTTTTTTACATTTGCAATATGAAAAAACAACTTATAGCCGTGGAAGAATTCCACAATGCCTTTGGGCAAAATAATGGTAAATCACCAAGAAAGTTAAAAGCAGATGAGTATGAACTCAGACATGCTTTAATGCAAGAAGAAAATGATGAGTATTTGGATGCTTGTGATGAAAACTCTTTAGTAGAGATTGCTGATGCTCTAGGGGATCAGTTATACATCTTATGCGGTACAATACTTAGACATGGTATGCAACATATCATAGAAGATGTATTTAATGAAATACATGCAAGTAATATGAGTAAGCTTGGTGAAGATGGTAAACCAATCTTTAGAGAAGATGGAAAGATTCTTAAAGGGCCCAGATACTTCAAACCAGATTTGAGTAAGTTTATTAAAGTTGACAAAGATGCATCCAGTAGCATTTAAAAAAGCATTGATGGAAGCATACATAGCAGGAGCTGAAAGTATGTATTGTGGTTGTTATGAAAGACAAACAAAATCCCATGCAAGAGAATGGTTTAACAGTGAATACGGAGAACAAGAGTCAGAAGAATGTGATTGTTGTGAAGAAATTGATGAAGAATGATTTGGTATGTGATTGAAAATAACAAACGTAGGTATATGACCACAACTGTAAGTGCTGATATATTTTTTGAAAGAGGTTGGGGTAATGGTTATGTTGCAGTACCTCCAACACATCCTTTGCATCTAGGTGATATAGATCATATACATGGAGATGATGTTACAAAAAAAATAAATTTAGTAGAAACTCTTGATATTAATGGTGGTATTACTTATAATGATTATGGAAATGGTATAGATGCACCAAAAGATTGGTGGGTATTTGGATTTGATACGGCTCATTCTGGAGATACTATTCAAAAATGGCCAAAAGAAGCTGTAGAAGCTGAAACAAAAAGATTATTCTGTCAATTGATTGACATAGAATTAGGGGAGCTGTAAAAGGCTCCCCTTTTTTTTTCTTACCTACCTTGTGATCTATAGGCTTTTTTGTAATTCTTAGAGTTCTTTAATTTAGAACTTTTAGTTTTAGCATGTACCCCTGGTTTAGAAACTTTAGGTTTTATATATGCTCTTACTGATGCTGTTGCTGCCTTTGCCATTATCTATTATTTTAATTTACCTGCGTTTTCTAAATTCTCTAATGCTTGAGATGCATCTCCTGTTGAACCTGTAATACCTACAGTTTTTAATAAGTGTCCTATAATTTTTGGAGAATCTTTTTGTTGCCAAGAATACTCTCCTTCTTTTTTACTATAGTATGCTTTATCATTATATGTAATCATTTTGAAAACATCTTCCATAATTTTAGCATATAAACCTATAGTGTTTCCAAAAGAGGAAGTTGTTGTTGAAAACATTTTTATATAATCATCAGCTCCTAAACTAACTCCAGCAATTGGAGGGAGTGGAATAAAAGCAGATGTCTCAGCTTGCATACCTAATAACAATATTAATGCATGATTTTGCAAGAAGCCCCAAGTTTTAAACTCATCTGTACCAAGTGCTCCTGATCTAGCTTTCATTTTTTGGAATCTTTCTTTATCATCAGGATCATATCCAAAAATCATTGATGTTATCAATGCTATTGCAATAATAAATAATGATTCAGAAAGTGTTCTCATCAAATCTCTTTTTTGATCAGCAGGCATATATGCCCAATACTTACCTTTGCTCTTGATAAGATCCGTCATTCCCATAAATGCGTTGAGATAAAAACCAATATTAGTTTTACCAGTCATGAAGTTATATCTTTTTTCAAACTTAGGTTTCCAAATACCTTCTTCAACATTTACTGAAGCTCCAAGACGGTTAGTTAACATAGGAACAAACCATTTTCTCATGAAAGTAAACATTCTGTAAGGTAAATATTTATTTCCTTCAGATTGTGCAAAATCATCATAAGCTCCATATAATCTGTGGGATACTCCTTGAAATTTGTTTCTAAATCTTTTGAATTTTTCAGATCTAGCAATAATTACTTCTTGACCTTCTTCAAATTCTAATGCATTAACAATTTTATTGCGTTCTTGTAGTTCTTCAACAGTAACCCCATATCTATCAGCTAAATTCTGAAGAGTCTCTCCTTTTACATAGTCATGATATACAGTCTTATTACTCCAAGCAGGATCAACACCTGGTTTTAACTCAGCAATACCTGTATCTTTATTAATCTGCCAAGCATCTTTATAGTTTAAAGTTATTGTCTTACCATTTGACAATTTCTGTTCAACTTTCTCAGCATTTAAGAATGCCCCAAAAAGTTGCAAAGAGGCTTCCATCTCAAGGTTCTTACGGATATTATACATCCACTCACCATTCATCATATCCTTAGCAACATTTCTAGAAACAGATCTACCAAAATCATCTTTAAATTTAAATGCAGCATCAAACATCTCAATCATTTGAGAAGATAAAGCTGGTACACCTTTAGTATAAACACTTTTTGAAGCCCATTCAATCATAGTAGTAGCTGCCCATAAACGTGCTTTTGCTAAATCTTTTGCAGTTACAAATTCTCCACCTGCAGATTCAATCATGTTCTGTACTAACTGACCATATCTATTTTTTAAATCCGAAGGGATGTTTACTGCAAGAGAAGCTCTTGATGAAAGTTTTTGTAATTGCCCTACAAATTTATCTAGGTAGAGTGATCCACCTGCACTGTCAAATTGGACACCATAGTATTCTCTTTCAATAAGAGCTCTTACTTGTCCAAGTCTATTGTTTGCAGCACCAGGTTTTGTTGTATGTTCTAACTTACCCTTGTTTCTCTTAATTGTTCTACTAAATGTATTTGGAGTTTTTGGTGCATTTTTAGGATCAGCCAATGTGTCCAGAATAGAATTAACAAGAGGAAGAGTTTGATGTAACTTAGTTTGAAGTTCTAAAGACTGCAAATACTTAAACATTCCTCTTAATACATCTGGGTCAGTATTATCCAGTTCAATATTGTATAATCCAGAGACGGGAATATAAGAAACTTCTTCAGAATTTAAATCAGTATTTACCAATCTGTATTCATCCGTGTTATTTTCTCTCTCATAGTTATGTTCTAACTCTGATTCATCTACTGATTTACCAAATGCATCTGTGAGATATTGTTTTACTCCAGATTTAATTTGACTGTATCTATCTCCAATTTTACCGGCCTGAACTCTAGACAAAGTATCTCTCAATACATATCTAGGCATATCATAATAAAGCTTAGACTTATTTGATTTACCATCTTGGAAATCTAAGTGATTCTCTTTAAGGAGTTCTAAAAGTTCATAACGTGAGCTATTTGAACTCTTCAGTCTTTTATAATCCTCATTAATAAATTTACCATCTATTGCAGTATTTGGATTACCTGGCATAAAAGGACGTGGTAATGATTGACCTCTATTATCAATGTGCTCTCCTACTTTTAACTCAACCTCTCCTGTTTGTGGATTGTAACCTGTTTTATATTTGTTCTTTACTCTGTAGACAGAATGTCTTGCATTAGGCATACCTTTAATTACTTCATCTTTGCCACTGATCTCATTAAAAAGAGTAGTTGTTTCATAATACTTTTCACTCTTAGGAATAGAAATAGAGTTGGCCATAGATCTTTCATATTTGACCTCAAGTTTTCTAGTTTTTCTATTCTTAACTTTTCTACTTACGTGATTATCTTTAAACCAATCAACAAATTTACCATCCTCAGCCAATAGATTTTTCATCTCAGTACTGTTAATGAAATCATCAACTTGATCATCAGTAACAGTAGCTACATTTAATCTTTGTAAATGCTCATTTAATCCATCTATGTAGTATTCAGTAGCAACCTTTTGTGTCATTGAAGATAACTCAGCATAAATACTTTGCATAGTAGCAATTTCATTAAGAGAAAGACCTCCTTTAGTTTGTTTCTCTAATAACATACGGTATCTTGCTTTTTGTTCTGTAGACAACCTATTAGGATCTCTTTTACTTGTAGCAATATAAAGTTCTAACTCTTCAGCTTCATCTCTTGTTAGACCGGTTTTAGTATCAAACTTTCCTTTGTAGTCAATAATCTTTTGATTAAGATCTTTGATCATACGCATTTTTTCAGGTCCTATTTCAGATGGAATAGGTTGTCCCTGTTCATCCTTATAAGCAAACATTAGGTCAAAGATGTCACTATAAGCATTACTTACATCAAATTCTTCTCCTATAGCTTTATTTACTTTACCTTGAATTTCTCTAAGTCTTGCAATTAAATCTTTTCTAGACTCATAAAATTCAGGAGTATAAACAATTCTTGTATTTTGTTTGATCCATTCATCTTTAGCTTTAACTAAATCTTCTCCAGTCAAACCACCTGATTCTTGTAAACTCAAGAACTCATTGAATGCAGTTTGTAAGGAACCTGCTCTTGGCACAAATTCATAATAGTCTCTTGTAGATTCTCTATGTTCTATCAAAGCTTTTGCAATACTTAAGTCATAGATACCATTAGCCGGGTCATCTACTTTTGGAGAACCATCTTCATACTTTAAAGAGTAGAGCATTTGGTAATTTCTCCATAGTTCTTGTAGAGTAGAGTATTTTTGAAACCTTTCTAACTCATCAGAAATTTCATTGGCCTCATTATTATATGCATCCAATGCCATTTTTCTTGCAAGCCATGCAGCTTTACCTACTTCTGAAGGATACTTCTCAAAGATATCATCCTTCTTATAGAACTCAGGAACATTCTCCTGCCACATGTAATCGTCATTAAACTTCTTTAATGCTGCAGAAGCTTCTTTGATTTTATCTTCATCTTCAGATGCAAAAGCCTCATCTAAGTTATACTCTAAAGTATCTTGTTCATATCTATAGTCTTTAAAGTCATTTAAGAAAGAATATACTTCTTTCATTATAGGCTTTTTAGTTTTTGGATCAATCACCATGATTTTATCTTTAAACATAACCATGTCTAAGACTTGTCTTGTTTTTAATGTATTGAATCCAACTTTAGGAAGAACTACTTCAAGTTTTTTTCTAAACTGATATGATTTTTCTAATGCAGTTTGAGCAGCTTCTGTTCTTTGATCATTAATAAAGATTGCTAATCCACCCACTATAGGATCATTACTTGATGTATAAGACTCAAACATTCTATTGAACCAACTTACATCTCTAAGTTTACCGCTTAGACCATCTGTAATCTTATCCTGGTTTATCAAGAATTTATTATACTCATCAACAAACTTTTTAATATACTTATCTTCAATTCCTTTTTCAGATAACATTTTATAAAACTCAGAATAGTCATCAGAGTTCATCTTCTGAGTAATAACATTTGTATAGAAAGTTTCTATTTCATCCTCTTTAAGTTTGTCAGTTAAAGCATTCTTAAGATTTTTTCCTAGCTCCTCTTTAAGGAAGTCATTCATATAACCTGTTACCTCTACATAGAAATCCACACTATTTTCTTGGTAGATATCACGTATTTTTTTATCAGCACGAGTAAGGTTGTTTCTAGTCTCATTAACAAG
>TARA_R110000868_G_scaffold96479_1_pt1 | contig 16684 bp, 32 predicted proteins | sample TARA_R110000868 | Tara Oceans TARA_R110000868 (sample SAMEA4397489) | marine metagenome | biome: Polar Biome; feature: [SRF] surface water layer (ENVO:00010504); material: water (ENVO:00002006), including particulate matter (ENVO:01000060) such as... | depth 5 m | reverse complement strand
TGATGGTCAATAGGCACATAGTTTTCTAAGGAGTGATAACCTTCTTGCAATAAATCAATTACACCACGGCACCCTCTTAAGAACGGACGAAAGTTATTATTAATAGCACCAGTGCCAAGCATCCATATGCGTCCAAAGCCTTCTTCTATTGGCACATTGCCTGTCATTGCAATAGGTTCATTGTCTAATTTTAGTGTAAATGTTTTTGCACCAGTAATAACTAAAGGCTCAGTAAGAGCCTCTAGTGGTGTTGCACCATATATCATGCACTCTCTACGATCATTGAATCTTAGATAGTCACATATTTTTTCAGCATGTTCTGGTTTGCTTTTAACTAATGACAGCCTACCAATTCGCATAAGCTCCCTATCCATAAAGAGCTTTAAATCCATCTTCTACTTGTTTAACGAAAGCTGGGTCACGCCTTGATGGATCGTGCCATCTAGGGTCAAGCATCATAGACTTTAGCTCTAATTCATTTACCTGTGCTACAGGTTGTGATGTGCTTGCTGGCCCTGATTGTTTCATCGACTCCATGATACGTTCAATAGCCATAACACCATCTGCTGTTTCACACATTCTTTCTATAGCTGGCAACTCTTTTTCAGAAAAGAAACGCTCTGCAAACAAACCTACCGCTTCTGTTCTTGCGGTAGAGTTATCTCCAAGCCTTGCTATTTCTGTGTCATAGTCTGGCCCATCAGACCCATTAGCATCTGCATACATCTGTATGCCTTGGGCAAACTCATCTTGACTAAACCCATTTTCAAATGCGTGGTTTGCCCACCATTGCAACAAGGGGTTTTCTGCTGCTTGTGATCCGTCTATAACTTCTGGCAAAACATAATCACCCACTTCATTAGGACGATTAGCGTAAGCTTCTTTTTCAAGCTCTTCTATAAGGTTTGCTTTTACGCTTTCCTCATTGCTGCCAAGCTTAGACTCAAGGTTTGAGTAAGACTCGACCATAGCTTCTGGTGTTGAAAACTTTTCTGGCAACCAATCAGGACGCTCACTAGGAGTTGCACCTGCAAGTAATGGGTCACCACCTTCTGTAACCACTTCAGTTTCTGCTGGAGCTTCAGCTTGCTGTTCTTCAGACATTGTTTTTTACCCTATGTGCATGTTTAATACGAGTTTCTATAAGACCAATAACATATCGCTGACCCTCTACATGTCTCAGCTCACCATCTGTTACTGCTGGGCCATTAACTAGGTCTATTGTTACGGAACGCAAATATTTAAGAACATCTTTACCAAGATCGGTTCCAAATAATGCTGCTATATTTAGGCTAATTTTTGCGTCTTCACTCTGCTTACGATGAAATCCATCAACACCTATAAAGGTATTACTGTTCTTGACCAATCATCTGCTCCTGTGGAGGGGCTTGCCCCATCTGCTGCTGTTGTTGCTGCTGTGCCATCTGCTGTGCCATGGCTACAAGCTGCTTTCTCTCTTCTAAATCTCGTATCAAGTTATCAGGAACACCAAACTTGTTAGCGAGATATGCCGCAGTTTCTTCTGAGTTAATAAGAATGTTAGTAAGCTCTGGCCCAAATCGTCCTTGCACAAGCTCTAGGAAACGTGCGACGGAGGAAATGTCTTGGTTTGCTTGAGCCTGTGCAAGTGGAGATACAGATCGCACCTTTACTTCTCTTCCGTTAATAGTAGGAAGATCAATGCGTCCTTGTTTTTTTAATATATAAACTACACGCTGTAGTACAGGTTGCACTAACTCAGCTTGTAACCTGCCAAAAGCAGAACCAATACGACGTGACAAATCTGCCATACGCTCTGCAACTTCTGTTGCACTAGCGGGAGTTCTGTCAGGATTACCAAGCATGTCATTGTACAAAGCTCGTTTAATATTTAAACGCATATCTGACAGCACAAGGTTGGCAACATCAAAAGAACCAGCAGCTTTAACAGGCTGTAATCCCATAGAATTTGGAGCCTTGGGTATAACAGTGCCCGGAACCAAGTTGATTGTATCTGGATTAATTACGCCATCATCGTCCATTTGATAGATGCCAGAGATTGCCATCTGTGCGTTCTCAAGTATCAACTCAATTGTTAGGTTAGTTGTTTTAATTGCGCTAAGGGCATTGATTAAAGGGCCACGCCCATAAACCTCTCCACTGCACTTAGACCAGCGGAAACATATAAATGGATTTGAGCCTATGCCTTTGTAAACATCTGATTTAATTACTTGTTTTGTAGACATCTCAATAGCATAAAACAAATAAGCATCTTCATTTTTAACAGTGTAATCCTTACAAACTATCTCAAGGATTTTTGTTTTCTGATCTGGAGTCTTGCTAACCTTATCAAGAATCTTTGGCCCTAATGTTGCTTTAGGATACATGTGTTCAATGTCAGAAAATCTAGCCTGACGCTCACGATACACATGATCTATTGCATCATCTGGCCCTGTGTCGAGAACGACATGAGGCAATGGTATTGCAGAAAACATTACAGGATGTATAGAGTCACCTTCTGATACAGCAAGAACGCCTGTGCCTACCGCCAAGTCCATAAACGATTCATGAACTTCTTGACCAAAGTTAGAGTTTTGAATGACTTCAAATACATACTCTGTAACTTCATCAAGCTCATTATTAATTGTATCTTTTTGTTCTTTTGGGACTTCAGAACCCGCAGTAAAATCAGCCCATCTAGCGAAATTAGGAACCAAGCCCTGCTGCAAGCGTGAGGCAAATTCTTGAACGCCAACCACTGCCGTTTCATCAAAGATTTTATCGTCTCTACGCTGTCCAACACTTTCTGCATAAAATGATTCCCTCTGTGGTAATGAGTATTCGTAACACTCCTCAAACAAAGGGACAAAGTTCTCACGCAAAATTTTTGCCGCCTCATACTTTTTTAAATACAAGGTAGCAATTTTGTCATCAGAGTAAGAACCCGATTGGTTTTGGTCAGGTAAGATCATGAAAGATACTTATTGTAAAAACCCATTCCACCACCAGAGCCTTTGATAAGGGAGCGTCTTCCTGTGCCGCCCTTGCGTCTAGCTACTGTTTCTTCTAAAGCATCCTGTTTAATTTCTTTTTTGTCAGAAATAGCTTCGTCTCTTTTCTGTTCCTGTTCAGCCTCAAGAGCTTTATCAGGTGGTGGTGGGCTACTGCCCCCTCCTAAACACATAGCAAGTCTCCTTATAATTACACAGTATAAATACTCACAAAACAAACAAGAACGCAACGCACAATTTACATCCTTGCCCATAAACCTTGTCGTTGTCTACCCTTTGGCTTTCTTTTAAACACATCAAACTCAACCTTAGCATTGAATGCAACGGCTTGTTTCTGCCCTGATATAAGCTGTCTTCCTTCCCCAGCACCTAACATTAGATACTGAAGAGCGTCATGTATGTGTGAATACATGTTCTTATCAGGCTTATCATCGTATCTTTCACCAGAAACCTGCATTCGCTTATAAGAATACCCACCTTCAAACCCTTTTATAAGAGTAGGACAACGCCTATCAATCATAAATGCTGGCTTTCCGTCTGCCATTTTATTTAAATAAGTTGATACAGCTTCTAATCTAAGGTCAACTGAGTTGCTTGGAGCTGGGGTTGCCTTTAAACCAGCACCTCTAAGTATACGAAAGGGTGTATCTTCATCGGTTTGTGCGCGAAAATCTCCAGCAGGGTCGCCATAAATGTGTACATCTAAGTTCCCAAAGCGTGTTGCTATCTCTTGACGCAGAAGTTCTGCAAATCTAACTATGCCCATGTCAATTGCTACAATCTCAGACTGTATAAGCCATCGTCCACGCACCTTTTGACCGAATACAGCAGCAGGTGTAAGCCCAAAATCAATGCCAATATACAATGGGACACCATCTGCAATGGGTACAGGCTCTTTAGCTATGTGCATATCAGCAGCAAACATTCCGTATACAGGCTTCCCTTCTTGGATTGCACCCAATCTATTCATTACATAGACATCAATCCAGCTTTTTGTTTTACCTCTTACTAAATTTCTATAATAAGTCTTTAGCATATTGCTATTGTTCTCAGCGTTCTTGTTATCTTCATAGTCAATAACGCTACCCTGCTCATCCCTTATCTCATTCATGCCAGAAGGCTGGGTATAAAAGTTCCAATTGTCAGGCTTGACTAACATTCTTGCTTGCTCAATAGGAATATGGTCAGGCACAGGAACTTCACCAGACATAATAGGCCACCAGTGATCTTCTTCTGGTGCGTTAGTATCTGCAATTACGCCAGACCAACTAGGCCCACCTTCACGCATAGAAGGGAATCGACCAACACGCATGGTACACGCATCAATAATTGACTTGGGTATTTCCCTAGCTTCATTAATCCAGATGCCAGTAAGCTCAAGAGACAGAAGTTTCTTTACATCTTCTGGCCTATCAAGAGCCAGAAAGATAACCTCAAGCTCTAGGTCTGCCTTCTTTATATTATGCGTGTAAGGAACTGACCAATGAAACCTGCCCCAATCATCTTCGGGGAACCAATCCAGCCAAGTTTTTATTGTAGTGGTTCTAAGCTGCGGGTTGGTGTTACGAATGATTGCCCACCTGCTACGCCTAATGCCTTCTTTGTTTGGCTCTTGCTGTAACGCCCTGCGGAATACTTCGACACAACATGCAACAGACTTGCCAGAACCAACAGGGCCACGAATGCCACGAAAGAAGTTGCTGTCTTTCATAAATGTTTTTAACACTTCGCCATCAGGCTTGTATTTAAAGTTGGTCAACCTTCATGTCCTTGCCTGTCTTAATCAATGAAGCGACAGTCTCAGGTGCTATAGATGCTATGAGTTTATCTGTTTCATAGTCAGACTTAAATTCTTTTGGGAAGTATTCCATGTGAACTTTGCGTACTACTATCCGCAGTATTTCACGCTCTTCTTTTTTAAGTGTGTGCATAAAACTCATGTTCGGTATGCCTTTACTTTATCTCGTACCTTTTTAGGCTGGCTAACAAACTGCTTACCAGCCGCACGTCCTTTTCTTTTAGCAGCCGTGGTCTTTGCGTACTCTTGCGATGATAACGCTTTGATGGCTTTGGCAGGTAAATACCTTTCGCCTGTAGCTTTTGCACCTTGAGTAGATGGCTTACCACTCTTGGTTCTCCACTTCTGATTAGTCCAGTTAACTAAAGACTTCTGTGACTTTTTCAAGATTTGTATCCCCCGCCTCTAGCTTTGTAAGCCTTAGCAAGCATCTGCGCCTTTCGTGCTGACCATTGACCAGAGCCACCGCCCTTTGACCCAGCCTTAATGCGATTGAATAAACCCTTACGCATAGTAGGTTTGGTGTAATTACCTGCTGCGTTAACCGCCATCTTTCTTTTTCCTTACTGCTTTTTTCTTAGGAGCCTTGCCACCAACCCAAGCTTCGTTAACTTCTGGCGTAGACTTGTCATCCCCAATAAGTCTGCCATTGTCTCCCCTTGCTCTCAAGGCTTCAGTTACTTCAGCAACAACTACAGGCTCGGAAACAGGTTTAACTAAAAAGACTCTGCGTGACTCAGGAGTAAAGGTTTCGCCAGAAACCAAACGTCCATCTGGCAGGGTAATGATAGGCCCATCATAAACCTCACCATCATTAAATTGATATGACATTACAAATCCTTTTTAATCACTGTTTCGCTCTTGCATTTCAAAAGCACTAGAATCCATCATAAATTTTATAGTAGCTGAGTGCGCTGACTTGTGAGACATGCCCTTTTTTATAAGCCCATTAAAATGGTCAAGGTACTCATCGCGTCCATACGGAGACAGAATTGATCTGCTCTGGCCCACAACCTTAATAAGAGACTTCTTTTTCTTTTCAGAGGCTGAAGCCTTTTGCTTTTCTGCTACCTTCTTGATAGCACTTGCTGGAGTTTTCATTGTCTAACCTTTCTTAATCAAGCTCTTGCGCTTGGGCTTAACCTTTTTGTCTGCCATCTTCTTGGCAGCAGCCATACCAGCCTTAGTGTATGGGAACTTCTTACCAGCTACATTAGGCATTTATTTATTCCTTTCTTTGTTTAGCAATTTTGCAGTTTCACTACCTTTAACTGATTGAAGCAAAGTTGTTGCCATAGTTACCCTATTCGTACCAGTCTTTCCATCAGTCATAGTATGAGTCATTCCAATGTCTTTTAACTTACGAGACATTAACTTTACTTCCCTACCATAATTTTGATTTGGGCGAGTCTCATTCATTTCCGAAACTTCTTTAACAACCTCTTTTGCTAACGATATTAAAGAGGTTTTGCTAGGAACAGTTTGTTTGTTTTTAGCCTTAGCTTTTTTAATTGATCTAGCCATAAGGCCCTTTGAAAGTTCCATCACGCCCTCGCTTTCTTTGCTTTGTTTCGTTTGCTTATTGCCCTTGCCTTAGCCCTTGCATCAGACTTGGATGACGCACCCCACGCTCGAAGGGAGAGTAACAAGCGTGTGGGTTTGCCCTTCGCGTCGCGTTCTGGCCCGCTATTGCCCGCCATTCGCGATAGGAAGCTTGATCTTCTTGGGTTGTCCCCCGCTTTTACTGGGGCTTTGAGGGTGCCGCCTTTGTAAGAGGCGCGACCTTTGGCGTTGAGACCACCTGCTGGGTTCTTTCCCTCTTTTCTTGTCCATGCTTCTGTCGCCATTAGTCCTTGCCACCAAACATATTACTTGCAGCCTCAGAGAGATCGCTAAAGTAATCTCCAAAATCCCCATCATAAACTTGATTATTGACAGGCTCGTTCTTGCCGTTGTCGCTTTTATCAAAGGTAACAAGCGAACCAGAACGCTTTAAGTTCCTAGCCCTGTTCTCTTCACTAAGCTCGTACTTGCTCTTAATAATTTCGTTGCTGGTATCCCTCGGACCAAGATCAGGATAACTACTACCACCACCTAAACACATAAGACGAACCTCTCACTAAAAAAATATTATCAAACTCTGTTGCGAACCTTTTTGACCTCTAACGCTAGTGGTAGACCACAGTGACAGTGATACATCCGACTTTTAACCCCCCCACCACATTACGCAAGATCTATGGACACGCTAATATCGCCAGCATGCAAGTGCATATGTTTGTCGGGAGCCTTGAAGCCAGCCCTGTCCAAGATGTCTTTGCTAGCCTCAAGCTGAACGTACTCACTCTTAGCTCCCGATGCCAACCTCACCATCTTTGCAGCAGCAGTCGTAGCATTCAACCCGATAGCTTCACCTATCCTACTCATCATATACGCTTGCACATGACCCAACCGCAAAGCCTTGCTAGCTGTCACTCTACCCGACTCGCCCGCAGCATATCCCGCAAGCTTTGCCGCTTCTGTAATCGTGCAGCCTGTTGCTACGAGTGTATCCACCAGAGCTGTCTGTTTATCCGTTAGCTTCACAATCTCAGTCATCTGCCCCCCCTTGTGTTCCCCCCCACTATCAGCCAGTTATTCTCGGCTTGTCAACCGCACAATTGATACATCTCATCATCAGCCACTAGCTTGTCGATTGCTAAGGGTAGCATCGACTGTCTCGTTGCAGCACGTCACAAGAACATGGCAATGCGCGTGGCTTATTCACGCCCTAGATGGCCGTTGCGACAGCACAATGCGATCTGCCGATCACACCATGCTGACGGACGTTACATCGGGCAGTGAAACACGCACAGGACACAGGGGTATTTTCACCAATGCACATCACAAACACAACAAAGGTCAGAAAGTGCAAAGCCAGCCCTAATACCTTGCGCTACACTCGCTTTTGTAAATGATTACTAAGTCATCTACGCGTTCTCCTTTGTTGCAGAGATACCAATCCCCTCTCGGCTGGGCAATCATCCAAATCATAACCTGTCTGCAAACCCTCGCTGTTAGCGAGTAGCAAGGGTAAATGCACTCGGCTTTGCCTCGCCCTTGCTTTTCCAGTCAGGCCACGATGTTGGTGTTGCCCATAAGCCGAGAAGGGTCTCGGTATCACAAAGGAGAACTAAGATGACTAAGCAATCAAACAAAAGCGGTTTCGCACAAGATATTAACGCTGTCTTCACACTTTCTGACCGCACACACAAATCAACACTTCAGTACTTTATCAACAAATTCTCTAACGACATTGATTGGAACACGAACAGCAAGAACGAGAAGATTCAGAACCTTCAGGACGAGAACCTGAACGACTACATCGAACACAAAGAACATGGTGTAGTACTCGATAACGACAAGATACTACAACGCAATCGGGACATTGAATGGCAGCAGTCACAACTTGAGTGCAACGAGATACTCAAGGACATCATCACCAAGGCATCACAACAGCTATTCCCTGAGACACATGCTAAGAACGAGCTTGACATAAATGTTATGGACAAATTGCAAGCAGCGTACGAAGCTAAACAACAAGCTTCCTAATCTCTCCCAACTAGCCTCGCTGCTTCGGCAGTGGGGCTTTTTTTCTGCTCATCACATGGCACAAACAGGGCAAGCCGCAGCCACCCAGCCCCGCAGGGGTGCCTAAAGATATAAGCGGCAGCCGCAAACTGAAATGTCACAAGGAGAATTTGAAAATGAAAAACATAATCGATCTATCTGAAGATTGGGTGTTGCAATCAGATACACCTAGTGTACACTGCAAGTATGCAGTAAGGAGAACTAACATGCGTATCACAACATACAGAAAATTCTATTTAGTACCACGTTATTTCGGTACTGATCGTGGGTTCACCATCAAATGGCTGGGCCTTGTCTTGCACTATCGCAACTCAAAATTCTAAAGGAGAACTAACTATGGATGGAGTAACAGTTATAGGCAATAGCCTAGCAGAAGATTGCTGGTCATTCCCAGTAGAGACTTGGAACTTAGCAGCTATCAAAGACAATGACCCAACCTATCACAATGTGCCAGAGTCAATGGCTCGTTGTATTGTACGCACCGATACCAATGAAGTGCTTGGTGTTCACGGCTCTAAGTATAAAGCAATCAAGCATGATGATGTAGTCAACTCAGTTATGGATGCTGTAAGTCAATCAAATGTATCTAAAGATTACACTACAAAAGTTGAAGTCTTTGATAATGGTGCCAAGCTGCGCGGCACTATCGACTTCGATGACTTAGTAATGGAGCCAGCAGTAGGTGACTATGTAAAATTTCGTGTTCAGTTCTTTAACTCATACGACAGTAGCTGGGCATTTCAACAATCAGCATTCGGCTTACGTCTTTGGTGTCTCAATGGATGCACACACGCAGACACTGTAGCTAATACATGGGCAAAGCACACAACCAATGTCAATGTAGAAGGCAGCGCAGCCAAGATACAAGCAGGTCTTGGAGCATTTTTAAACACAAAAGATATGTACAAATCTTGGATGTCAACCGCTGTAGATAATGATATGGCTGAACGATTCTTCAAGCATACCATCTGTCGCACACCAAACAAGACAAGCACATTCAAATGGAATGAGCGTCAGCTTGAACGACTGATGGGCTACTGGTTTGCAGATAAAGCTAAGCTAGGCGGCAACAAGTGGGCATTGTATAACGCTTGCACCTATTGGGCTAGTCACACAGACGAGTCTAACTCACCAGCTAACACGCAACGACTACGCGATAGTCAGTTAGCTAAGATATTCAAACGAAATAGCTGGCACGTACAGCTTTAAATAAAGGAGAACTAATATGGACATGGCATTCATCACACAAGCTAGAGATATACAACGCAACTTACATTCTCTGCTTCATCGGGCAAAGGAAGATGAGTCACAATTCCTTTACGGATTACAACAAGCTGCTTGGAATATAGATAGAGTTATCAACACATATGAAGAGGTACTTCAACGTGACGCTAATGAAGATGAGTCATACCGACCATCATTAAAGGAGGTTTAATCATGCCACTCATGCAACAAAGACACTTTGAATATCTAGCAGACAAGGTAGCACCACTGTTACCTTGGCCTTCTGCCATAATAGAAATGGCTGATCGGCTTGCAGATACAAACCCTAAGTTCAATAAGGACAAGTTCATTTCAAGAGCAACAACTGCTTGGGAAGAAGCTCATCCTATAGGAGAAATGAACGATGATATTCCGTACTGATTTAAAAGCAAGACGCACCTTAGAAGAATACCTAGAGTGTAGAGAATGCACATGGCAAATGTTTAGCGACACCCATGAGGTATGTCATCGTTGTAAAAGCGACGACCTAAAATGGATGACACAATACACAGTATATCAAACTGTATTTACAGAAACTAAAGATGAAGCAATTGAGATCGCTTATCAAGAAGACAAGTGGCAAATTTCATATGGCAAAATTGTTATTGAAAAAGAAACTCCCTCTATAACCCCTGTAATATAGGAGAACTAAGATGAATGTCATAGAACAAGGACGAGAAATAGCTGACGATTTGTTTAACACACCAGCTTTCAAGCTAGCACGCAGTCATGACCCAAGCACCAGCCATGATGCTGCTGATAAACTTAATGTAAATAAAATGGAACGAATTGTATTAGCAGCAATCACATCTTTTGGTAGTGCAGGTTGCATATCAGATGATGTGTTAAGAATTTTATCTTGGCACAGATACAGTACAGTCACAGCTAGGTACAAACAGCTAAAAGAAAAGGGGTTAATCTTTGTTGACACACGCAAACGCAAAGGTGAATCAGGAAGGCAGCAACTAATAATGTGGGCTAAAGAGTTCTATATTCCAACACCATTTGAGGAGAACTAAGATGGCTAGTAGATACAGACACGCTGAAGACAGGCCATTAGCATCTATTAATTATGGGCAACGGCAAGAAACAGAAAGGAATAAAAAAGCTTGTCGTGAAATGAGTAAAGGATTACCTGACAATGCTTTCTCTGATGATGTAACGGATAATGACGTTGGCACATACCACTCAAAGCCAACTGAATTATTAGGAGAGCATTTAGATCATTGACAATGTTGCATTGTTGCAAGCATATTCATTGCATGATTACATACATGGAACAGTTAGTAGATAAGTCAGTGCATTTACAAATCAAATTGAAAGACGCTTTCACTTGTGCTGGAGTGCCTGACTCTACGTTTTATCGTGCAAGAATGGGTAAAGATTTACGTTACGATACAGCCAACAGAGTTAGTAAAGCTATTGAAAAACTTTCATCACTACAAAGTAGAGACTGAAGTTACTGATACATATCAAGATGTTATCAGCCAGCTTGTTGTTCACAGAACAAAACAGAAGTTGACTCAGAAACATTTAGCTTACAAGATTGGTTGCACTGAATCTTTGATACACAAATGGGAGCAACACAAACGAGTACCATCTGGATTCTTGTTTGCTTGTTGGTTAGATGCACTTGGCCTTACGATCAAAGTCCATAGGAAAGAGACTCTACGATCAAGTAGGTGAAGCATACCCATGCGATGCTTGCAATAATAATACTCCTTGGTTTGTCTGTATATTAGCTACAGAAAAACCTCCAACCTATTACACAATCTGTATTGATTGTTATGAGGCAGACACATGGCAAGCAAGAGTCGCGCAAAAGGAGACTATCACGAAAGAACATTCGTCAAGTGGCTACAGAAACTTGGCTTCAAAGCAAAGAGGCAACCTCTCAGCGGAGCGTTGGGAGGAGAGTATAGCGGAGACATCATCTGGGAAATCAAAGGAACCCCTTTGGTAGTTGAAGTAAAGTACCGAGACAAATCAAACTTTCCAAATCCTTTTACTGTAGTTAGAGACGTACTGTTTTACAAACGCAGAGAAGGAAAACCTAAAACACTTATCATCTTTGATGGCGATGTCTTTGAAGAAAAGATAGCACCATTACTGAAGGAGAACTACGATGGCATTCCTACTAATGGCAAAGGCAATCAAGTCAGAGATACCTGACTGCTATGCAAAGTGGCTGATGGTTGTACTTGCCGATCATGCAGACGAAGACAAGCATCTATGCTGGCCTAGTCTTAGCAGATTATCTGAACGTACCGCTATGTCTGTAGCTACAGTGACACGCAAGTTGCATTGGTTAGAAGACAATGGCTACCTAACTAGAGATCGTGGACACACAGGCAAGTCAACACGATACACAATATTCCCAAGAGATATTGCACAGAGCAACACCCCTATTGCACAGGGCAACACACCTGTTGCAGACAGCACCACTAACCTATCAATAAACAATAAGGAAACAAAGAATACAAAGGGTCAGGTTCCAGATGGCTGGATTCCAAGTGATGACCTTTGCAAATCAATAGATGCTAAACACAAGGAGGATATAGATCATGTCTCTCAAGCAGATAAGTTCGTTAACTACCATCAAGCAACAGGCAAAACATTTGCGTCCTTCGACAGAGCCTACAGATACTGGTGTTCAAATCATATTGAGTGGCGATCAAATAGAAGCGGGGCTGGGTCGAATGCTATCGGTAAACAATCCAGCAAAGGTAGACAGTCTGCTTCTCACTTCGCTAGAATGCACAACAGGTTGCAAGGTAATAGAGATCAGTCGCAGTAGCTTCAAAGATGATGGCCTAGATATTATTGTTAGCGGCTACAGAATAGAATCAAACTCACTTGATGATGTTAACAAATGTATAGCTACAGTCATGCAAGCTTTAGTTCCAATGACAAAAGAAATGTTAGTCGATGACCTCACGCTGCTGGCTGCGCTGGTGGTGAAGCCAGCAGGTGAGTCATCGGACGATCATGCAATGAGGATACAAGCTATAGCTAATGAACTGTCATCCTACCCAGCCGACATAGTTAAGTATGCAATCAAGCAGGTATCCGAGACTACTACTTTCTGGCCCGCATACTCAGAGTTTCATAAGCATATCAAGTGGAGACTCAGACGTAGAGAGTTGATGCTCTCATCACTACAACAAAAGAAACTTGACCTAACTGCATAGTTGCAGTAGTATTGAAAAGTAAGTGGCGGCTCGTTCGGGACTGTTGCATTCCGCAGTGTTTGCATTAGTGGATACCTTCGCGTCACCTACACCATAAGCTGAAAGTGCAACGCTGTTAAGTGATTGTAATCGCAGCTAGGCCAGTGGGATGGGTTACCATGATTAGGTTCATGAAGAGCGATCCGCCCACTGGCTGCATTTAAAAGGAGAACTACTATGAACAGACTAGGATTTCTAGGCGGCTCAGACATGAACCGCATTATGCGAGGTAACTGGGTTGCCTTATGGGAACAGAAGACAGGCAAGGTAGAGCCTGACGATCTCTCAGATAATTTAGCAGTACAACTAGGCATAGAGACTGAAGACTTTAACAAGCGTTGGTTTGATAAACAAACGACAGGCTGGGGATCTTTATGGATTAAAGGAATAGAACACTCCATGCACACAGGCAACCTTAACGGCCTTACAGCAGAGATGAACTGGGAAGGTGTGCCTTTAAAGGGTAAGGTCGATGGTCACATTATGGTAGACAGAAAATTTACTGATGAGATCATTGAGTGCAAACATACATATGAAACAAACAACATGGAAAATTGTTTGAATATGTACATGCCACAGATGCAGTTCTACATGTGGCTACACCAAGCCAAAGGTTGCTATCTATCTGTTATCTTTGGCAACCGAAAGTGGGCTGCTGTTTATGTACAAAAAGATTGGGATTATATTAACAAGATGAAGGTACACATCACCGAGTTCTGGAGGCATGTCACTGAAGACACACGCCCTTTCGGTGACAACGAAGTGCCACCTGTATCTATAGATAAGATCAAGGTTGATGGCTTAGTCAAGCGAGACGCATCAACCGACAACGAATTTATCAGCAGATGCCATGACTACATTGAACAAGAGAAATCAGCAAAGCTATTTGAGTCAGCCAAGTCTGACCTTAAAGCTATGGTTGGTGAAGATGAGCGAGAAGTATACTGTGATCTTCTAGCCATCAAACGCGATAAGCGCGGATCATTACGCATCACAGTCAAGGAGAACTAAAATGGAAATACAAAACTTATGCAAAGCATTGATTAAGTTTCACAACACAGGTGCAGCAGCAAAGAAGGGTGCAAACAATCCATTCTTTAAATCAAAATACGCAAGCTTGGAAGAAGTTATTGAAACTGTTAGAGCAGAGGCTGGTAAGGTTGGCTTAACTTTTACACAACTTGTTAACTTCGATGAGCAACACATGTTTGTAACTACAATAGTCATGCACGAATCAGGTGAGTTTCTTACTGGACGCACACCAATACTAACTAAAGATAATACTGACCCGCAAAAGATGGGGTCGGGTATCACCTACGCTAAACGCTATGGCTTACAATCAGCATTCGGCTTGCCATCAGAAGATGATGACGGCAATGCAGCCAGCATGCCCAAGCCTAAAGTTACAAAAATTGCATCTACAACATCAGATAATGGAGAATGGTAATGACCGATTATGACAACACTAACAGAGGCGCAGCCTTCAAACCCTTTCCTGAGCAACAGCTTATACTACAAGGCAAGCTTAATGTTATGGGAGAAGACGGACAAGTAGCACTCATCATGGCTGAGTCCAGAGATGGGAAGAAACGTATTGAGGTATTCCAAAAGATAGGATGCCTATTCCCTAACGATAAGAAAGGTAATGAGAAAGCACCTGACTACAGTGGCCCACTTGATGGGCTGCACCAAGATTGGAAGATTGCATCTTGGAAAGAAATGAAAGATGACAATGCCTATATGTCTTTGCAAGTGTCAGAGTTTAAGAAAAAAGAACCAGAGCCTAACACTCTTGACGATATTATACCTGAGTTCGGAGATAATATAAAAGATGAAGAGGCATCTAGCGCACATCCAACTCTTGCTGTACCTTTTTAAAGCAAGTTGATTAGTTCTCCGCTTGCTTAAATAGGTGGGCCAGTCTTGTCATCGGGGCTGGCTCACTTATGTTATCAAGCCCTTACGATAGCCATTTTTTTTATCGTAGGTAAGAACTTCTTTACGATTGCCTTCTGGTTTATAGCTACAGTGTACCCACCCTGTATTACCACCAGTATAACACTCAAGAATAAGCTGATCGAAATCTAAGTTGTCAATAATCCAAGTACACAACTCAAGATTAGATACAGATGGCACCTCAAAGTCTGCTGCCTCACCCTTTGCATGCTGGCTAGATACAGAACTACCTATTGCAAGACACAAATCACCACTACGATACCCACTACTAGGCGTAAATGGTATGCTAAAGTGAGTTCGCACTGGTTCTAGTATATTCTCACACAATAAAACCATAGCCTCTGTCTGGGCTTCTGATGGATGATTAGGCAGGTTGCGCCTTAACGCAGTCTGACTCTTAGTCATCTCTTCAAGACTAAAATGTTCTGATAGTTTCATTTCTTAAATGCTCCAATGCTTTTTAAACCAAAGCTTGCACCTATCGAAGCCAAGATCCCCCAAGAAATAAATTCTGGACAGTCTTCTTTAAGCACAGTAAACCCCTGCTTGATATAAGGCTGGGCATCAGGCCACATACAAGCGGCAATCAAAGCAATAAAAAAAATTGTCCAAGCCTCATCTTTCCAAGATCCATCTGACGCAGACATAGCCTTAGCTTCCCAATCACCATCTTGTTGAACTCTAGATACTTGGGCTTCAATTTTAGCAACAGCTAACTTTTGTTTAGCTTGAGATTTTTCTGAAGAATTCTTCATCATGCCTGTAATAACATTTGTTATCGGGCCAATAAGAGCAGCAATCATTTTGTTAACATACCTTTCTTTAGCTTACGACACTTGTAACTAACAGGCTTATGAGACTTCATGTACACATGCACATCTTTAGCCATTTCAAACGCCCTTGCTTTACATCGTCTTTCAGTTTCAAACCATTGCTGACTTTCAAGCACAACGCACTGTGTCATAGCTTCTATAAAGCATACAGTAACCAGAGCTTGCCACATTACTTTCTATTCATCCATGCTGTTGTACCCATGTAAGCACCTACAATACCAGCACCACTAATGTAAAATAAATTAGATATATCTGATAAAGCTGTAACTCTATCCAAAGGTATAAAAAACATAGACAAAGTAAAAGCCCCCATTGATATTAAAGTATAACGAGCCATCCTTAGTTGAGCCAAATTCTTACGAAGATTATCTTCTGTCTTTTTAATTTCTTTAACGTGCATCAGTTCAGCATCGCTTACAATGCCATCACCATCTTCGTCATACTCAGCAAACTTAGATTGTTTCTGTAATTTCTTTTGCATCAAACACAACTGTTGCTATTGCTACACTAAACATTAAAAAGAAAAACAAACCTATACAAACCGCCACAATAAAAAATATACCAAGGCCAATCTTTACATTATCCATCATTTCATTATGTTCTATAAGAGCTTTTTTTCTAGCAGCAAGAGCAGCTTCCTTAGCTTCTTGAATACGCTTTGCTCTCTCTGCTAATATGCTAGCCCATGTGCCATGCCCAAATCTCATGTCAACCATAGTAGCTACTTCTTGTAGCTTCTCGGCAGCCAGCCTAGCGTCAATCATTTCTTTAGCTACAGTATCAACACCAAACTGATCGCCCAAACCACTGCCAGATTTCTTGGCTCTAGCTTGCTGCACCTGTTTTTCACCAGCAAACAGATCATCTATCTGGCTGGCTATTTGCCCTATGTCTTGGCATGTTGAAATATTAGATTTAATAAAATCAACTGAAGCCTTAACAAGGCTGATGCCTGTAAGGACTTCAGCGACTACCATATTAAAACCT
>TARA_R110000868_G_scaffold101630_2_pt1 | contig 16697 bp, 20 predicted proteins | sample TARA_R110000868 | Tara Oceans TARA_R110000868 (sample SAMEA4397489) | marine metagenome | biome: Polar Biome; feature: [SRF] surface water layer (ENVO:00010504); material: water (ENVO:00002006), including particulate matter (ENVO:01000060) such as... | depth 5 m | reverse complement strand
TGGCCCGCCCGATTGGAAGACTATTCTTCGTCCTCATCGCCGTCGTGATCCTGGTTCTTCTTGTTCGGGCCACCGAACAGGGTTTCCAGATTGATCTCGCCTGAGGGGTATTCGTCCTTCTCGGCTTCCAGCTGCTCGCGTGGCTTGAGCGTATCCGCCAGAAGTTCCGGATTTTCTTCCTCGATCTTGCGGCGGCGGGCCGAAGCCTTCTTCACCTGCTCATCGAGATCGATCTGGCTGCACAGGCCAAGCGAAACCGGGTCGATCGGCTTGATACCGCTGGAATTCCAGTGAGTCCGGTCGCGCACGGCGCCAATCGTCGTCTTGGTCGTGCCGACAAGCTTGGAGATTTGCGGGTCCGACAATTCCGGGTGATTGCGCACGAGCCAGGCGATGGCATCGGGACGGTTCTGTCGGCGCGAGAGCGGCGTGTAACGCGGACCGCGGCGCTTGGCCGGCTGGTGAAGGTCGGAGTATTTCGGCTGAACCGGGCTCATGCGGAAAGTCGACTGGCGTTCGGCCTTGGCGATTTCCTCACGGGTCAGCTGCCCGTTGGAGATCGGGTCGGCACCGCGCACCCCGACGGCGACATCGCCATCTGCAATCCCTTTGACTTCCAGCGGGTGCAGACCACAGAAGTCGGCAATCTGGTCAAAGGTCAGCGAGGTGTTGTCTACGAGCCAGACAGCCGTGGCTTTCGGCATCAGGATCTCGGTCATAGCTTGCTCCTTCGGAGAAATAAAAAAAGCCCGACGCGGTGCCGGGCTTGGGCTTCCGACGCTTGTGGACTGATCTTTAGTCCAGCAAAGCGATTTGCCGCTTCTATATCGCAGCAAGCCCGGTCTGCAAAGCGTGTATGCTCCGCTGTGTCAGGGAATCAGCAGAATCTTCCCGGAATGCGCGCCCGAATCGAGGCGTTCATGCGCCAGGCGCACATCGCTCAATGCAAAGCGGGCATCGATGACCGGCCGCACCTTGCCTTGCTCGACCCACGGCCAGACGGTCTTCTGGATGGCGTCCGCGAGGCGCGCCTTCTCGGCCACGGGCCGGGCGCGCAGGGTGGACCCTGTAAGCGTCAAACGCTTGAGCATGACCCGCATCATGTCGAGTTCGACCCGGCTGCCCTGAAGGAAGGCGATCGAGACCAGGCGCCCGCCGGCGCGGGCGAGATTGACGTTCTTCTGCACATAGCTGCCGCCAACCATATCAAGCACGACATCGGCGCCGCCGGCCTCGGTCAGGATCGCCTCGAAATCCTCGTTGCGGTAATTGATTGCCCGTTCCGCACCCAGCGCGCGGCAAAGCTCACACTTCTCTTCCGTGCCCGCCGTGGTGAAGACCCGCGCGCCCGCGGCGACGGCCATCTGGATCGCGATTGTGCCAATTCCGCTCGATCCGCCATGGATCAGAATCGTTTCTTCCCGCAACAATGCGCCAATCTCGAACACATTCGCCCATACGGTGAAAACCGTCTCCGGCAATCCCGCAGCCGCTTCCAGATCAAGCCCCGCCGGCGCGGGCAGGACCGAGCCGGCCGGTGCCGTGACATGATCGGAATATCCCCCGCCGGCCACCAGGGCGCAGACAGCATCGCCAATCGCAAATCCCGTCACGCCCTCGCCCAACGCCTCGATGTGCCCCGAGGCCTCGAGCCCGAGCCCTTCGGGCGCTCCGGGCGGGGCGGGATAGAAGCCCAGGCGCTCGACCTGATCGGGGCGATTCACCCCGCAAGCCACTGTCCGGATGAGAATTTCGCCCGGCCCGGGCTGCGGCCTGGAGCGGGTCTCAAGCCGCAAAACCTCAGGCCCGCCTGGTGGATTGGCGGTCACGATTTTCATTGTTTCGCCTTCAGACATGGTTCCCGCTCCCGGTTCAGGTTATGCTGGCCACCAGTTAGTGACGGAGACCTTCGATGTTCAATGATGATGAAAGCATCGCAAAGCAGAAGAAAGCGCAAGGCATCATTCCCGGTGCAGATCTCAGCGCCCACTCATTGTCGGACCTGGCCGAGCTGCGCGAGCTGCTCGAGAGCGAAATCAAACGGATCGACACCGTGACTGAGAAAAAAAGAGCCGGATTGAGCGCTGCTGACGCCGTCTTCAAGATTTGATCAATCAATTGGGCCACTCTGGCCCGAGCCTTGCTACGATTCGCGTAACACCGATAACCGACGGATGACTGGACGCATGATGACCGAAGCCCTCCCACCGAAGCTCCACCCGGCTGGCAATCTCCCTGCGGCGCGGGCCCTTGATTTCGCGACGTCCGAAATGTTCGGCAAGCTGTTTCGCGAAGGCATGGATCTGGTTGAGGAAACGGCGAGCTATCTTGACGGCACCGGGCGCGACGATGCGAAATCGCTCAACCGCGCCGGCGCCCTGTCCTACGCGACCGAAAGCATGAAGCTGACAACCCGCCTGATGCAGGCCGCCTCCTGGCTCCTGGCCCAGCGTGCCGTCGCCGAGGGCGAGATGAGCCCCGCTGATGCGACAGATGGCAAATACCGCCTCAGCGCTGACCGGCCGACCGATCACCTCTGGCCCGAAGGCGAAAACCCGCCCGCCATCCTGACCAATCTTGTCGAGCGCTCGCGCTCCATCTATGCGCGGCTCAAGCGCATTGACGATAATCTCTATGCCGAAGGCACGACCGAGACCGAAAGCAATCCGGTCGCCGACCATATGGAAAGACTGCGCGGGGCCTTCAGCCAGGGCTGATCGCCGCCACAGCAGCCAGACAAGAAGGCCTCCCGGTTCACGCCGGGAGGCCATTTTCTTTCACGGGGCAAAAGAAAAGGCGCGATCCTTTCGGGATCGCGCCTCATCTGTGTCACGAGGACGAAAAGCCTCAGGCGAAGCCTTTGAACTTGTCCTTGAAGCGCGAAACGCGGCCAGCGCGGTCGAGCAGGTGTGCGTTACCGCCGGTCCAGGCCGGGTGGGATGTCGGGTCGATGTCGAGATTGATCGTATCGCCTTCCTTGCCATAGGTGGACTTGGTCTGGAAGGTGGTCCCGTTGGTCATCACCACGTTGATGAGGTGATAATCGGGATGGATATCTTGTTTCATCGGTCCGGCTTTCTTCTCTCGCTGTGCCACGCCAACTCGCGTGACGCACACAGCTGATATCTCTCAGGAGCGGGGCTGATACCTGAAGACGCTGTGCGAAGCAAGCGAGGGAATGAGTCGTGCGGCCTGCTTTTCGACTGGATCGAACCAATCCCTCGACATGCGCATGCGATATACGTATGATCCTGCGCAGGCCACGGGAGCTGCATCCAATGAAATACGAAACGCCCACCAATCGCCAACGCGTCAACCTGACCGTCCGCGAGCACGTCATTTCGGATGCCCAAGCCCTCGGCATCAACATCTCGCGCGCTGCCGAAGCCGGGATTGAGGCGGCCTTGAAGGCCGAACAGTCACGACGCTGGCTCGAAGACAATGCCGACGCCATCAGGGCTCACAATGAGCGCGTCGAACGCGAGGGCATGGCGCTCCCCGCTCCGTGGTGGGCGGAGGAGGAAGCGTAATTGGCCCGCTTCGATCTTTACCGGGTCAATAGCCGACGAATTCCGCTGATGGTGGATGTCCAGGCTGAACTTCTTGGCGATCTGGCCAGCCGTGTCGTCATCCCGCTGCGTGCCGTCGAACAGGCTGAAGAGCCGCCACTGCCAAGACTGAAGCCGGTCCTCGTGATTGGTGGCCAGCCCTATCTGCTCCTGACGACGGATATTGGCGCGCAGCCAGTCCATTGGCTCGGCAAGCCCGTGGGGAATATCAAGGAGCATCGTGACACGATCACCTCCGCGATGGATTTCCTGCTTCAGGGGTTCTGATCGCCGCCGGCCTCGAATGGCTGGAGAAACGGGTGCCTCCAGTCTGCGCGATTATTCGACATAAAAGCGAGCACTTGTCATCCCGCCGGGCTGACAAGTCATTGTGATTCAGGAGGTTGGAAGCGACGATCCTAGCGAGAGGTCAGCTTCAGCTCGATCCGGCGATTGCTCGCATTGGCCGCCTCTGTATGGCCCTCCACCAGCGGGTGGAATTCACCAAAGCCGGCGGCCACAAGCCTTTCCGACGGCACGCCCAATTGCTCCATCCATTGCACGACCGAGATCGCGCGGGCGGCCGAGAGGTGCCAGTTGGAGGGATAGGTGGTGCGGATCGGCACGGCATCGGTGTGACCATCGATACGGATCACCCATTCCAGGTCCGGCGGAATTTCCGAGGTCAGCTGGATGATCGCATCGGCAATCGGACGCAGGCTTTCGCGGCCCTCACTCGACAGGGCAGCCGAGCCGGAGGGGAAAAGCACATCTGTTTCGAAGACGAAACGATCGCCGACAATCCTCACGCCAGTGCGGTTTCCGAGGATGGCGCGCAGGCGGCCGAAGAAGTCCGAGCGATAGACGGCAAGCTCGGCAGCGCGTTCGGCGAGGGCTGCATTGAGCCGTTCGCCCAGATTGATGACCTGGACCTCGGCGTCCTGGGCGCGTTGTTCCGACGCTTCGAGCGCTGCGTTGAGCGTGGCGATCTGGTTGCGCAGGACCTGCATTTGCTGGTTCAGCAGCGCCAGCGCCCGCTGCGACTCGCTGGAGAGCTCGCGCTCCGCCTCGAGATCGGCGCTGAGCGATTGCGCTTCGCCATAGGCCATGGAGAGCGCCGTATTGAGGGCGTCGCGTTCATCGACGAGGCCGGTAATGCGCACTTCCAGCGCGGCATTCTCGTCATGGGCCAGATCAAGCTCGGTCGCCAGCTGGGAGAGTTGGGCATTGAGCTGGGCCAATTGCTCGTCGCGCCCGGTCAGGGCCCGGCTGAGGGCGAATTGTCCAGCAACGAAGATCGAGAGCAGAAAGACGATGACCAGCAGCAGGGTCGCGAGCGCGTCGACAAAACCCGGCCAGTGATCGCCATTATCGGCTTCGTAGAAGTGGGAAAAGCGCGGACCGGCCATCCCCTATTCTCCCGCCCGGTCCCGGGCTTCCAGGGTGCGGATCAGCACGCGGATCTCGTCGCGCAGGGCCCGCGCGGCCTCCTGCTGGCCCTCGCGGGCATCCTCGGCGAAGCGCTGCATGGTGATGTCGAGCTGGCGCGTATGGCGTTCGAGCGTGTGGGAGAGCCGGTCCAGCGTCTCCGCGGTCTGTTCCAGCAGCGCCCCGACATAGGCCGTCGAGGTCTCGCCATCGCCATTGCCGGCAGGACCGGCTGCCGAAAGGCGCGAGATGGAGGAGAGCCATTCCTCGATCTCATTGTAGAAACGATTCTGCGCCCGGCTGGCCTGAAGGTCGAGAAAGCCGATCACGAGCGAGCCGGCCAGACCGAAAAGCGAGGAGGCAAAGGCCGTGCCCATGCCCTCGATCGGATCCTGGATCGCGGCCATCAGCCGCATCACATCAGCTTCGCCGCCCGAGGAACTTTCCGTCACGGCCCTCACGGCCGAGCCGACATCGGACACGACCGCGAGCAAGCCCCAGAAGGTGCCGAGCAGGCCGAGGAAAATCAGCAAGCGTCCGAAATAGCGCGTGAAGGCACCCGCCTCCGACATGCGCGCACCGACCGAGTCGAGCACGGTGCGGACTGAGCCAGCGGAGAGGCGCACACGGCCATCGGCCTCGCTCATCATCGAGGCCATGGGCGCGATCAGGGCAGGCGGTGGCGGCAGGGTGACGCCAGCCTCGGACGAGCGAAAGCGCTTGAGCCAATTGGCGGCAGGGCCGATCCCGAGCGCCTGGGCGAAGGTGTAGATCACCCCGATCACCAGCACGGCAAGGATGACGCCATTGATCGCCGGATTGGCCTGGAAGGCTTCGACCAACTGGGCGTGCAAGAAGATGGCGAGCGCCGCGACAACCGCCGTGAACAGGGCCATCCAGAGAATGTAGCGCCAGGGTCCGGTGAAGCGAAGTTCGGGCCGGCTTACCGTCGTCCGGTCATCAGTCATCACAGGCATGTCATTCCCTCACATCACTCGCCGCAATACTCATCCCAAGGCATTGGGACGATTTGGTGGCGAGGTCAAAGGCGAAGCCGGAAAATCGGCACGCAAGACAGTCACCCGCATCATCCCGTGCGGTGTTTGTGCAATGTCACAGTGAGAGATTCAACCAGTGAGGCGGGAACGGATCAGGCAGCGGCGCGCAGCTTGTCCATCAGGGCGGCGAGCATGGTCTCATTGCCGGCCGCGATATTGCCGCTGGTCAGCACGTCCTTGCCGCCATCGATCTCGGCGATATAGCCGCCGGCTTCACGCACCAGCAGCAGGCCGGCGGCGATGTCCCAGGACTTCAGACCACGTTCCCAATAGGCGTCATAGCGGCCGGCCGCGACCCAGGCGAGATCGAGCGCTGCCGAGCCCATGCGGCGGATACCGGCAGTCTGCGACATGACCTGGTGGAGTTCCTTGAGCGCGCGGGCATGGCCGGTCTTGCCGACAAAGGGCAGGCCCGTTGCGATCACGGCCTCGTCGAAATGCTTGCGGCCGGCGACGCGCAGGCGGCGGTCGGCGAGCCAGGCACCGCGGCCCTTTTCGGCCTGGAACATCTCGTCGGCGGCAGGGTTGTAGACAACCCCGGCGACGATCTCACCCTCACGCTCCAGCGCGATGGAGATGGCGAAATGCGGCATGCCGTGCAGGAAATTCGTCGTGCCGTCGAGCGGATCGACGATCCAGCGGTGCGACTTGTCCGTACCCTCGACAATCCCGCGCTCTTCCATCAGGAAGCCATAGCCAGGACGCGCCGTGGTCAGGCGGTCATAGATGATCTCTTCAGCCTTGTGGTCCGCGATCGAGACGAAGTCTGCCGGGCCCTTCTTGGAATATTGAAGGTGTTCGACATCACGGAAATCGCGGTTGAGCGCCCGGCCGGCACGGCCAGCGACATCAACCATAACGGTCATCAGAGGAGAGAGAGCACCCACCGGATCAATCCGCCCGCTTCACATAGGAGCCGTCTTCGGTCGCGATCACGACGCGCTCGCCGGTCCCGACGAAGGGCGGCACCACGGTGCGGACACCGTTTTCCAGCATGGCGGGCTTGAAGGAGTTGGCAGCGGTCTGACCTTTGACCACCGGCTCGGTATCGGTGATTTCCAGCGTGACGTGTTGCGGCAGGGAGATGCTGATCGGGCGTTCCTCGTGGAATTCGACCACGACCTTCATGCCGTCCTGCAGATAGGCGGCGCGTTCATCGCCGACGAAGTCCTTGAGCAATTCGATCTGCTCATAGGTTTCGCTGTCCATGAAAGTCAGGTGATCGCCGCTATCGAACAGGAAGGTCTGGTCGCGTTGCTCAAGACGGACGCGCTCGACCTTGTCGGCGGCGCGGAAGCGTTCATTGAGTTTGCGGCCATCGATCAGGTTCTTCAGCTCGACCTGGGCAAAGGCACCGCCCTTGCCTGGCTTGACGTGATCCGTCTTCACGGCGACCCAGAGCGTATCCTGATGTTGCAGGACGTAGCCGGGGCGGATTTCGTTACCGTTGATTTTCATGCCGTCACCTATCGGAATATCATTCCATGGCCCGTCTGGCCGTAGAGTGGCGCTCTCCTATCAGCGGGGACAGGGATCGGCAAGCGGCGCGGCACTGACGCCCTAGCGCGAGGCCGCGACCTCGGAGCGGATGCGCTCGCGGACACCCAGTGGCAGGGCCCGTTCGAGCCCGTCCTGCAGCAGATCCCGGCCCGGATCCGCGACCGGCGCGCCGAGATCATCGACCGCGCCCATCAGCACCCAGCCATAAGCCGCTTCAAGATCGGCGGTGACACCCTCGCCGCGCGCCAGCACGAAAGCATAGAGATACTGGCTCTCGGCATCGCCATGATGCGCGCCTTGCGAAAACCAGTAAGCGGCCGAACCCTTGTCTTCCTCCCCGCCGCGGCCCTGATAGAGCATCAGCCCATACTGGCCCTCGGCCGGTGCATAGCCGCTCTCGGCCGCGATCCGCAGCCATTCGCGGCCTGCCGCATCGTCCTGTTCGCCGCCTTCGCCGGCGGCCCACATCATGCCGGCCTGGAAAGCCGCTTCCGCCAGCCGGTCATCGCCAGCGCGCTCATACCAGCTGCGCGCACCAGCCGCGTCAGGCGCGCCGCCTATACCGGCATCGAGCATCTGGGCAAGCTGATACATGCCCTCGGCCGAGCCCTGCTGGGCGGCCCGCTCGGCCCATTGCCGCGCCGAGATCGCATCCTGGGGCACGGGAGAATTCTTCAGTTCGATCGCATAGGCGACCATGCCATTCACATGCCCGCTGCGGGCGGCGCGCTCGAACCAGCTGCGCGGTGTGCCGAGCCCGAGACTGTCATCGGAAAGCCGGGCCAGCAGACCCAATTGATACAGCGCGATCGGTTCGTCCTGATCGGCGGCGCGGCGGAACCATTGCACGGCGGCGGGAAAGTCCGGTTCGCCGGTCAGGCCCTCGCGGGCGATCATGCCGGCCAGCATGGCGGCCTGGGCATTGCCGCCCGCGGCTGCGGTTTCGGCATATTGCCGCGCCAGACCCCAATCCTGGCCGATATAGGCGACCTGGGCCCGGTAATAGGCGGCATCGGCGGCATTCATGCCGCCGGGAATTTCGGCCTCCTCGGCACCCATGCCGGCCGAGGCAGCGTCCTGGACCTCCTGCGGCAGCAGCATCAGGCCTTCCGGAAAGGCAATCGGCGCGTCATCGCTGACGGCGGCATCCTCGCTTTCGGCGACCGGCAAGAGAATTTCGTCAGCCTGCGCCCAGACGGGCGCGGCGAGGGCGAGGCCCAGGCACAAGGACAGAGGCAGGCTGATGGACAGGTTCTGGGCGGACAGTGTTTTCATATCGCCTATCAGCGATGCGATTGCGGCAAGGTCAAGACCGCGCGGTAGAAGCTGAGGCAATTGTAACCTTGCCCGCCTGCCCCGCAGGCCGGATCAGGCTTTGGCACACAGGGTGTTGAAGGCGATCACGGCGGCGGCCGGTCCCTCAGGATGGGCCCAGACACCGGCAGAGACGGCGAGGAAGTCCGCCTTGGCGGCGATCAGCGCGGGAGCGTTCTCGACCGTGATGCCGCCAATGGCGACGCAAGGCAGTTCGAACACTTCCACCCACCACTCGATCAGATCAATCCCGGCCTGCGCCGTGACCTCCTTGGTGGTGGTCGGGAAGAAGGCGCCAAACGCGACATAATCCGCCCCCGCTTCACCGGCCAGCATGGCGAGGTGGCGGCTGGCATGACAGGTCACGCCAATCGTGGCGTCCTTGCCGAGCAGGGCGCGGGCCTCCTTGACGCTGCCGTCATCCTGGCCGAGATGCACGCCGTCACAACCAAGCTGTTTGGCCAGAACCGCATCATCATTGAGGATCACGGCGACACCCTGTTCGCGGGCAATCTCGATCAGGGGCGGTGCGAGGCGGCGGATCTCGTCGGGCGTATGATCCTTGAGACGGATCTGCAGTGCCGCGACCTCACCGCTGGAGAGCGCTTCCGCGAGCGTTTCCGCAAAGCCCTCATCAATACGGGGCGGGGTGATCAGATAGAGCTGGGTTGTCATGCCCGCCTTTTGACCGATTTGCGGGCCGCTGACCAGACAGACATGCGCGAAGGTCTGTGATCAGGCCCGGCTGACGGCTCAGCGCTGCGGCGCGTCCATCACCAGCGGCAGGGCCGGTGTCAGCTCGAGATCGATCACGCCATGGCGCCCGAAACTGACCCGGCTGCGTGCCCCGACCGGTGCCGAGTGCACACCGGTGACAGCCCCCGTCGAGATATATTGACCCGCCTTCAGGGCGATACCGCGGCGGCGCATCAGGTGCAGGATAAATTCCAGCGCGCCAACCGGCGTCCCGGGGATGGCGTCTGCCGTCGTCTGCCCGACAAGCTCGCCGTCAATCTCGACCCTGGCGTCCAGGCTCGACCAGTCAATCGCGTGCCAGCCAGGAATTTCCGGGCCGACAATCAGGCCATGATTATTGCCGAAATCGCTGACGACACAGATGGGGCCGAAATCATTGATGCCGGAAAAGGGGCTGGAGGCGATCTCGACCCCGACATGCAGCTTGCCGCCCACTGCCAGCGCCAGGTCGCGATCAATCGGCGCATCGGCGGGAACATCGGCACCGAGACAGAAGACGAATTCCGCCTCAACCGCGGCAAAGCCCTCGGCAAAAACCGGCATCGGTCTGATCTCGCCGCGCCGCGCCAGGTGAACCAGCTGCGAAAAGATCGGTCCGACCAGGCGTTCGGCACCGGAGGACGCGCGATATTCCGGGGTCACCAATCCGATTTTCCAGCCGACAACCCGGTCGGGCCAGGCCGCAATCGAGGCATCCTGGATGGCGTAGGCCTCATCGAGTGTCGCTGGCAGGGTGCCGGGGTAGTGATCCAGCCCCTTGGCGCTCTTCCGGGCTGCAATAAAGGCATCGGAGATTGATTTAGAATTCGGGCCCAAAGCTGTAAATCCCTGTTTTATTTATTCTTATTACCCGATCAGTCAGATTGACGAAGGGGGCTTGCGCCGTGGTCGCTATTCGCTACGATTTCCCCATGGAAACCGGTGTCATTTTTCACGGTATTCCGAGAAGATCAAGCCGCATCGCCAAAATGCGGTACACGAATAGCGGCACACGGATAAAAATCCGGTGCCAGGGGAGGAGAAACGGATGCGCCAGAAACTCTTGGCAATGGGCTGCTGTGCAGCGCTCGCAAGCTGCGGACAGAGTGGCGCACCAGCCCTGCCCGGCGACGCCGAAACAACCACCACAAACGAGGCTGCCGCGAGCAGCGAAACCGCTGTCGCGGCCGGGCGGCAAACGGAACAGCATCTTGCCTTTCCCGGCGCCCAGGGCTTTGGACGCTTCAGCCAGGGCGGCCGCGGCGGCCAGGTCGTTCACGTCACCACGCTCGCCGATAGCGGCCCCGGTTCACTGCGCGAAGCGGTCGAGGCCAGCGGCCCTCGTACGGTCGTCTTCGATGTCGCCGGCACGATCCAGCTGGAAAGCACGCTCGATCTCACGAATGACTACATCACCATCGCCGGCCAGACCGCTCCAGGCGACGGCATCACGCTGCGCGACTACCCGCTGCGCATCAATGCCAATAATGTCATCGTGCGCTATATCCGCTCGCGCATCGGCGATCTGAGCCATGTCGAGGACGACGCGCTGACGATTGTCGGCGGATCCGACATCATCATCGACCATGTCTCCGCCAGCTGGGCGATCGACGAGACCCTCTCCTCCTCGCAAAGCTTCCGCGGCACGCCGGGCCAGAAACACCTCACCAATCTGACGGTGCAATGGTCGATCATCGCCGAAGGCCTCTATCAGGCCGGGCATGAAAAGGGTGATCGCGGCTATGGCAGCCTGATCCGGGGCAATGCCGGCGCGCGCTATTCCTGGCATCATAATCTGTGGGCCAACAACCATTCCCGCATGCCGCGGATCGGCAATTACGCGACACCGATGGATGACCCGATCGGCGCCCTCTTCGATTTCCGCAATAATGTCATGTATAATTGGGGCCACGGCGCCGAGACGGATTTCTGGGACTGGGTTCCCGCCAGTGCCGCCTTCGATCCGAGCACGCAGATGGGCCTCAACCAGGACCCGCTCTATGGCCGCGAAGGCACGGATTTCCACTATGCCGCCGGCACCGATCTCGATCCGGCCTCGATCGCCCACTATAATTTCGTCAATAATGCCTATGTCCAGGGGCCCGACACGCTCGGCCCGGTGATCTTCTACATGCGCAACACCACGGGCCGCGCCTATTTCGCCGGCAATTCCATGGATGGCGAAGTAGCTGACCAGCGGCCAATGCTGCGCAGTGCAGCCCATGATCTCAGCTGGGTCGACGAGCCCTTCGATGTTGGCCCGTTCGAGACCCAGGATGCGCTGGACGCCTATGAAAGCGTGCTCGAGGGCGCTGGTGCCTCACGGTCACGCGACAGCGTCGATGAGCGCGTGATCGCCGATGTGCGCAATGGTACGGGCGGCATCATTTCCAGCGTCACCGAAGTGGGTGGCTGGCCGGAATTGCGCGGTGGCACGCCAGCGCCCGATAGCGATCGCGACGGCATGCCCGACGCCTGGGAAGAGGCGCATGGCGCCAACCCGCAGGACGCGTCGGATGGTAATGCCGACCCGGATGGTGATGGCTATACGCTGCTGGAGGAGTATCTCAACTCACTGGCCCAACCGCGCCAGGAGTAGGGGCCATGCTCAAAACACCGGCTATCAATCGCCGCATGGTGATCGCGGGCGGTTCAGCGCTCGCGCTTGCCGGTTGCGGCGCGCAGACCAATCGCGCGCTCTACTCGGCCGACGCGCATGTCTCCGACTATCCAACCGTCCAGGGCGTGCAGGCCATGGCTGACATGATCGAGGCGCGGACGGACGGACGGATCCGCATCAAGATCTTTGCCGGCGGGCAGCTCGGCTCGGAACGCGATACGCTCGAGCTGACCATCTTCGGCGGGCTCGACCTCAACCGGGTCAATCTGGCGCCGCTTAATTCCTTTGCAGCGGAAACCATCGTTCCCAGCCTGCCCTTCCTGTTCAACTCGATCGACCATATGCGGCGCTCGCTCGACGGAACGCCGGGTGATGAAATCCTCGCCTCGCTTGAACCGCACGGGCTGATCGGCCTGTGCTTCTACGATTCCGGGGCGCGCAGCTTCTACAATACCCGTCACCCGATCCAGACACCGGCCGATCTGGCGGGGATGAAGATCCGGGTCCAGAATTCCGATCTCTACGTCGCCATGGTGCAGGCGCTGGGCGCCAATCCGACGCCGATCTCGCTGGGCGAGGTCTATCAGAGCCTGGTCCAGGGCGTGATCGACGGGGCGGAGAATAACTGGCCCTCCTATGAATCGCTGCGGCATTTCGAGGCGGCGCGCTATTACAGCCTGACCCGTCACGTCATGGCACCGGAAATCCTCGTCATGTCTCGGCATCGCTGGAATCGCTATGACGATGCCGACAAGGCCATCATCCGCCAGGCCGCGCGGGATTCCGTGCCGGTGATGCGCGCCCTGTGGGATCAGCGCGTCGAGGCCTCGCGCCAGCGCGTGCTCGATTTCGGCGTCGAGGCGAATGAGATCGAGGACATCTCGGCCTTCTCGACACTGATGGAAACGGTCTGGGACCGGTTTGTGGTCAGCGACGTCCAGCGCCGCCTGGTTGAGGACATCCGCAATCTGGGAGCCACCGCATGACCCCTTCAGTCCGGCCCATTTTTGATGGCCTCAGCAAGGTCCTGCTCGGCGTCAGCGCCCTCGGCTTGCTGGCCATGAGCGCGATTATCGGCTGGCAGGTGTTTGCACGCTATGTGCTCAATGCCAGCCCCTCCTGGTCAGAACAGGCCTCGCTTGTGCTGATGATCTGGTTTGTCAGCTTTGCCGCCGCAGCCGGTGTGCATGAAGGCTTCCACATCCGCATGAGCGCCTTCGCCGACAGCCTGCCGGCGCCCTGGCCGAGCATTTTCCGCCGCATATCAAGCGCCGTCATCGTGCTGGTCGGGATCGCCATGGCGGTCTGGGGCGGCGAGCTGATCTGGCGCACCTGGAGCCACGTCATCCCGACACTCGGCCTGCCCCGCGGCGTGGCCTATCTGCCGCTGCCGATCAGCGGTGCGCTGATGAGTATTTTCGCGCTCGAGGACGTCTTCATCGACCGGCCGCATCGCGGCCCGCTGGGTGGAACCACCGTCATTGACGTGGAGGAGAACTAGATGGAACTTCTTGTCCTGCTGGTCACACTGGCCGTCCTTCTCCTGATCGGCGTGCCCGTGGCCTTTGCGCTGCTCGGTTCAACCCTCGTCACCTTCTTCATGCTCGACCTGCCGGCCATTGCCGTCTTCCAGCGCATGGCAGGGGGGCTGTCGACCTTCTCCCTGCTGGCGATTCCCTTCTTCATCTTCGCCGGCGAGCTGATGCACCGGTCCGGGATTGCGGAGCGGCTCGTGCGGGTCGCTGAAGCCAGCCTCGGGCGCAGCCGCGGCGGGCTGGGCCAGGTCGCCGTTGGTGCCTCGGTCATGTTCGGGGCCGTCTCCGGTTCAGCCATTGCCAGCGTCTCGGCCATGGGCTCGACCCTGATGCCGCTGATGCGCGAGCGTGGCTATGACGCCGATTACGCCGTCAATGTCACCTCAACCTCGGCGATTTGCGGCCTGCTCATCCCGCCCTCCCACAATATGATCATTTACGCGGCAGCGGCCGGTATCGGCGTCTCGATCGGTGAGCTTTTCGTCGCCGGCATTGTGCCCGGCCTGCTCACCGGTGCGGCCCTGATGGTTGTCGCCTGGCTGGTCGGCGTGAAGCGTGGCTATCCGCGCGGCGTCTTTCCGGGCTGGCCGGCCTTCCTGCGCGCCTTCGCGCTGGCCCTGCCCGGCCTGATGACCGCGATCATCATCGTCGGCGGTGTGCTGGGTGGCTTCTTCACCGCCACCGAGTCCTCGGCCGTCGCGGTGATCTACACCATCCTGGTCGCAGCCCTGGTCTATCGCACCCTGGGGCCCAACATGCTGATGGGCGCCGCGATCCAGGCCGTAAAGACCACGGCCATGGTCCTGCTGATCATCGGCTCGGCCTCGGCCTTTGGCTGGATCCTGGCCCTGCTGGAAGCGCCGACGCAGCTGGCGGAGCTGATCACGACGGTGACCGACAACCCGATCATCATCCTGCTCATCATCAATGTGATCCTGCTCGTGCTCGGCACCTTCATGGACATGTCGCCGCTGATCGTGATCACGACGCCGATCTTCCTGCCCATCGTCACCGCGCTCGGCATGGACCCGGTCCAGTTCGGGATTGTCATGATGCTCAATCTCGGCATCGGCCTGGTGACACCGCCGGTCGGCTCCGTCCTCTTCGTCGGAGCCGCGATCGGCAAGATCCGGGTCGAGGACACGGTCAAGACGATCTGGCCCTTCTACGGCGCCCTGTTCGTGGCGCTGATGCTGGTCACCTACTTCCCCGCACTCTCGATGGGTCTTGTCGACATGATGCGGTGAACATTGCCATAGAAACGCCCACAGACCGCAACCGGATTGTGGGCGTTTCCGTGTCAGTTTGTGGCCGGTTCTAACGGGCCAGCCAGCCGCCATCGACGGGCAGGATCGTGCCCTGGACATAGTCCGAAGCGCTTGATGCGAGAAAGACGGCGGCGCCGCCCAGCTCGGCCGGCGTGCCCCAGCGTCCCGCCGGAATGCGCTGCAATATCTGCTCGTTACGCACCGGATCGGCTTGCAGCGCGGCCGTATTATTGGTCGCGAAATAGCCCGGAGCGATAGCATTCACATTGACGCCCTTGGACGCCCACTCATTGGCAAGCAGCTTGGTCAGACCAGCAATCGCGCTCTTGGACGCCGTATAGGACGCAACCCGTATCCCGCCCTGGAAGGAGAGCATGGACGCGATATTGATGATCTTGCCACCCCCGGCCGGAATCATCCGTCGAGCCGCAGCCTGGCAGAGAAAAAAGGCCGATTTTATATTCACATCCATCACCGAATCCCAGTCATCCTCGGTGAAATCGAGCGCGTCATTGCGTTTGATGATGCCGGCATTATTGACCAGAATATCGACCGAGCCGGCGATGTGCGCGGCCTGGGCGACAACGTCTCCTGCCGTCGAGGGATCGGAGAAATCGGCCTTCACTTCGAAGAAGCGCTGGCCGGCTTCGATCACATCCGCACCGGTCTCCTCGGCGGAGGAGCGACCGGCGACGACGATGTCGGCACCGGCCTGCGCCAGCGCGATGGCCACCGCCTGGCCAAGGCCCGTATTGCCGCCGGTGACGAGGGCCACCTTGCCGGTCAGGCTGAAAGGATTGCTGGGCATCCCGGTCCTCACTTCAACTGACAGATATCGAGCACATTCATGTCGGTATAGTCGAGATTTTCCCCGCCCATCGCCCAGATGAATGTGTAATTGCGCGTGCCCGAACCCATGTGGATCGACCAGGGTGGCGAGACCACGGCCTCATTGTTCTGCATCACGATATGCCGTGCGCTGTCAGGCTCCCCCATGAAGTGGAAGACCCGGTCCTTCTCGCCCAGACCGAAGTAGAAATACACTTCCGAGCGGCGGTCATGCAGGTGCGGCGGCATGGTGTTCCAGACACTGCCTTCCTTGAGGATCGTCATGCCCAGCAGGAGCTGGCAGGACTGGCAGACGCCGGGCACGACGTATTTGTAGATGGTGCGCTCATTCGAGGTGGCGAGCGATCCGAGATGGACCGGCTCGGCTTCGGCGATGGAGAGGCGTTGCAGTTTCAGGCGCGCATGCGCTGGCGTGGAGGTGATGTAGAAGAGCGCGCCCTCACCCTCGAAGCTCACATCGACCGAGCCCATCGGGATGTAGAGCCCATCGCGCGGACCCAGCTCGATGCGTTCGCCATCGACCGTCACCACACCGGCGGCATCACCCACATTGATCGTGCCGATCTCGCGGCGCTCCAGGAATGGCTTGCCCGCGGCCGAGGCTGGCTCGGTCTGATGCGGCAGCTTGATCGCCGTCTTGCCGGGCGCCGCGCCGCCGAGCACCATGCGCTCATTATGCGTGTAGCAGAGCGTCACCTTGCCGGGGACGAAGAGATTGTCGAGCAGATAGCGGTCGCGCAATTGCTCATTGCTGGCCCCGTCCATCATGTCCGGGTGGGTGGCTTGCAGAGTCTTGGAATACATCGAATGTCTCTCCCTCGGGTGTGTCGTCTTTGTGGTGT
>TARA_R110000868_G_scaffold56449_3_pt1 | contig 16698 bp, 17 predicted proteins | sample TARA_R110000868 | Tara Oceans TARA_R110000868 (sample SAMEA4397489) | marine metagenome | biome: Polar Biome; feature: [SRF] surface water layer (ENVO:00010504); material: water (ENVO:00002006), including particulate matter (ENVO:01000060) such as... | depth 5 m | reverse complement strand
AACTGGCGCCAGTTCGGCATTCGAAGGCGTCCCACACCCCTCCCATCTTGATGGGAACCCAGCAAACCTCCAGCCGCTCGCGGCGTGGAGATTTTGGTGCAACGAAAAACGGGGGCAGGCGCAGGCCGCCCCATTCCCCTTATCCGTCAACGCGTGCTAAACGGGTTTCATGAGCCAGACAGACAATCCTTTCGAAGCTGATTTTGCGGGTGAAGCCATCCTCGAATTCGGCGATTCCGACTTCATCATTCTCAAGCCGGGTGCCTTTGTGCGCTGTTCCGTGACGGGTGATCCGATCGCCCTGGCGGATCTGCGTTATTGGAGCGTCGACGATCAGGAAGCCTATCGCGACAGCATTGTCGCGACCCGGCGCTGGACCGAGATTCATGGCGGGCCGGGGCAATGATCGCGCTGTTCGCGGCCCTGTTGCTGCAATCGACCGCCGCGCCGGCCGGGCTCGACCCGATCGCCGACATGATCGCTTCGCAATCCCCCGAGGCTGGTGCTCCCGCTGATCTGACCGCCCCCATGGCGCCCGCGCCGGTCGAAGGCTGTGCCGGGACATTTGCCGAGGGCGCCTTGCTGGTCTGTCATTTCGGGCCGGACAGCCGGGTCACGCTGGGCGGAGTCACCGCCGACGCTGACGCTTCGGGCTGGGCCGTGCTGGGCATTCCCCGTGACGCTCCGGCTGAGCTGCGCTTCACCGTTTCCGGCGCCCGCATGGCCCGGTCAATTGATCGCATGCAGCCCATCACCCAGCGCGAATTCGCGATCCAGCGCATTGAAGGCGTGCCGCAATCGACCGTGACACCCGATGCCTCGACCCTGCCGCGGCGCCAGCGCGAATACGCCCAAAAACAGGCCGCTTTCGCGACCCATTGGGACGGTGCCGGCTTTGTCGGCGGTTTCATCCGGCCGGCCGAGGGCATCACCACCGGCGTCTATGGCTCGCAGCGGATTTATAACGGCACACCCGGCAATCCCCATTGGGGCATGGACTGGGCCAATGATCCGGGCACGCCGGTCATCGCACCGGCCGCCGGCCGCGTCATCCTGGCCGAGCCCGACATGTATTATGAAGGCGGGCTGATCTTCCTCGATCACGGCCAGGGCCTGGTCAGCTGTTTCCTGCACATGAGTGCCGTGCATGTCGCGGTTGGCGACATGGTTGAACAGGGTCAAATGATCGGTGAGATCGGGGCTGGCGGCCGCGCCACCGGACCGCATCTCGACTGGCGCGTGAAGTTCCAGAACAGCTTCTATGTCGATCCGGCCCTGCTGCTCGAACTCGATACCTCGGATCTGCGCGCAATCGAGTAGGAGCACGCTTTCCTTCCCGGTTTACCGGGGAGGGGGACCATCCGTAGCCTTGGCGAAGGATGGTGGAGGGGGCGAGCAAAGCGAGCCGTGAGGCACCGCCTCAGGCCCCCATCGTCCGCTGCGCGGACACTTCCCCGGTGAACCGGGGAAGAAAGCGTGGAGCCCCTGTCGACGCTGCAAGCTAGCCCTGGCGGTAGACGTCTTTCGCCCAGCGGCGATGGACCCAGAACCATTGTTCCGGCGCCAGACGAATCTCGGCCTCGATCCATTGATTGATCCGCGTCACCGTCTCGATGATGGCCGCTGGCTTGTCCGGATTGGTCGAAATCTCGATCGGATCATGGATCTCGATCCGGAAGCGCGCGCCCTCGAGCCGGCGCACCGAGAGCGGCACCAGCGGGCAGTTGAAGCGCATCGCCAACTTGGTCGGTCCCGGCGCGGTCATTGAGGGATGGCCGAAGAAGGGCGCCTTGATACCGTCATTCATTTTCTGGTCGTTCATCAGCGCCACGGTCTGGCCGCGCTTCAGGGTCTGCAGCAATTCCTTGGCGCCATCACCGCCCTTGGCGGTCATCAGCTTGATGCCGTAATCGGCGCGGGCGGCGAGAATGCGCTCATCGATCAGCGGGTTATTGGCTGGGCGATAGGTGATGTAGCAAGGCAGACCGGTCTTGGAGATCGCGGTGCCGGAGATTTCCCAATTGGCGCTATGGGTCGAGACGATGACCAGGGGCTGGTTGGCATCGCGGGCCGCTTCGAGCTTTTCGCGGCCGATGAATTCGACGCGTTCCTCGAAGAAGGCATCATCCTCGAACAAATGCATGTGCGGCATCTCGCCGGCCAGACGCCCGAAATTATCCCACATGCCACGCAGCAGCCGGTCGATCTCCGGTTCGGCGGCTTCGGGGAAGCAGCGCTGCATATTGATTCGGGCTATCTTGTGGGTCGAGGTCAGCGGCCCGAGACGTTGCAGCAGCTCGCCGCCGGCATCGGACGCACCGTCCAGCCCCTTGGCCCGGTACCAGGCATTATAGCTGTCCCAGGCCGCGGCTTCGATGTGCCAGCCGGCGCGGGTCAGGAGGGAGGCATTGCGTTGCGCTTCAATCATCAACCGGATTTAGCGGCCCGGCGCGCTGGCGTCCATCATGTCCCGCAACAGGCCGTCAAGCGCCGCCGGATTGGCGAATTCGGCGCGCACCGGCCAGGCGGTCACTTCCGGCTGCAGGGCGGGCGGTAATCGGACCCAGTCTTTCTCGGTCGTGATCAGGGCCGCATCATGGGCTTTGGCCAGACGTTTCAGGCGTTTGAGATCGCCTTTGGAATAGGGATGGTGGTCGGCGAACTGGCCGGTTTCCGACAGGTCGGCACCGGCGGCCTGCAGCGCGTCGAAGAATTTCTGCGGCCGGCCAATCCCGGCAAAGGCGACCAGAGACCCGCGCGGCGGCGCTTTCGTCGGCGCCAGCCAGGCATGCAGGACCGGGATTTCCAGATCGCTGAGGCCGAGGCCTTCATAGTCCGGCAGACTGTCGGCATTGCGGGTCATCACGATCACCGCATCAGCGCGGGCCAGGCCCTTCGCGACGGGTTCTCGCAAGGGTCCGGCGGGGAAGACCTTGTTGGCACCCCAACCGGCCTCGCCATCGATCACCACGAAGGAGAGTTGCTTGCGCAAGGTGGGGTTTTGATGCCCGTCATCGAGCACCAGCACCTGGGCTGCGGCCTCGACGGCGGCGAGCGCGCCGGCGGGCCGGTCGCGGCTGATCCAGGCCGGCGCGGCGCGGGCCAGCAGCAGCGGCTCATCACCAACATCGCCGGCGGAATGCGCGGACGGATCGACCTGGACCGGCCCCTCAAGGCGGCCGCCATAGCCGCGCGACAGGGCATGGGGGCGATAGCCCATATCGGTCAGACGGGTCAGAATGGTTTGCGCGATCGGGGTCTTGCCGGTGCCGCCCAGGGTGAGATTGCCGATACAGATCACCGGAATGCCGGGATCAAGCGGTTCGGTCTTGCGGATACGGCGCGCCGTGGCCCAGCCATAGATCCAGCTCAGGGGCGTCAACAGGGCGCGGACCAGACTGCCCGAGCCGCGGCCAGCATCGACGCGCCAGAAAGCCGGTTCCCTCATGGCGCGATCTCCGCGCGCTTGCCGTGTTCGAGCAGCGCTTCCAGAGCAGCCAGGCTGGTCGCCATCGCGCCGCCTGAGGCTTCGGTGATGGCGGCGCGTGCGGCCTTGATCGGCGGGCCACGATGTCCCCAGACCCGTTCGACCGCAGCGGTGAGGCTGGCGGCATTGGTGACGCTCAGCATCGCATCATGCTGGCGGTAGATCGCATAGAGATCGTCAAAACTGGCAGTGTGTTCGCCGCTGATGACGGCAGTGCCGGCCTGGCTGGCCTCGATTGGATTATGGCCGCCAATACCCGGCAACAGGCTGCCGGCGATCAGCGCCGCCGGGGCCGCGCCATACCAGAGCGGCATTTCGCCCAGCGTGTCGGCGAGCCAGATCTGGTCATCCGGAGAGGGCATCTCGTCGGCCGAACGGCGTACGAAACGGAAGCCCTGCTTGTCGATCAACCGGGCCACGTCGTCGCCGCGCTCGGGATGACGCGGTGCGAGAATGAGCAGGGCGTCGGGATGCGCCTTCAGCGTCAAGGCGTGGGCATGGAGCACGATGGCTTCCTCGCCGGGATGGGTCGAGGCGGCGAGCCAGACCGGGCGGCCATCGAGTGTCTTGCGGATCCGGGCCAGGACTTGCGGATCGGGTGTCTCGGCGCGCACTTCAAGCTTGAGATTGCCGGCCAGGGTGACGGCCTTGCCGGTCAGGTTTTCCAGCCCGTCTCGCGTGCGGCTGTCGGCGGCACCGATCCAGTTGAAACAGCCGAGCAGATAGCGCGCCGAGTCGGGCCGCTTGTTCCAGTTGGCCAGCGAGCGATCATTCATCCGCGCATTGACCAGCGCCAGGGGAATGCCGCGCCAGGCGGTTTCCATCACCAGATTGGGCCAGAGCTCGGATTCGGCGAACACGGCGAGGTCGGGCTTCCAGTAATCGAGGAAACCGGTCACAGCCGAACGGGTATCGATCGGAAGATATTGGTGGCGCGCGACCGGCGGCAGACGCTTGGCCATCAGCCGGGCCGAGGTCATCGTGCCGGTCGTGACCAGGAAGCGCAGATCGGGGCGGGCGGCGGAGAATTCCGTGATCAGGCTGGCCAGGACCAGGCTCTCGCCGACACTGGCACCGTGCAGCCAGACGAGGCGTCCGGGCGGCCGCGGGAAGCTGGGCCGACCCAGGCGCTCATTGCGGCGATCAGGGTCTTCCTTGCCGGCCCGGGTGCGCTGGATCAGCAGCGGCACAGCCAGCGGGGCCGCACACCGCATCAACAGGCGGTAGGCCGTCAGGGCTGGCGGCAGGCTCATCGGACGTCTCCGCCGGAACCGGTCCCCGGCCGCAATTCGCTGTCGGGCTCGATGATCTCGCCGCCCGTGGCCCTATCGGCTTCAAGGGTGATCTCGTTGAGCCGGGTCTCGAGCAGTAACCGGGCGGCTTCCATCTCTTCCGGAGTCGCATCCTTGGCGACGTAGATCGGATCGCCCCAGATGATGATGCCGCGGGTGAAGAAATGCGGCAGGCAATGACGGTCCCAGGATTTGTGCAAGACGGTCTTGCGCCGTGTTGACCAGCTGAACGGGACGATCGGCACGCCGGAATCGCGGGCCATGCGGATGGCACCATAGCCGGAACGCATGCGCGGTCCGCGCGGTCCGTCCGGCGTCACTGCGCCCGATCCGCCCTGGCTGAGATGCTGGACCATGGCGCGAAAGGCCGCTTCACCACCCTTGCTCGCTTCCGGCTTGTCGCGATTGCGCGATGAACCGCGGATCAGGCCGACCTTGTACCAACGTACGAAGCGCGAACCGATATCGCCTTCGCGTGATCGCGAGGCGAGGGCGACCATGCGGTCGAAATGCTTGTTCCAGCCCTGCAGCGCCATCAGGATACGGCCATGCCAGACGCAGCCGAGAATCGGCAGGTTCTCGTCCCAGACCCGTTCGATGAATTCGCCATTGCGCACTTCCCACCGAATCGAGCGGCGCACCAGCTCGACATAGAGCAGCGCGAAGAAGGCGGCGATTTCCTGGGCCCAGGGCTTTGACAGCAAGCGTTTCAACATCGTGTTCCCTTGCTCGCCTTCACCGGCTTAAAGGTCAAGCACGGCGCGCGGTTGCCTCTGTGGCCCGGGCATCCTAAATCCCGTCGCAGCAAGAAAGAAACCGCATGCCCTATGATCTGACCGACCCGACCGATCGAAAGCGCGCCTGGAGCGATTATCTCTGGAAGGATCACGGCGTTTTGCGCCTGCGCTTTCACAATATGCACGAGGTCGGCGGTGGCTTGTGGCGGGCCAACCAGCCTTCGCCGGACCGGCTCGAAGCTCTCGCGGCTGACGGGTTCAAGACGATCCTGAATATTCGCGGCCCACAGCCGGGCGTCTGCTACTACGATCTCGAGCGCGAGGCCTGTGAGCTGCATGGCCTGGCCCTGCACGACATGCCGTTTGGTTCGCGCGAGGCGCCCTATGTCGATCGCATCCAGCGCGCCGTGAAGATTTTCGACACAATCGAATACCCCGCCCTGGTGCATTGCAAATCCGGCGCGGACCGGGCCGGACTGGTCTCAGTCCTGTTCGCCCTGACGCGTTTGAATTTGCCCTATGACGAGGCGATTGCGCATTTGTCGCTGAAATATCTGCACGTGAAGGCGGGCAAGACCGGCGTGCTGGATTATTTCTTCGAGACCTATCGCGCTTATAATGAGGCGCATCCGATCGGCTTCATGGACTGGGTCGAGACCGTCTATGACCGCGATGTCGTGCAGGCCGGCTTCATGTCGAGCTGGTGGGGCAATTTCCTGACCGAGCGGCTGCTGCGCCGCGAATAATCGCGGGTTGATTCTTTATGCCCACCCGATTCATCAGATATGACGACTCTTTCCCCAGCTTTCCTGCAGATTAACTCTCGTTAACCACGTTCAGGCCAGGTCCGATTGGGCAGGCCGACGGGGATCGGGAGAGTCCAGATGCATGATACGATGACAGGCGCAGCGCGGACGGGCGAGCAGCTGGACCGGCTCAACTCCCGGCTCTCGCGCGAATCGGGCCCGGCGTTTCTGTCGGCCTTCGTCAGCCTGGTGGCCGATTTGTTCGGTGCTGATTGCGTCTATCTCGGGCGAATCGACGCCGGTCACCGGCAGATGCGGACGCTTCATGTCGCCTCCCAGGGCGCGATCAGCGGCAATTTCTGTTACCCGGTCGAAGGCACGCCCTGCGCCAGCGTCATGCTGTCGGGAGCGCAGGTTTTCGAAGACCAGGTCGCGCAGCAATTCCCCCGCGACTACATGCTCGAAGAGATGGGCATTCGCGGCTATGCCGGCATGCCGCTCTATCACGGAGCCCAATCCATCGGCGTCATTTCTGCGCTGTTCAAGCGGCCGATCGAAGATGCCGACGCACTGTTGAAAGTCATGCACCACTACCGTCGCCGTCTCACAGCGGAAATCCTCGCCGTCGAAACCGGTGAGCGCGCCAGCCTGGCGATCCGGGGCATGTCGGACGGGATTGTCGATTGGTGCCTGGAGACCGACCAGGTCTATATGTCGGCCCGTTGCCGCGAATTGCTCGGCGACAAGCCCCGCGAATCCACTGTGCCAGCCGATACGCTTCGCGCCCTGATGCATCGCGATGACGGCCCGAGGATCGAGTCGGCCCTGCAGGCGCATTTTCAGGCCGGACGTCCCTTCGACATGTCAGTGCGGATCCGCACCTTCGGGGGAACACATCGCTGGTTCCGGCTTCGCGGCGAGGCGGTGCGTACACCCGACGGCGAACCGACCCGCCTGGTCGGTGCACTGACCGATGTTCACGATCTGCTCGAAGCGCGCCAGCAGGCCACCGAGGCCAGCCGCGCCAAGTCGAAATTCCTCGCGACGATGAGCCATGAAATCCGCACGCCGATGAATGGCGTGCTCGGCATGTCCAGTCTGTTGATGAATACCGATCTGAAAGACTCGCAACGCGAAATGGTCGAGCTGATCCAGAAATCCGGCCATGCCCTGCTGGGAATCCTCAATGATATCCTCGATCTGGCCCATATCGAGTCCGGCCGCTTTGAAGTGGAAGCGTCCAGTTACAGCCCCGCCGAACTGACCCGCAGTGTCGTCGGGCCCTACCGCATGAAAGCGCTCGAGAAGGGGGTGAATCTGCATCTCGAGATCGACCCTTGCGTCGAGGGGGATGCCAGTGGGGACCCGGCCCGCATTCGCCAGATCCTCTCTAACCTTCTGTCCAACGCCGTGAAATTTACCGATCGCGGCGAGATCCGGGTGCGCTGCCTGGCGACCCAGGCGGCCGATGGCCAGCATGAGGTCAATTTCAAGGTTTCCGATACCGGAATGGGGATGGATGCGGCCCTGATCGCCCGCGTCTTCATGCCCTTCACCCAGGGTGAATCGGCGATGTCGCGGACGAATGGCGGCACGGGCCTGGGCCTGGCCATTTCCAAGAAACTGGCCGAATTGATGAGCGGGGACATCGAAGTGGAAAGCGCGCCGGGCGCCGGTTCGGTGTTTTCCGTGCGTCTGCCAACGGCTAATCTCCAGCCCCGCATCGCGGTGGCCAGCGCGAGTTTCTAAGCCGTTTCGCTGCCGAATTGCAGCCGGCACAGCTTGGCATAAAGTCCGTCCTCGGCGATCAGATCTTCATGCCGGCCCTGTTCCTGCACGCGTCCGGCCTGCAGGACATAGATCCAGTCGGCCTGGCGGACGGTGGAGAGGCGGTGGGCAATCACCAATGTGGTGCGTCCGGCAGAGAGCCGCTCCAGCGCTGCCTGCACGCGTTGTTCCGACTCGGTGTCGAGGGCGCTTGTGGCTTCGTCGAGCAGCAGGATTGGCGCATCCTTGAGAATGGCGCGGGCGATCGAGAGACGCTGGCGCTGCCCGCCCGACAGATTGCTGCCGCGTGGTCCGACCGGGCTGTCATAGCCATCGGGGAGTTCGATAATGAAATCATGCGCATCGGCGGCCTTGGCGGCGGCTATGATGGTCTCGCGATCGGCGCCCAGCCGGCCAAACCCGATATTGGCCGCAACGCTGTCATCGAACAGGGTCACATCCTGGCTGACGAGGGCGATATTGCGCCGCAGGGAGGCCAGCGAGACCGAGCGGATATCTGTGCCGTCAATCGTCACCTGGCCGTTCTGTGGATCGTAGAGGCGCGGGATCAGGTTGAGAATGGTCGACTTGCCTGACCCGGACGGTCCGACCAGCGCGATCGTCTTGCCCGCAGGCGCATGCAGGCTGACATCATGCAGGGCGGCGGTGCCGTCAGCATAGTTGAAGCCGACCTGTTCAAGCTTGATCTCGCCGTCCCTCACAATAATTTCCGGCGCTTCGAGGGCGGCGGCGACTTGATTGTCCTCATCCAGCAAATGGAAGACGCGGTCGAGGACGGCGAAGCCTTCCTGCACCACCGCGCTGAGTGTGCCGATGGCGCGGATCGCCGGTGACATCACGCCGATACCCGTGAGCACGCCGAGAATATTGCCGACCGAGGTTTCCCCGCCCAGCAAACGCCAGCCGGCAAAGCCGACGAGGCCCGCAAAGGCAATGCCGCCAACCACTTCCAGGATCGGATCGACGCGGGCCTTGTTCTCGGTGATGCTGAACAGGAATTTCAGACGCTCGAAGAAGGATTTGTCGGCGCGGCCCGCTTCATAATCCTCGAGCCCGTAAGTCTTCACCATCCGCGTGCCGGAGAAGCTTTCCTCAAGCTGGCTGGTCACCTCGCCCATTTGCGACTGGGCCTGGGCCGAGGTCTTGCGCAGGCGTTGTCCGATCTTGATCACCGGCCAGGCGGCGAGGGGATAGACCACCAGCACCAGCAAGGTCAGCATCCAGTCGAGATACAGCATCCAGGCGATGGCCCAGATCACCGTCATGGTGTCACGCAGGAGATTGTTGGCCAGCCGCACCAGGGTTTCGCGCAGCAGGGTGATGTCATTGGTGAAGCGCGACACAAGGCTGCCGACGGGCTCCGATTGCAGGCGCGCGAAATCGGCATGCACCAGCTTGGTGAACATGGCATTCTGCAAATCCTGCATCACCGTCAGGGCGAGGCGATTGGTCTGCAGGGTCTGGAAATAGAGGCTGACACCGCGCACCGCGGCCAGGCTGATCGCGACCAGTGGAGCGATCGGGAAGAAGCCCGGATCGCGCTGTTCCAGCAGGTTGAAGGTCCAGCCGACCAGGCCGGCATAGCTCGCCGCCGCCGCCGCCGTGATCACGGATAGCAGCACAGCCCCGACCCACAGGCCCGGCCGCTTTGAGACCCAGTCACGCCAGAGCCGGCGTCCGAGCGCGGCTGTGGATTGGTGGGGTTGATCGGTCAAATGGCGGATCCGTCAGGCGTGGTGCTTGTCCGATTTCGGCTCGAGCAATTGGTGGGCGTGGATGATGAAATAGCGCATATGGGCATTGTCGACGGTGCGTTGTGCAGCGTCTTTCCAGGCGGCGCGGGCCTCTTCATAGGAACCGAAGGCACCGACGAAGTCGACGGCCTTGAGGTCCTTGAATTCGCAATTCTGCGGATCGACGCAGAGCAGTTCGCCGCCGATGACCAGGTGCAGGAGTTGTTGGTTGATTTTGGTACTGTCCATGTTCGGTTCCCGTTGGTTTTGGGCCTTGTGTCTGGCTTAGAGCCCGCCGACCGAGAGGGCATCGACCAGAACGCTGGGCGAATTGACCGACCCGCGAATTTCCAGGTCGCTTGCCGGAACTAACCGCGCAAAGATGTCGATCAGATTACCGGCGACAGTGATTTCGCTGACCGGGTGGTCGATCAGGCCCTTGGAAATGCGGTAGCCGGAGACGCCGACCGACCAGTCGCCCGTATTGGAATTGAGCGAAGGCCCGAACATTTCCGTCACCAGCACGCCGGATTCGATGCCGCCAATCATCGCCGCGCGGGTCTGTGACCCGGCTTCCAGATGCAGATTGGTTGGCCCGGCTCCGGGTGCGCCGCCCATGGAGCGGCGGGCATGGCCTGTCGGTGCCAGCTTCAACTGGCGCGACGCGGCGCTGTTGAGCAGCCAGCTGGTCAGGCGGCCATCCTCGATCAGATTCATCGCGCGATTGACCGTGCCTTCGCCGTCAAATGCGGTCGAGCTGTGGCCCCAGTCGCGGTGCGGATCGTCGACGATATTGATCCCTGCGGCGAAGACTTGCTGGCCAAGCTTTTCGCGCAGGAAGGAAATCCCGCGCGCTACGGCCGGACCGCTGGCAGCGCCGCACAGGGCGCCGAGGAAAGTGGTGGCGACGCGGCGATCAAATACGACCGGCTGGATGCCGCTGGCGATCTTCTGCGGGCCGACGCGCTGCGCCGTGCGCTCACCGGCTTCGGTGCCGATATCGAAGGTCGGGCGCAAATCGGCAGGGCGGCGGGCGGCGGTGGCGGCGTAGTCGCGCTCCATGGCGCCATTCTTTTCGGCAATGACGCTGGCGCCATAGCTGAACATGCTCTTGCGCCAGCCCTGATTGAAGCCGGTTGTGGTGGCATAGGCCGCAGCGCCTTGGCCAAAGCTGGCGAAGGCGGAATCTGTCTTGGAAACGCCCTCGACGGCGCGTGCGGCCTGCTCGACCTCGATCGACTTGGCCTCCAGTTCGTCCGGCGACCATAGGGTCTCGTCGAACATCGCGATCTCAGGCGGGGTGCGGCAAAGCCGCTCCGCTTCGGCCAGGGCCGAGAAGGGATCCTCCGGTGACAGCCGGGCCATGGCGACGGCGCGTTCAATCGTCAGGGCACGGCCGTGTTCGGACAGGTCGGAAAAGGCGACGCCGGCCTGTTTGGCACCGACGAAAACGCGCACGCCGGCATCGAGCGATTCCGAGCGTTCGATGTCTTCCAGCGCGCCGTCGCGCACGGAGAGTTCGGTGGTGCGCGATTCGCTGACGGTGGCTTCGGCCGCGTCGGCACCGGCGCGCAGGGCGCGGGCGATGAGATCGGCTGCGATCTCCTGCAGCTTTTGCGGGTCGGGGGCAGTGTTGGGATTGCTCATGCTGCGGCTATAGCTCCCGAGGGTGGTCCGCCGCAATGGCTCAACTGATTGCCTTGGAGAGGAGAAGCAGTGCGCTGGCCAGCAGGACAAGCCAGGTCAGGGCGGTTCCGATCACCCGGCCGAAGCTGCGGCCCGGGTCGGTGAGCAGACCGTAGGCGTGCAGGCCGCGTCCCAGCGTCAGGGCGATGCCCAGGGTATGGATGACCAGCGTGCCGGTTCCGAGCAGGCCCAGCAGGACCAGGCCAATCAGGGCAGGGGGCAGGTTTTCCGTTGCATTGCCATGGGTGCGGCAAGCCTGTTCCAGCGCCGGGTCGGTGCCGACGCCGAGGCTCACCTTGGCGCGCCGCCGGTTGAGGCTGACATTCACGGCCAGAAAGACGAGCAGCAGGATATTGAGGCCGGCATAGAGGGCGACGGCTTGCATGGCTGTCATGATGAGACTCCCTGAGAATTCCTGCTGAAACCTAGAAGCTGTGACGGCGCCGGGAAAGCCCTATTCGGTTTCCGCCGGCTCCTGTGCCGCCTGGCGGATGGCATCGGCGAGGATTTGCGGTTCCTGGGCACCGGAGACGGCGAAGCGGCCATTGAAGATATAGGTCGGCACACCGGTGACACCGAGCTTGCGGAAGAAGGCCTCTTCCTCGCGGATCGAGGCGTCGTCGCGGTTCGAGGCGAGCAGTTCGGCCGTCAGCTCGCCATCGAGACCGGCGGCGCCGGCGATCTGGCTGAGCACTTGTCTGTCGCCGATATCCTTGCCGTCGGCGAAGAAGGCCCGGAACAGGCCTTCGGCGGCCGCATCGGCCACGCTCTGGCCCTCTGCCCAGCGCAGGACGCGATGGGCATTGAGTGTGTTGGGGCGGATCGGGATGTCGTCGAAGCGAAACTCGATCCCGGCAGCCGGAGCCGCCTGTTCGAGATAAGTGCGCATTTGCGCCCAGCGCTCGGTGTCTTCGCCGGAGAATTTGGCTTTCATATAGTCGCGATAGGGACGGCCACCCGGCGGCAGATCCGGGTCGAGCTGGTAGGGGCGCCACACGGTCTCGACCGGAATTTCCGGCACCAGCTTGCGGGCTGCATCCCAGTTGCGCTTGCCGAGCCAGCACCAGGGGCAGACGAGATCGGCGACAATATCAACGGAAACTTTTTCGGTCATATGCCCCAGATAGGATGATTTCCCGGCGATTGCGAGGGGCGGGCCGCTTGTGTGGGCAGTTTCGCGGTCATGGCGCGGGTGTGTCATCCCCCACACGCCGCAACACGCCAATGGAGACAGCATGAAAGGGGGATGACTCCCACCGGCCACCCATTGGGCGGCACAGGCTCAGGCGATGATATCGAGCACGGTGTGCATCATGTCATCGGCGATCTTTACCATCTCGGCGGAGGCTTTTTGCGCGACCTCGGCCCGTTTGACGGCGATCATGGCCTGGATGATGTCCTCACCCTTGGCCGCAGCATTGACCACGTTTTCAGACGCAGCTCCGGCTTGCGAGTGGGCGTTCAGCAGGCCGGTGACGGCTGTATTCATGGCGATGTTCATGCGTGCAGGCTAGCAGTCGGGCGGTTGCCGGACCATCCAAACCTGCCCGAAGGGTTAGTGCGCGCTTAACCGCGCGATTGACCCGGCTCCTCATTGCGCCAGAATGACACCAAGGCATTTTCGGGGGTTTTCATGGCATTCATCCTGCGCGCGATCGCGACGATTTTGGGGCTCGCCGCGCTGGCGGTGGCCGGAATTTTCTGGTGGGGCTGGGCTCCGGATATCCCCCATGACGAGCTCGTCGCCAAATATGGCCAGCCGCCCTCGCAATTCGTGCAGCTCTCCTCGGGTGTCACGGTTCATTTGCGCGATCAGGGCTGCAGTGACTGTCCCGCCATCTTCCTCATTCATGGGTCGAATGCCTCGCTGCACACCTGGGAGCGCTGGGCAGGCCTGCTCGGCGATGACTGGCGTGTGGTCTCTTTCGACATGCCCGGCCATGGTCTGACCGGCGCCACCAGCGACGGCGATTACTCGATCGAACGTGCCGCCGAGCTGATCGATGAAGTGCGCGCCCATCTTGGCATTGAGGCATTCCATCTGGCCGGAAATTCCCGCGGCGGCGCCATCGCGCTGAACTATGCCGTGGCCCATCCGGACCGTGTCACGAGCCTGGCCCTGCTTGATGCAGCCGGCGCGCCCTGGCCGGCGGCCGACCCGGACGAAGACGAGGATCAACCCTTCATCTACACGCTGATGGCCAATCCCCAGATCGCGCAGGCGCTGAAAGGCCTCCTGCCGCGTGCCCTGGTCGAACAGGCCCTGCGCAACGGCTTCTCCAATCAGGACGCCGTCACCCAGCCGATGATTGATCGCTATTACGATCTGATCCGGCATCCCGGCAATCGCGATGCCACGCTGGAGCGGGCGCAGATGGGCTATTCCCCCGACGCTTTCAATCACGCGGGAAGCCTGACCATGCCGGTGCTGATCCTGTGGGGTGAGGATGATAATCTGGTCCCCATCGCCCTGGCGGCCGAGTTTGCCGATGCGATCCCCCAGGCACAGACGGTGACCTATCCCGGTGTTGGCCATACGCCGATGGAGGAAATTCCCGAACAGAGCGCCACGGACTACCAGGTCTTTCTGGCCGCTGCCGCTCCATCGCCCGCGCCGGAGCCTGAAGCGATGTCCGGGCATCAACCAGGCGCGGCCCTGTTCGGCTATTACATGCCGCTGCAGGAGGCATCGGTGCAGGTTGGCGACTGGGTGCTCGACCTGTTCTTTCTCGGCTCGGACTGGGAAGTGGATCCCTGGGTGGCTGATCACGCCGCCAGCGAGTATCCGCCGGCCGCGTTTGAATTCTCGGACCCGACCAGCGAATGGGTCCAGGGCGAGGTTGGTGGCGGCTATTCGCGCCAGCTCGTGATCTGGCCGGACGAACTCGCAGTGACCGCCGATACGATCAGCTTCGACGCTGTTTCCGAGGACATCGGCGTGGTTCATTTCCGCGGCCATTACCGGCGCGACCTGATTCTGGCCGCCGAAGATGCGGGTAGCACCGAGGAGGTTGTGCTCGAGGGCGAGCTGACGATTGACGGTGTCGTCTATGGCGATCTCCGCTTTGGCTGGTTCGCAGGGGATTGAGTTTGAGCCAATACCGCTTGCGGGATTTGGCGATTGTGAAATGTTGAGCGTCATCGGGGGCCGTTCAGGCTGCCCGATCGGGCCTTGCCGACCGGCCCATTTTTCCAGGTCGGCTTATAATGAGGTTGAATTGATGTCCGCTCCTGTCCAATCCGCGCTGAAGGTCGAGTTTGAGCTGAGCGAGGCCGATCTGGATTTCTTCCGGGCACGTCTCGCCAAGGCCCGCGATGCCCGCGTCGCCGATGACGAGGCCGTCATCCTCGAGGGCGTCGCCGCCATGAAGAAGCAGGCGATGGCCGCCAACCCGCCGACCTTTGTCAGCGACCGTCTCGAACAGCTCGGCCCGCTCGTTGCGATGCTGAGCGACAGCGACTGGCGCCTGGCCGGCGATGATCGCAAACGCGTGCTCGATGCGCTGGCCTATTTCGCCGACCCGGATGATCTCATCCCGGATTCGACGCCCGGCATTGGCTATATCGATGACGCGATCATGATCGAACTGGTCGCCACCGCGCTGGCGCCTGAGCTTGAGGCCTATGATGATTTCGTCGCCCACCGTGACGAGCTCGCCTCCGGTGCCGAGGATCTGCCTTCGCTGGACGATGCCCGCGCCGTGATGCAATCGCGCATGCGCCGTCGCCGCTCACGCTCACGTGCCGGCGGGACCTGGTCGCATTCGACCAATATCACGCATTACTTCTGATCGATCAGACAGCGCGAATGGCGGGTTGGCGGGTTTTCAGGAACTCGCCAACGCCGCGTGCCGCCTGCCGGATGCGCTGCTCGTTCTCGACCAGCGCCAGCCGCACATAGCCTTCGCCATGCTCGCCAAAGCCGATGCCCGGCGCGACGGCGACGCCGGCCTCTTCCATCAATTGCTTGGCAAATTCCAGCGAACCCATCGCTTCGCAGCCGGCCGGCAGTGGTGCCCAGGCGAACATTGAGGCTTCTGGCACCGGGATCTTCCAGCCGACGCGGCCAAAGCTCTCCACCAGCACATCGCGGCGATGCTTGTAGATCGCCCGCATCTCGTCGACGCAATCCTGGGGCCCGTCCAGCGCCGCGCAGGCCGCGACCTGGACCGGTGTATAGGCACCATAATCGAGATAGGATTTGACCCGCGCCAGAGCCGCCACGAGGCGCGGTGAGCCGGCCGCGAAGCCGACCCGGAAACCGGCCATCGAATAGGTCTTGGACATCGAGGTGAACTCGATCGTGCGCTCTTTCGCGCCCTCGACCTGCAGCATGGACGGGGAGGGCGTATCGCCGAAATAGACCTCGGCATAGGCCAGATCCGACAGGATGAAGAGATCATGCTCGGTCGCGAACTCGACCACCTGGCGGTAGAAATCCAGTGTGGCGGTCTGCGCCGTGGGGTTGGAGGGATAACACACCACCACGGCGATCGGTTTGGGGACCGTATGCCTCACTGCATGCTTGAGCCCGCGCAAATATTCCTCGGGTGAGGGCGCGTGCACATGCCGGATCGTGCCGCCGGCAATCAGGAATCCGAAAGTGTGGATCGGATAGGAGGGACTGGGCGCCAGGATGACGTCACCGGGCGCCGTGATCGCCTGGGCCAGATTGGCGAAGCCTTCCTTGGAGCCCAGGGTGACGATGACCTCGCTATTCGGATCGAGATCGACATCGAAGCGCCGCTTGTAATAGCGCGCCTGGGCCTTGCGCAGGCCGGGAATGCCGCGCGAGGCGGAATAGCCATTCGTGTGCGGCTTGTCGGCCGTGTCCTTGAGCTTGGCGAGAACATGCGCCGGTGTCGGCAGGTCCGGATTGCCCATGCCGAAATCGATGATGTCGGCACCTTTTGCCCGCAATTGGGCCTTGAGGCGATTGACTTCTTCGAAAACATAAGGTGGAAGGCGCTTTGTGCGGTGAAATTCCATCGTTTTGTCCGGCATGTGTCGAATAAGCTCCCATCAAAGCCTGCGGCGGCGATCTCTGCAAGAGTGTGTCGGCAGCAAGTGGCGAAAAAAGGGACAGGTATATTTAACGCGCACGCACCGTCATTGCCTTGTTCGCGAAGCGGGATGGCGGCGCGTTAAATACACCTGTCCCCTTTTGACGTTGCACCAAAATCTCCACGCCGCGAGCGGCTGGAGGGATAAATGGCCACCTCGCGAGTG
>TARA_R110000868_G_C10970594_1_pt1 | contig 16698 bp, 10 predicted proteins | sample TARA_R110000868 | Tara Oceans TARA_R110000868 (sample SAMEA4397489) | marine metagenome | biome: Polar Biome; feature: [SRF] surface water layer (ENVO:00010504); material: water (ENVO:00002006), including particulate matter (ENVO:01000060) such as... | depth 5 m | reverse complement strand
GTCCCAACCCACGCCTTCCGATGTCGACCCTTTGCGGACGTTCAGCCGGTGCTTCTGTCCTCCCGATTGCGGACGGGCTGCTTAGATATTGGCTGTCGAATAGCGCGATCCTTTATTCGCCGGTTAGCAGTAGGGGCGTGTTGAGCGGCGTGATCGTCCATGGGTGTTGAGCCAAGACGCCGTTGGCTCGCTATCAACTAAAATCGGCCTCCAACATCGCCATTGGCATTCCCAGCTTGCCGCCGCTTGCTCCTAAGCTAGCGTGCATTCTCCACGCATTTGGTACTGAGGAACGTCATGCGCAAACCTTCGAACACCGCCGCCTGCCTCGCAATCTGTTTTGCTCTGGCGAACCTACCTGCGGCTGGTCAGACGAAAGATCCCGCGCCTAAGGACGCGTCGAAGGATATCGCCCCGGTGCGGAACCTTCAAGACTACGAACTCTCAAGGCTATTCGAGGACTGGCGCACGTTTGTTACGCCAGTCGTGCGCAAAGGGTTGCCCGATTACAGCCCGCCCGCGATGGTCAGAGCCGCCACGGGCCTGGCATCCCAAAAAGCTCGGCTTTTGGCGTTGAATCGTGATGGATGGACCATCGCACAGCAGAATGATTACCGCCTGATCGAAGCGGAAATGAACGCGTTTGATTTCAGCCTGCGAATATTGAAACCATGGGCCCGCGATCCCTCCTTCTATCAAACGGTTTTCGCCGACCAAAGCGACGTTCCTGCACATGAAGGCCCGTCAGCCGCGCCGAATATCGATTTGTTCTCGTACAGCTTCCCGCTCTCGCCACAGGATGACGCAAGACTCACAGCGTTGATTGGCGCGATCCCGCAGTTGCTGGCATCGGCGAAGATCAATCTCGCCGAAAGTCAGGCGCATGACCTCTGGGCCTACGGCGATCGTGCGTTGAAGGAACAAAGCCAGACACTCGCCGCGCTGCAGGCTGGCACGCTGAAGATGCGCTCGCTGGATGGCTACAAGCCGGCAACGATGACCGGTTCTAGTTCAAAGCTCATGCGCGCGATCGCGGCAGCGCGCGTCGCGACTGACGAATTTGCCAAATGGATTGCGGCAGAATCACCCTCGCGCACCGGTCCGTCCGGCATCGGCAAAGACAATTATAACTGGTATCTGAAACATGTTCAGTTGAACCCCTACACTTGGGACGAACAAAAAATACTGCTTCAGCGCGAGCTGGAGCGATCTCTGGCCTCGCTCCGCCTTGAGGAACTGAGAAACCGCAACGTTCCGCCTATTGCCGAAATGGGCGACCCTGCAAGCTACAAGCAGATGGCGGATGCGAAGACAGCCAAGTTCAATGATTTTCTGGTTGCTACCGGAATCGTGCCGGACAAACCTTATTTCAGAGCCGCCCTGGTGGCGCAGACCAGCGAATATGTGCCGCCCGCCGAACGCAACTTTTTCAGCCATGGCGCCGCTCTTGAGCCGTTACCCCTGCTTTCCCACTCCACGCACTGGATCGAACTCGCGCGGCTGAAACATGAACCGCATCCAGATCCCATCCGCGACACCCCGCCCCTCTTCAACATCTTCTCCGATCGGTCGGAGGGGTTTGCGACGGCGATGGAAGAGCTCGTCATGCAGGCTGGGCTTTATGACGATATTCCACATGGTCGAGAACTGGTGTGGATCATGCTCGCCAACCGCGCCGCGCGAGGACTGGCATCCCTCCATGTCCAGGCCAATGAGATGACACTGGATGAGGCGGGGCGCTTCCACGCCGATTGGACGCCGCGTGGCTGGTCCGATCCGGCCAGTCCGCTCGTAGGCTTTGAACAACTGCTCTACTTGCGGCAACCGGGCTATGGCCCAAGCTATATCATCGGCAAGATCCAGCTCGACAGGATGATAGCGCGCGCGTCCCATGCCGCCGATTCAAACAAGACGGCGTTCAACATGGGCGAGTTTTACGCCCGCATTACCAGCATCGGCATTCTGCCACCGGCACTTATCGAAGCGGAGTTGTTCCCCAACGCCGACAAATAGCCGAGCCAGAATGCTTACGGAGTTAAAATGAAGGGGCCGCTACCAGCCAGGTAACGGCCCCTTCTTTATTCTAGCGTTAGGCAGCCAGCTTACATCTTATAGCTGATCCGCGCGTATCCGAACTGGCCAGGCACGTCATAGGTCGTGGGATCATAGTTCGGCCCGGTGCAGCTGTTGCATGCCGGTGGATCCTGATTGAACACGTTGTTCACGCCGATCGTGAAGATGGTGCGCTTGTCCAGGAAGGAGGGCGTGAAGCTCAACTGTACGTCACCGTAGAAGGTGTTGCCCAGCTTATTGCCGTCGCCTTCGATCACGCCGCGGATATAGCGACCCGTGAAGGATGCCGCGATATCGCCTAGCGACCAGTCGACCACCGCATTGCCCTTGAACTTGGGATAGGACTGGTCGGGAAAGCCCCGCGTAGTCCCGCGGTAGCTGGTCGTATCGAAGCCCGTCGCGCTTGGGAACGTCTCCTTGTAACGCAGCAGGAAGTTGCCGTTGACCGCCAGCCCGAACATGCCCGCAGAAGTTTCCGGCGTGCGATAGTTGAACGTGACGTCGATGCCCTTCGTCTTGATGCTGCCGATGTTCTGCAGCACGCCGTTGATGCGGGCAATGTTGCCGCTGGCTACACGGACCACCGAAGCACAGCTCAGCGCGTCCCCGCTCAGAGCACAGCGCGACAGAGTCGTCTGCGGCGCAATGTTGGCGATCGCGTCGCTTACCTTGATGTCGTAATAGTTGACTTCAAGGCTGAGCAGGCTCGCAAAGCCGCCGTTACGCGCCCATGACGGGCTATAGACGCCGCCGAACAGCCAGGTTTTGGATGTTTCCGGCTTCAGGCTGGTGTTGCCCCCCGTCAGCACGCCCAGCTGACCGCCGGTCGGCTCGGCATAGCTGCCGCTTGCAGGAACGCCGTTGGCGATGCAGTTCGTGCGCACGGTCGCATTGCTGGTGAACAAACCGCCCGCAGCGCTCGTGCACGGATCGTCGATCGGCGCGTCCGAGCGCGATGCCGCGCCGAACAATTCACCGATGCTCGGTGCGCGGAAACCTTCGGCATAGGAACCACGCAGCAGGAAGTCAGCGACAGGCTTCCACAACACGCTCCCGGTAAGCGATGTGTTGCTGCCGCTGGTTGAGTAATTGGAGTGGCGCACTGCGCCATCCAGGTCGAGCGAGTGGAAGAACGGCGTGTCCTTCAGCACGGGTACGCGAAGCTCGGCATAGACTTCGTCAGAGTTATACTTGCCGCGCGCCGGTTGCGCTGGGATATCCGCGCCCAGACCTGCCGTAATGATGGCGTCAGGCGTGAACGTGCCGCGCTGGTAACGATGCTCGTAACCAATGGCGACGCCGACGGGGCCGGCGGGCAGATCAAACAGCTCACCTGAAAGGTTCGCAGTATAGTCCTGAAGCTGCTGGCTGCTGCGATCCTTTTCATCAAAGGCTATGAATGCCAACATCCCCGGCGTCACCGAACCAGCACCACCAAAAATATTGAACGGTACGCAAGGTGCCGTGCAGCTGCCGACCGGACCAAGTGCCTGTGCCAGCTTGGCGGCGTTGATGTTGCCGGTGAAAGTTTGGTGCGCGTCGTTGAAGCCGACGATAGCCGTCGCGTCCCAGTACCATTTGTGGTCACCGATATCGAACGATCCGTCCAGCCCTGCGGTGGCCGTCATCGTGTCGACCCGCTGCGAGTAGGTCCGTTGGCCTGCTTCGACCAGACGACGGCGTACCGTCGAGTAGGTTGCAGGCTGGCCATTGCCGCCTGCCGACAATGTGTAGCCAAACGGGTTGAAGGGGTTGGTGGCATCAATTGAGATCGTGTCGAGCAAATTGCCATTGCCGGCGTCCGGTCCGACGAACAGCGGCAGGAACGCAGCCTGATTCTGCGAATTGCGGCGGTTGTAGACCAGCTTTGCGCGGAAGTTGACGCTGTCGCTCAATTCCTGCTTCGCGCTGATGAAAGCGCCGTAACGCTCCGAAGGCGTCAGGAAGTAGTTGAAGGGCGAGAAGTTGAAGCGATCTGCGGTCGTCAGCGCCCGGAAGTCGCTGTTCGGGCCGGTCGGGTTCAGCGGATCATAACGACCCCGGCCATTGAGCGGAGGGTTCTTTGGCGTCAGGACCGAACCACTGCCCAGATCGATAAAGCCGTTCAGCGTCGCGCTGGAGCAGCCACCGACCGGATCGGTACAGCTGGTCTGGCCGGGGTTGGGGAACTGCGACGTACGACGATCGCGCGTCCGCACCGCTTCCTGCTTAACATAGCTGCCGCCGATGACGATGTGCGTCGTCGGGCCGTTGATGCCGTAGCTTAGCTGATAGTCCTGCGTATGGCCGTCACCCTGACGATAGGTGCCAAATTGTGCGGAGGCCTGAAGGCCGTCCTGATGTGACTTGGTGATGACGTTGACGACGCCCGCAAGCGCGTCCGAGCCGTACAGCGGCGACTGGCCGGACTGCAGCACTTCGATGCGCTCGATCATGTTGGCAGGGATCGTATTCAGATCAACCGTCGAGGGGATACCGCTGCCGCTCGTGCCGTTGATGTACCTAACGCCATCGACCAGCACCAGCGTGCGCTTGGCCTGCAGATAACGCAGCTCGATTTCCGCCGAACCCGCGCCAACGCCACCGCCGTCTGGCGGGTTGCCGATGTTGCCGCTGTTGTTGACCTTTGAGTTCAGACCACCCGAAGCGCTGGGCAGCCGCTGCAGCACGTCGGCCACCGCGGACAGGCCAGTGCGGGCCAGCGCGGTCTGATCGATCGTGATGACCGGCGAATCCTGCTCAAGCGGATTCTGGCGAATGCGCGATCCGGTAACGATGATCGCTTCGCCACCCTCTTCCGCCTGCGGAGCAGCTGCGCCGGTATCCTGCGCCATTGCCGCAGTTGCGAATACCAATACAGGCAAAACGGTGCTGCACCGCAGTAAGGTCTTCAACATGAATTTAGCCCCCATATTTTTACTATGGGGGATTGTTGCGCGTCTGTGTCGAAGCTGGCAATCGTAATACTGCGCTGTTGTATACGCGGGTGTCACAATTCTGACTTATGTTGCCGCAGTGCAACATTTATCCCGTTGGCATGATCGTATTCTGCAGCCAGATGGATCGGTGGTGCAGGAAAGACATAAAAAGACGGGCGTCATATTGATCTGACGAGGTGCGCGCGTCCGCGCGCGAGATCTTCGAGATCTGACACTGGACGGAGGAGCATTAATTGCTCTGTATTGGCACCCAAGGTCACACATTCACGGGCATGATGAGGCTGGCTCCCGAGAAGCCGCGAGGAGCCAGCCAACTTCTATATTTCTGTTCCCTCCGCCAAGGTCAGGGCATCCTCGACATCAACACCGAGATATCGAACCGTGCTTTCAATCTTCGTGTGCCCGAGCAGGATCTGAACGGCCCGGAGATTTCCTGTCGCCTTGTAGATGATTGATGCCTTCGTCCGCCTAAGCGAATGAGTTCCATAATCCTCGCTGGGCAAGCCTATTCCGGTGACCCACTCGTCTACCAATCGAGCGTATTGTCGGGTGCTTATATGAGCTGCATGATTCGTGCGGCTTGGAAATGCATAATCCTCCAAAGAGCCCCCGCGCAGCTCAAGCCATTTCAGCAGGCTTGCGCGTGCATCATCCATAAGCTCGAACTGAACAGGCCTACCGGTCTTTTGCTGAACGACGGTGGCTCTATTTCTGATCTTTCGATCGCAGACAATGTCGCTGATCCGGATTTTCACCAGATCGCAACCGCGCAGCTTGCTGTCGATAGCCAGATCAAAAAGCGCTCGATCTCGACGCCGGTCGTGTTGATCCAGATAGAAACGGACTGCCCAAATCTGGCGGGGCTTGAGGGCGCGCTTCGCCCCGACTCTGCGTCCCGCGTTCCATGACACACGCTCGCGAGCGGCTGGATCAAATTCTGATAATCCCATGACACTTCTCCTATGGCCATGATGGCCATAGGCAAAACGCGCTAAAGGAGGGCCGACCCTTTGCGGACCTTTAGGCGCCAGCTTCGGGCTCTCAACTGCCGACCTTCCGCTTTCTGCGGTCAAGTCCGCCATGCTTCAACGGGTAACAGCAAACAGATAGGCTGACATCTAAGCGAAAAATTGTGTTTTGCCCGATCTGCCTAGACGTTAGGATTGGGGGATCGACTTGTGCGAGCGCTTGGTCGATGGGGGCACGATGATAATTGAGCGGATTCAAATTGAGGAGGGTTTCCTCAACGGCTTTGACGTTTGGCCGCGGCCCGGTCTGAACGTAGTCATCGGCGCGCGCGGCACCGGCAAGACCACCCTGATCGAGCTGATCCGATTCTGCCTCGGCGTCGAAGGGTACACGCCGGAAACGACGAAGCGAAGCCGCGAGCATGCGCTTTCGGTGCTGGGATCCGGCCAAGTCACATTGACCCTGGTCGAGGATGGCCGGCGGATCACCGTGTCGCGGTCAGCCAACGACCCTGCACCGCGATCGTCGGGGCCGTTCCTGCTACCGATCGTTCTGTCGCAAACGGAGATCGAAACCGTTGGCCTCCAATCCGGCGGGCGTCTCCGGTTGCTTGACGGCTTCATTGGAGATCAGCGATCTGCCCTGTCAACGGAGACTGAGGCCGTGGCCTCCGTTCGCTCGCTGACGTCCGAAGCGAACACGATACGTGCGGACATCGAGCAGCTGGACCAGCAGCTTGCGGAGATGCCGTCCATCCTGGAGCAGATCAACCAGGTTGCGCCGCAGGAGCAGCAACTGGCCACGCTGTCGGCCGACACGAGTTTGAAGACCGGGCAGCTCAGCGTCTTGAGCACCACGATTGCTGCGAAAAGCGTAGCGGCAGAAGCGATCCAGCGTTTCAGCCAGGGGGTCGGTCGTTGGCGCTCCTCGATCGGTAGTGGCGGCGAAATGGTCAACGAGGCCTGGCCAGCTAGCGCTGGCGGCGATCCGCTTGGGGAATTGCGCACGCGGGTCGGCAAAGCGCACGAATACTTCCGCTACGCGCTGCAGGAGTTGAGCGCGGTGGAGTCGGCCAGCGCCGCGCTGGCCAGCCAGGTAGCGTCGGAGAAGATGGGCTTCGAGGATCAGGCGCGGAACCTTCGCCGCGAAATCGAAGCCCTGCAAGCTGGCGCAGGGGAAATCGTCCGTCGCGGCCAGTTGCTCCGCGAGCGCAAGGCCCAGCTGGAATCGCTCATGGCCGTCAGGCAATCCCGGATTGCTAGCATTCAGGCTGTCTTCGCGCGTCGCAATCAGGCCCTAGATGCGTTGGAAGCCATGCGATCTGCCCGGTTCGAGGCTCGTAGGGAGGCTGCCGCGCGTCTCAACCACGTGCTCGGCCCCCGAATTCACATCAAGGTTATGCGAGGCGGTCAGTCGGAGGTCTTCGCCAGTGCATTAACCGAAGCCCTGCGTGGCAGTGGCCTGCGCTACAACGACCTAGTGGCTGCGCTGGCGTCGCGGATCAGCCCGCGTGAGCTGTTGGAAGCGGTCGACAACGACGATTTCGACCTGATCGCGACACGGGGCTCGATGACCATCGATCGGGCGGCCAAGGTCGCCGTTGCGCTGAAGGATGCGGATCTGGGCACCATCGCGACAGTGCCGGTCGACGACTACGTCACCTTCTCGCTGATGGACGGTCCAGATTACAAGGACATCGCGGAGCTGTCGACCGGTCAGCGCTGCACCGTGATCCTACCGCTGGTGCTGCGTCACATGGAGCGGCTGCTGATCGTCGACCAGCCGGAGGACCACATCGACAATGCCTTCATCGCGGAAACGCTGATCAAGTCGATCCTAGCGCGTCCGGCGAATGGCCAGTTGCTCTTCTCAACGCACAACGCCAACATCCCGGTCCTCGGCTCCGCCGACTTCGTCGTTCAGCTCGGCTCCGATGGTCGTCGCGGCTTCCCTATCGCCTATGGCGCTTTGGCTGATACCCCGATCGTTAATGCGATCACCTCGGTGATGGAGGGCGGTGCAGCCGCCTTCCGACAGCGCGCCAACTTCTACGGATCGCAAGGCTTGGCATGACCCGGGAAGAGGCGCTGGACAATTTGAAGGCTTCGTCCGCGCATCTACGCGGTCAGGCTGCTCGCGCTCTTGGTGAAGTCGGGCATCGGACTGATCTGCCCCGTATCCGGCAGGCCCAGCGGGACGAGACCGTTACCTACGTCGATTATGCCCTGCAGGAGACGATCCGGCGGTTGGCGCACGAACAGGCGCCGCCGCCGTCGGCGGATGAAGCTGATGTCGTGTCGGAGGATGTGCGCAAGCAGATTTACGGCAAGGCGATGGAGTGGATCACCGGGTTCCTCCTCCACGAGATATCGTCGCCCATCGGGCTGGTCCGGCTGGCGGCCAGGCGCGAGCTTGGCGAGCATTGGGATGGTTCAGGCACGCAGAAGCATCTGGAGTCGGTCACGCGGGTCTTCGACGCGATCGAGTTGCTGAAGAACGCTGCAAGCGTACCTCGCCCCCAGGAGTTCGACCTTTCAGCTCTCGTGGACGAACTGCTCGATGTCTACGACCCCGAGGCCCGTAAATGGATCTCCACGATCGGATCTCGCCCGTTTCTCATCAAGAGCGATCCCTCGCTCGTGAGGATGGTGGTGGTGAACGGCATCCGCAACGCCGTCGAGGCCCAGCAGGCAGCATCCGCGCAGCCAAACCCGCATGATGTGACCATCAGCTGGGGGGACACCGACGTCGACTACTGGCTGGCGGTGGTAGATCACGGTGGCGGCCTCACCGGCCCGATCGAAACTGCCTTCGAAATCGGAAACTCGACGAAGAAGGATCACATCGGTTTTGGCTTAGCCATCGCGCGGCAGGCAGTGGAAACGATGATCGGCTCGCTCACCCTCGAGCCGGCGAAGCATGGCGGCGCCCTCTACACCGCGCGGTGGCGCAAGTGACCGCGCACATTCTGGTCGTTGAGGACGACGAGGACTATGTCGATGAGCTTAAGCGCATCATAGCCGAGGCTGGCGGCCCGACGATTCCGACGTTCGTGACCAATCGCGATGAGGCGGTGGCCGAGCTGGAAAGCGGCTTCTTCGATTTCGCAATCCTAGACTTGAGGATCCCCACTGCCGCGGGCACGACGGATTTCGATCCCGAGCACGGCAAATATGTGTTCCATCACGTCCGCAAGGTGTCGCCGGGGACGAAAATCCTCGTGCTCACGGGGTCGCCATCGGATGATTTCATCGCGCCGCTCCTCGCTCAAAAGCATGACGCGGATATCTGGAGCGAGGGTGCCAAGGTCGACACTGTCGAGTTCCTTAAAAAGATTGAGATCGATCAGGCACCGGAGAAGATCAGCCGGGTCGTGTCCGCGATCCGCGCTTTGTCCGACATCGAACTCCAAACCAATGGGCTAAACCTGTCGACAGGCGAAGATCGGCTTGTTCGCATTTTCGCCAAGCATTTCAAAGCTCTCACTTGTTTGGTTCACCCTATTGGAGCCGGTAAATCCGGTGCCCGGCCGCTTCGGCTGCAGATGTTCGATCAGACCGGCGCGCTCATCCGGGAAGTCATCGCCAAGCTGGGCGATCTTCCGAAAATGCAGGATGAGGACGCGCGGTATGACGAGCATGTCGTGCTCCTCGACGGCGCGGCGACGCCCCGTAAGATGAAGCTGCTGGAGTTTGGCGCGGGGGCCATGGCAGGTCTCTTTTACCAGCTCGCGAACGGACATGACGCCTCCATGTTTAAGGCCATGGCCGAGGAGGACGCACTGGCCGCGAAGGCCGTCGCGGCTACTGCTGATGCCCTTGGCGGGTGGTCGAACGGTAAGAACCAAGAACGTCGGTCAATCGCCTCGATCCGCGCGCAATGGGTGTCGGACAAGCGGGCCGCCGAACTTCACACGAAGTTCGGGCTTGACTGGGCGGCAGAGTTCGAGAGCCGCGAGATTCAGACGCGGTGGTGTTGTGTGCATGGCGACCTGCACGGCGAAAACATCCTCGTGTCGCCCGACGGTAGCGTGCTGGTCATCGACTATGGCGACGTCGGCCCCGGTTCGGCCGCCTATGACCCGGTATCGCTGGAACTAAGCGCGGTCCTCCAGGCCAATCCGACGCTTGGGCCCGCCTGGCCCAATGCCGATGCCTGTCGCAAATGGCATGACCTCGATGCCTATCTCGCCGATTGCCCCATGCCGGAGTTCATCCGGGCGTGTCGGGCTTGGTCGGAGAATCTGACTGTAGGTCGGCGAGAATTGGCCGCATGCGCGTACTGCTACCTGCTGCGCCAATTGAAGTATGACGATACCGACAAGGATAGGATTCTGGCCCTGCTGGAAGGGGTACATGCTTGCTGGGCCACGACGTGACGATGCTCGACAAAGCCCCCTCCTGCATTGAAGCGTTCATGCGACGCGGTGTCCCAAAATTCGCCCGCAGCCGCCACGTCACGTCAAGGCGTTGAGCTTGGTGGAGCCGACCGCGTCGAGCAGGATGAGATCATCGATGACGTTCAGACATTTACTGAGGCGGGCTTCGTTGGCGCCGCATGATGCGTAGATCCGCAGGAGAGGATCCCAGATCTGATAGAGGCCATAAGCCGGCCCGCCTGCGCCTGACTTCACGATCTCGACAGCCTTCTCGATCAAACCGAGGACAACATCGTCCATGGCCGCCGGCGCATTTTCAAGCCGATGCAGGAAATAGGTGCGTTCGGCATTGAAGAATTTCGAGTTCACATAGGCGGTGTAGAGGGGCGCATATTTCGCCATCTCTGCGGCATCGATGCGGCGAAAACAGTCGATCGCCGCGGCGCGCACCCCTTCGTCATCGTCCTCGAAAAACCGCGTCAGCCACTGTGTGGTCCTCGCGATGTGGGCACTACCTGGAAGGTAGGCTGCGGCGACCTCGGCGATCGCTCCTCTCTGCGTAGGCCCAACTTCGATGAGTTCGTCGATCCTTTGCGCCCAGCGCGGATCATCGAGAGAGCGCTGTGCGACGATCAGGCACCCGATTGCTTGAGCGAGCGGATCGCCCGCGCCCGCCAAGGCCTCAATGATCGGTGCTGCAATGTCCGGGCGCCGGGAGTCCAACCAGAACAGGATGTGCCGCCCGCTGCGCGTGAAGAAGGAAGAAAGGCTAGCGGAGGCGGTCCTGGCGGCCCAGACCGCCGCTAGGTCGGGATCATGTTTGAGCGCCGCGATCAGCATCTGTCCCATGGCGGCGTGGATATAGTCGGGCATCTCAGTGCCGATCAGCCCATCGAAGAGGTCCCGATATGATGCGAACTGCTCCGCACTCTCCCAAGCCTGCGACCCTATTTCAATCAGCGCAGCTCCCCGCACAGAGTTGGTGGCACGGCTATCGAGAAAGCCGCCTGCGGCCAGCGCCTGCTTGTAAACTGCTTCGGGCTTCTCGGGCGTTCCAGACGTCTGCTCGCCTACCCCACTTTCAGAATCACCAGAGGCGGCCGCCTCCAGCATGAAGGCTAGCGTACGCGGTCCCTTCGCTCCCTTTGTCGCGCGCAGCAGCCAGATCAGCGGTCGGTCTTCAGGCCGTACCGAGATGTTCGCATCGAGGATTTCGAAGAGCCGCTCGGTGCGTTCTGGCGTCGCACCAGATTCGCTGATCCCCATCACGATTGCGTTCGGGAACGCCACGGCCGCATCCTTAGGGATGTGCGCCAAGAGGGAGAGGAAAAGATCTGGCTCTTCCTTGGCGCGGTTTTGAAGGACGTGTGCAAGTTCGTTTGCCCCGCCCCGGAATCCCGTGACGTCACACTCGGGCCGCCGATTGAGGCGCAACTTGTCGATCGCGATCAGCCAGACCTCGTCGGTCATATGCGCAGCGCGGTCCGGGGCTATGGGAGAACGCACAGTCCCGACGCGCATACCGTCGGGTAGTTCAAGCCACATTGCTTTGCGGTCGAGGCAGCTGAACCGGTCTTGCGCCAATGCCGATAGCCGTTCTGGACCGATGACCTTCATCACCGACCATTGGCGACGTCCGGACTCCGCAAGGCAATGGCACGCAAGCCCACGAATCTGCTCGGGCGTCCGTTCCATCCAGTTCTTCGTCGGGCCGCGTAGTGACAGCGCCCATTTTACATCGTCGAACTCCGGCCAAAGGCCAAGAATTCGACCTTCGAGCATCGACCGGGTTTCGGCATCCAGCCAATCCCAGGCCGCGGCGATCGCCTTCGCCGCCGAGTGGCCGGGCGCTCCATCCCAACCGGACGCAAAGAGGGCGGGATGGCTGCGATGCTTCGTCAGAAGCGGCGCAAGCGCTTCACCATTGCTGGCAACCGTCTCGAGCAGAAGGCGCAGGCCCGTGATCTGGGCTTCTGGCTCTAGAAGCGCCAGCAGCCGGTCCGCTTCGCCCGGCGCATCGGCTGCGACCTGCGCGAGCGCCGAGCGAATCACGTCGATAAACTCGACCGAAGCATCGTCGTCGCTGTCGTGCCGACGCCAATACCACAATTTGTCCTGATAGGGCGGTCCCTCGTCGCCAGGTAGCCGCATCATCGCGACATGCATGGAAGGGAGGATTGCTTCGAGCGCGGCGAGCGGCAGCGCTTTCGCCAATTGGACGAGGTGGCTGAACGCACCCGTGCCATTTTCAAACGTGGGCTTAAACGGTGCGCCTTCCGGCACCAGGCGATACCAGGAGGCAAGGCTCGCGGCGAGTATCCGGGCGGCGTCGGCCGGCGCGTGGGTGATCCAACTGGCATGGAACTCGAACAGCCCGAGCTGCTTGACGTCCTCGACCATCCCGAGGGCCCTAATGAGGACGTCGGCGATCTCCGGGGCGGGACGCTTGGGGCTGAGCCAGTGCATGCGCTCAAGCAGCAGCCCTGCTCTTTCAGGGTGCGTGTCGAGGTAGTGCGAGAGGACGGCTGCCAGATCCGCACCCGCGTCCGAAATTGAGCGCAGGAAATTGAGCGCCCACCCTTGAGCGTCAAGGGAACCTTCCAACCAGCCTGTGACAATTCCAGTTTTAGCCAGCAGGCGAAACCAGCCCGGCTGATCGAAAATGGTCAGTCCGATCGATCGCGGCACCTCGCCGTCGCCCTTTCGGGCCGCATAGCGTGCGAGGATGTCCCACTCATCGACATCGGGTTGCGACACGGTGCCGAGCCACCGCAAAATGAGGTCGCAGACATGGGTGCGTACCTTATCGGAGGCGAGAAGCGCGTCGAGGTCTGCAAGATAGCGTTTGCGGTCGAGATCCCGCTCTGCCGCCAGTATCTGGCGAACCTGTGTTCTACGGAACAGCGTCTGCTCGCTCGCCGTCAGGAAATCGAGAAGCGTTTGGCTTCCGCCCACGAAAGCCCGCGCGTGCAGAAAATCGAACAGCGATTCGTGGATCAAGGAGACCCTGGGTCCGTTGGCGACGATGAGGCCTTCCTGCTGAAGAATGTCGCTGGCGCCCGCGAACGGGTCGAGCACACGAACCGGCGCTACCAGCTCCTGCCGATCGCTCATCGCGTTGGATATCGCCTCGAGGGCCGCGTAGATCGACCAAGGCGGATTGAACCGCTCGCGAACGGCGCGGTCGCGCTCGACGAGCAGTCGGGTGAATAGCTCGCTCAGATTGTCAACGTTGCGAAGATCCTTCGCCCCGCTCTTCGCCAACTGGACGGCGATCGAAAGGCCGATGGGTTGGACGAGCAGCGCCTTAATCCGCGGGTTGTCCGGATTGATCGAGATCTCGAACTGCTGGAGCAAGGGCACCACATCGCGGTCCCACTCCAGCGCCGGAATGTCGATCCGCAAGCTGCCGTCCCGGGCCGCAATGTCCGCGTAGAGATGATCATTGTCGATGTCGAAGGTGCGACATGAGAAGACCACCCGGATGTTTGGATAGCGCGCCGCCTGGTTCACAAGATCGACGATCTGCCGCCGGACCTGGGCCGAGCGACCGGACATCTGGCTGACCGCGTCAGCCTGATCGATGTAGAGGATGGCGGGTCTATTTCCGGAAAGCTTTTCGAGGATCACCGCCGGACTGTCATCGATTACGGCCGTGCCAAGCTGGGCCAGCGACAGCGGCTCGCCGACCTGGTCGACGCGAAAAGCGAGCTGGGCGAAGTTTTGCGCAGCGATCCGTGCGATTGCGTCCCGGACGACCACGGACTTGCCTGAGCCAGCGGACCCGACCAGCGCGACCGTCTTGACGTGAGTGTTACCGATCAGCGCCTCGACGAGTTGGTCCGTCTCTGGCCTCGGGATATTGAATAGGCCTCCGCCGACCGGGACATAGGTCGCGTCATAGTCTGCGGTTGCCGCAGCGATCCTGCCCGGCAGGGTCTGGTCGGCCTCATATTGCTTGAGCTCGAATTGCTTGTCTGCGGCGAAGCTCAGAAATGCCGCTCGGTCGAGCGGGCGGTTGAAAACCTGGTCCTCTCGATCCAGGCGCGGATCGCGCCGACGATGAGGTCGGGATCGCCTCTGAACCAGTAGGCGAGCTCGGATGCAACCGTCTCTTCGAGAATGTCTTCGGATACGGAATGAAAATCGCAGCGGTCGAGCCAGTCTGCGGCGGATTCGCCGCTCGCGGCAAGCTGTGCCTGAAGGTCCTGCCAAAAGGGGACTTCGGTCTTCGAAAGCGCCTTCTCAAATTCCTGCAGGATCGGTGTGGCGCGCCGCTTCTCCTGGAGAAGCTTGATCTGCTTGACCGTGTCGGTTGAGACGAACACGCAACGCTGCGCAGGGGAATGCGCGAGCTTGGTGCCGAAATTGCCGATGACGCCGGCGCTCCCGAGCGCCGCGATCGTCCAGGTGTTGGCCGACGTCTGGCGCTTGCATTGATGCCATTCCGACAGCGTCTCGCGCTCGACGACGAACTCGAAACCTTCGTCATCGTCACCAATCGTCTCGATGGTGATCGACAGAGCGCGGCCGTCGATCAGGCCGATTAGTTCCCGCGTAAGCCACCGGGCTTCGAAGCGATTGCCAGTCTTGTCCGCGATGCCGCCTGAAAACATTTGTCCGGTCAGCTCCCCGCCAACTTCAACCGCGCAGCCGCTGTGAATGCTTGTAGATCCTGCGCAAGCCAATCCACCAGCTCGCCCGCCATGGCCGAAGGATCTTGATAGGCGACAGCTTGCTTGCCAAGCGCGATTGCGACGGCCTGGGACCCCGAGGCGACCGGGGATAGAATATTCTCTATACCACCTTCCTCAAACGAGCTGTGGGCGATAATCGGGTTGAAGAATTTCATCGCACCCATCTCTAGGAGAAAAGATGCCTTCAGGTAACCGCTTTGATTTGCTGAGCGAGGAGCGAATTAGACGTATTGGGCAGAAAAGCGGGCTTGATTTCATTGCGGAGCCGCCTGAGCGGTTTGTGGAAGCGGTCCGACAGTGCGCGATGTCGTGGGAGAAGGATCGAGCTTCACGGCATATGCCGAGCGGGCTTCTATACCACTATTGTGATGCCCACGCCCTTCTCAACATTCTGAAGACACGCGCTGTCTGGGCCACTAGCACCAAGTATCTCAACGACACGACCGAGCTGTTGAGCTTTTCGAATAGCATGCGCGCGCACGCAGACAAACATCGTAACAGTGCCGCTGGCGAAGCTCTCTCTGACATGGTCGATTTTTACTGGGTGTCCTCTGACACTATGCAAACCCAAACGATCGGAATGGATCGTTTCGCAAGCTGCTTTTCCACCGATGGCGATCTACTGAGCCAATGGCGGGCCTATGGTAACAATGGGCGAGGCTATGCAATTGGTTTTGATGCCACCGCGTTCGCGGGTCTTGTCGGCACGACTCCTACGATGACCCTGCGTCGCATGGCATACGGCGCAGGTCACGAGGCCAAACTGATTGATGACTTGATTGTGCGCTTCGCCACTGCGATCGCCGACCATATCGATATTCTAGACACCACTGGCTGGGGCACGGTTCACGCTAGGAACTGGCTATCCATGCGTTTCGGCGAATGCCTGCTAGATATGGCCGACGAGGTAAAGGATTCGGCGTTCGTCGAGGAGAAGGAGTGGCGCCTTTATGGAGTCTCTCAGGACGTCCAGTACCGGGTGTCGGCAGATAGAATTGTCCCCTACCAGCAGCTCGATCTCACTGCTGCAACAAACCCGAAACTCTTGCCGATTGGCGAGATCGTCATTGGTCCGCGCCTCGATTTCAAAGAGGCTGTGGTGTCCCTAACAACCTACGGCTCCTCGTTCGGCTATGGGACAAGCTTAGATTTCCGCAAGTCGAAAGCCCCCTACCGCTGAAACCAGCTAGATAACGTGGAATCGCGAGTGAGGCATCCACTTTTGGAGAGATCGGCTCACCCTAAACGGCCGACCGTGGTGCGCGTTGCAGTCGCTAGGCAACAGTATAGCGGGATCGCAGGAACGGCCGCTATCCGGCTAGCCGAGCTCCAAAGCGGACCGAGCAAAATGTCCCAAGGTTAGCCGTTCCAGTGGACCGCCATCTTAAACCGAGGTTTTTTTGTGGTTCTGAGCAACGGTATCCTACATTTAGGTCATGGCCTCGAGCGAATCGGTTTGTTCCCAGTCCGTGGCAGTCCAACTGCAGCCATAAAATTCCCGGACCTGACAGGGGCCTTTTTTCAAGCGACGTTGTATCCAAGTCATTGAATTATAGCTTGGAAACTGTCTGAATTAAATTCCCTTCACCGCTCCAAGCCCTCCCAAACCGTACAAAACACGCAAATCCGCTACAAATCCAGA
>TARA_R110000868_G_scaffold177984_1_pt1 | contig 16703 bp, 17 predicted proteins | sample TARA_R110000868 | Tara Oceans TARA_R110000868 (sample SAMEA4397489) | marine metagenome | biome: Polar Biome; feature: [SRF] surface water layer (ENVO:00010504); material: water (ENVO:00002006), including particulate matter (ENVO:01000060) such as... | depth 5 m | reverse complement strand
GCCGAAATAGACGCCCGCGCCGAGCAGGGCGGCGGTGGCGTAGATATCCTTTTTCAGGAGCAGCGGTTCCTCATTGGCGACCACGTCACGCATCAGGCCACCGGCGCTGGCGGTGATTGTGCCCATGATAAGCACGACCGCGATGCCGTGATCGAGGTTCAGCGCCATGGCCGCACCGGTGACGGCGAACAGCGACATTCCGAACGCATCCGCCCAGCGCAGGGGACGGAAGTTTTCCAGGAAGCGGTGGAACACATAGGCGGTGAGTCCGCCCGCGAGCGCGAGCAGCAGGGTGGGCGTGTCTGACAGCCAGAACACCGGCTGGCCCAGGATCAGGTCGCGCAGCGTGCCGCCGCCAATGGCCGGCAGGAAGGCGAGCACGATGACGCCGAACAGGTCCATCTCCTTACGCACGGCAACGATGCCGCCGGAAATGGCGAAGACGAACACGCCGATACGGTCGAACAGGGTGAGGATGAGGTCGGGGGACATGGCGGCCCTTGCTGTGAATGGCTATGCGGACTGCCTTAGCGGGTGGGTCACCGGGGCGAAACCCTGTCTGTCTGCGTTTCCAGACGGAGGATGTCTTCAGCGGCATCGCGGAACACTTCGGTGAGGATGGTCATGCGGTCTGCGATGTTGGACGTGGGGCGCCAGACGAGCGCGATCTTGCGGCGGGCCGAGGGGTGGTCGATGCGGCGGATCATCAGGCCGGGATCGCGGCGGCGCTCTGTCAGGGCATAGAGGCTGGGCAGGACGGCGACGCCTGCGCCCATCTCGGCCATCTGGCGCGCGGAATCGAGACTGGAGCCGTCATACTCGACACTGACCTGCGCCTTGGCGCCCTTGGCGATGGACTGGATCATCAGGTTCAGGCGGTGCCAGTGACCAAGGCTGAGCAGGGTACGACCTTTCAGGTCTGCCAACCGGACGGGGCCCTGGGCGCTGGCGAGGGGATCATCCGACGCGGTGCAGATCCAGAGGTTTTCCTCGAACAGGGCGGAGGTTGCCATGCCGTCATGCGCATCGGGCACGGAGATGATGAAATCGAACACGCCGGCATGGAGATGGGCGTCGAGATCAATCGTGCGCTCTTCGCGGACATTGAAGCGCAGGTCGGGGAAGCGGGCGTGCAACTGACGGGTGGCATTGGGCAACAGGTAGGGCCCGATGGTGGGCAGGACGCCGACACGCATGCGCCCGGAAAGGCCATCCATGTTGCGCTGGGCGACGGTTTTGAAGTCTTCCATCTCCTGCAGGATCAGGCGGGCGCGGCGGGCCAGTTCGACCCCGATAGGCGTCAGCAGGGCGCCGTGACGGCCGCGCTCGACCAGGACGGCGTCCAGCTCCGCCTCCATGTCGGCGATCTGGGCCGACAGGCTGGGCTGGCTAACATTGGCACGCTTGGCCGCGTCACCGAACTTGCCGGTGTCAGCGAGGGCGACGAGATATTGAAGCTGGCGGAGGGTGGGACGCATTCCATAGCCTGTGACTATAATTTTCAGAAGAAGTTTGGATTGGAACTATCGTGCGACGCGTCCCAATTCAAGGAGGAACACAGTTCAACGCCAATCAGACAGGAGGCCCATTGATGTTGTCATTGTCAGACATTCCGGTTTTTTCCCCCTCTGTCCCGGTGGTCACGCCGAAGGGGCGGAGGGCCGCGCGATGAACCAGGGCATCATTTCACATCGCGGGCGCCTGCTGCATGAGCTTCGCCGCCGCTGCACCGCCATTGAGTCCGAGATTTCGGACGAGAGCCGCCGCCCCCAGCCCAACGAGCAATTGCTACGCGCGCTGAAGGCCAAACGAATGGCCGTGAAAGACATGATGGCGCGGCGTTCGCAGCGCTGATCTTTCGCGGTCACTGCCAGCCGGACAAGGCATCCCCCCCCGGTGCGGCGTCCGGCTGGCAGATATTTTCAAAACACCTTTCAGATTGGACAGGACATGACCGCCATGAATATGCCGGGTGCGTACATACGCCCGCCGGTGCATCTTATCGACAGTGAGTATGACGCGCTAAATGCGCTCGCCTATGCGCTGAGCCACAAGCAACCGGAAGTGTCCGGCCTGCTGCTGGGCGAGCTGGACCGTGCGCAGGTATATGATTCTGCGGAGCTGCCGGACGGTGTGATCACAATGAATACGCAGGTCGAATTCATCGACGAGCGCAGCGGCGCGCAAAGCAAGGTGCAGCTTGTCTACCCGCACCAGGCGGACATTTCGCTCGGCCGCGTTTCGATTGCGACGCCGGTGGGCGCATCGCTGATCGGCTTGTCAGCCGGGGATGCGATCATGTGCCGGTATCATGACGGGCAGCAGCGCCTGTTACGAATTGTCAGTGTTGAACGGCCGGGAGCCGGACAGCGCGACGCCGACGGGCGCTAGAAAGGGCGCCAACGGCCAGCCCCCACCCCGAGGTGTCTCTCAGTGGGGTGGGGGCTGATGCCTTTAGGCTTGCGCTTCGAGCTTGTCCTGCGTCTTCGTGTCGAAGTCGCTGGCATCGTGGCGTTCGTGCAATTGCGATTCCGGCTTGCCGAACGTGCGGTTGACCATCTTGCCACGCTCGACGGCGGGGCGGGCGCCGATCTGTTTCATCCAGCGGATGACGTTGGTGTATTCGTGCACCTGCAGGAACTCGCCCGCATCATAGACCGCGCCGGTGACAAGCGCGCCATACCAGGGCCAGACGGCCATGTCGGCAATCGAGTATTCATCGCCGGCGAGGTATTCATTGTCCTTCAGGCGGCGGTCCAGCACGTCGAGTTGGCGCTTCACTTCCATGGCATAGCGGTTGATCGGGTATTCATATTTCTCCGGCGCGTAGGCGTAGAAGTGACCAAAGCCACCGCCGAGGAAGGGCGCGCTGCCCATCTGCCACATCAGCCAAGAGATTGCTTCGGTGCGCTTGTAGTGATCGGTGGGCAGGAAGGCGCCGAACTTTTCCGCGAGGTAGAGCAGCATGGAGCCAGACTCGAAGATGCGGGTCGGCGGATTGGTGGAATGGTCCGTCAGGGCCGGGATCTTGGAGTTCGGGTTCACGTCGACAAACCCGGAGCCGAATTGCTGGCCTTCGCCGATATTGATCAGCCAGGCGTCATATTCAGCGCCGGTGTGACCGGCAGCGAGGAGTTCCTCGAACATGATCGTGACTTTGACGCCGTTCGGTGTGCCCAGCGAGTAGAGCTGGAAGGGGTGCTTGCCGACAGGCAGTTCCTTGTCGTGGGTCGGGCCAGCGATCGGGCGGTTGATGGCGGCGAACCGGCCCCCGCTCTCCTTGTCCCATGTCCAGACTTTTGGCGGGGTATAGGTCGGGTCGCTCATATCGCTTGCTCCGTGGTTTTCGGTTCTGTGTTGGCCCTACATGTAGGAAGGCCAGGTGGATTTGGCATAACAATTCGGTGATCAGGCTATTGGGCGTCGCGGCCTGCATCAAGGAAGGTGATCACGGCGGCTGGAAAGGCCGGATCAATCACGGCGCTGAGGTGGGTGCCCTTGAGCTGTTGGTAAGCTGCGCCAGGGATGATGTCGGCAAGGGCCTGGCCCGACCCGTTGTCGAGGTCTTCATCGCCGGTGAGGATGAGGGTCGGCACGTGGAACGTGGCGAGCAGGTCAGCCGGCGTATAGGTGCGGGCCGACAGGGCACCGAGATAGCCCTCAAGCGTGCCGCCGGTGGATTTGGCGCGGGCCAGCATGGCCTTTGCGCCGGGCGTGTCTTCGCCCGCGAGAGCCAGTTCGAGCGCGGCGCGGAAGGCAGCATTGCGATCTGTATTGAACTCGTCTGCCGCCGAGTCGCCGATGCCGCCGAGGGCCATGCGGCCGGTATCGCGTGAGAGCAGGTGCCAGCGCAGGGCCGAGATGGAGCCCATGGAATAACCGACGGTGGCATAGGGGCTTTCACCAAGATGGGCGACGAGGGCGATCTGGTCGCGGGCAACAGCGTCTGTCGGCCAGTCTTCTGCCTGGGCGGAATAGGCAGACGCGCCGTGGCCGCGCAGGTCTGGCGCGACGACATGGTAGCCGGCGGAGGCGATTTTCTGCGCGATACCGGGCTGGAAGAAATTGAGGTCTGCGTTCCCGGTGAAGCCGTGCAGCAGGACAACCAGCGGGCCGGTGCCCAGCTCGGCGTATGAGATCGTCGTCCCGTCGAAGGAGTCATAGGTTTGCATGGCGGGAACCTCCTCGGCGCGGGCAGTGACGAACGGGAGGAGGGCCATTGCGAAGGCCAGCGCGGCGAACCGGATCATGTTGTCTCTCCCTTGGGTCGTTTCTTTTCCAAGCAGATGGCGCACGCGCGGGCCGCGGGTCAAGCGGTGTGAAGATGGAACCGGCTTTCCGGGATTGCTTCAGTTGATCGGTGAATTTGCAGAGGGGGGTGAAAAGAGCGTGCAGGCCAGCCAGCGGTTCACCGATTTCGTCAGCGCCTGGTCGCCGACAATGGTCAATTCGTCTGCCTTGATTGCGTCGCGGTAGGTGCGGTGGCCAAGCCAGACATCGGTCATCGTGCGTACGGTGGAATTGAAATAGACGTCGACGTCCTGTCCGGGGTCCTTCTCGCAGACCTCGACATTGGTTTCGCTGGCCACGAGCCACCACGTGCGGAACTGTTTCAGGTCGCTGAAGTCGAACTGGAGGATGGTCTGGGGGCCGGGCAGCATTTCGCGAATAATGCTGCGCTCAAGGTAAAGCATCAGGAGTTCGACATCGTAATCTTCCTCGACAAGATTATCCTTTGCCCAGCGCATGCCCCAGTCGCCTAGTGACACGATGATCGGTAGCAATTCCTTGCAGCCGGGCGTCGGAAAATATTCGTAGCCGCGTTTGCCTGTCAGGCTGCGGCGAACGAGCAGTCCGTTCTCGGCCATGGATTTGAGACGCTCGGTGAGGACCGCCGTGGAAATACCTCCCAGTCCGCGCTGGAATTCGCTGAACCGGGATGCGCCCATAAGCGCTTCGCGCACGATCAACAGGGTCCACCGGTCGCCAAGAACTTCGGTGGCTTTCGCGATCGGGCAGAACTGGCTGTATTTCATCATCTTCCTCCTGAGCGCTGACCATAACTTCGTTTTGGAAAGTGAGATACTTCGGAATCCGAAGTGCATGGCTCTGGAACGCGAAGTATTTCGGCACCGGGCACCGGCCTAAACCTTTTCCATCGCAACCAAGGAACAGGAGACCGGCCATGACCGGATTCAAAATTGAAACAAGTACAACAGCCCCCGCCGGGTCACGTGACATTCTTGATGCCATCGCGGCGGGCCTCGGCTTTGTCCCGAACGTATACGGCCTATTTGCCGGCGCGCCGAACGCAATCAATGCGCTAGCAGGGGTCAATACCTGCTTCGACGCCACATCCTTTGCGCCGGGCGAGCGCGAAATCATCGCCCTGACGACAAGCGTCTACAATCAGTGTCCCTATTGTGTCGCCGGGCATTCGACGTTTGCGCTGGCCCACGGGGTCGACGCGGACACAGTTGAAGCGGTCCGGAGCGGCGGCCTCAGCAAGGATCCACGCTTGCAGGTTATCGGCCAGATGACGCTCAGCATTCTGGAGAAAAAGGGCGCGCTTGGGCCTTCCGATATCCGGTCATTCCTGAATGCTGGATTCCAATCTGAGCAAATCCTGGAACTCCTGATCGGGATCGCCGGAAAAACCATGACCAATTTCGCGAGCAAGATTGCCCGCATTCCCCTGGATGACGCCTTCGCCGCACAGGCGTGGTCGCCCGCCACAACCCTGACCCCGACATCTGCCTGAAAGAGAGATCGAGAAATGAACCCCGATATGAATCAAGTCGAAGCGTTTGCTGGCCAGGTCGTGACAGATGTTGCTGCAGCCATGTCAGGCGTCATGACCAGTCTTGGCAACAAGCTGGGCCTGTACAAGGCGCTGGCGGGAGCGGGTGCGCTGACGTCCGACGATCTTGCCACAAAGACCGGCCTGCACGAACGCTATGTCCGTGAATGGCTGAACAATCAGGTGGCGGGGGGATATATCATCTACCAGCCACAGGACGGCACCTATGAACTGCCTGATGCCCATGCGCTGGTGCTGGCCGTGGACGGCAGCCCGGTATTTCTCGTGCCCGCCCTCGAAGTGTGCGCGTCGCTCTGGTTTGACCGCGACAAGATTGAGAACGCCTTCCGCTCCGGGGATGGTATTGCCTGGAAGGACCATCATGAAGGCCTGTTCTGTGGCTGCGAGGCCCTTTTCAAACCGGGCTATGAGGCGAGCCTGGTGGCCGACTGGATCGGCGCGCTCGACGGCGTGCAGGACAGGCTGTCAGCCGGTGGCAGAATCGCGGATGTCGGATGCGGCCATGGTGCATCGGCGATCATTCTTGCCAAGGCATTCCCCAATTCAACCGTGTACGGTTTTGATAGCCACGTTGAGTCGATCGATATCGCCCGCCAGCGCGCAAGCGAGGCAGGCCTGTCTGGTAACCTCCGGTTCGAAACGGCCCTCGCGAAGGGATATGATGAACGGGATTTCGATCTTATCTGCTTCATGGATTGCCTGCATGACATGGGTGATCCGGTTGGAGCGGCGCGTCACGCATGCGATGCGTTGAATCCAGGCGGGTCGCTCCTGCTGGTGGAGCCTGCTGCGAATGACGGGGTCGAGAACAATATCAACCCGGTCAGTCGGCTTTACTACGCGGCATCGACGGGCGTGTGTACTCCCTGTTCGCTCTCTCAGGATGTGCGCGAAGGGCTCGGCGCACAGGCCGGTCCGGGGCGTTTGGCGAAAGTGCTGGCCGAGGCCGGTTTCGGCACGGTGCGCGTCGCCGCGCGGACGCCGTTCAATATTGTTCTTGAAGCCCGCAAGTTGTGAGCCCGTCTGGTTTCGCGCCATGTATGCCCCCTCTCCAAAATGGAAGAGGGGGCATACATGTTCAGAGAACCTCGAGCATTTCCTGGACGAGGGGGTGGCGGACGACATCGACGCCTTCGAGGCGGATCACGGAGGCGCCGGCCAGTTTCTCCAGACGCTCGGCCGCGTTGGCGAGGCCGGAGAATTCGGGCAGCAGGTCTGTCTGGGCCGGGTCGCCGGTGATCACCATTGTGGAATGCCAGCCGAGGCGAGTGAGCAGCATCTTGATCTGCGTATAGGTACAGTTCTGCGCCTCATCGACGACGATGAAGGCATTGTTGAGCGTGCGCCCGCGCATGAAGCCGATGGGGGCGATTTCGATGACGCCTTCCGACAGCATGTGCTTGAGCTGGCCGGGCGAGAGTCTGTCGGACAGGGCGTCATAAAGGGGACGCAGGTAGGGGGCGAGCTTGTCTTCCATGGCGCCGGGCAGGAAGCCGATCTGCTCGCCGGCCTCGACTGCGGGACGCGACAGGATGATGCGCGCGACCTTGCCTTTTTGCAGGGCTTCAACGGCCTTGCAGACGGCGAGGTAGGTCTTGCCGGTGCCAGCGGGGCCAAGCGCGGCGACGAGCGCATGGGTGTCCATGGCGTTCATCAGCTGGGCCTGATTCTCGGAACGGGGTTTGACGGTTTTCTGGTAGCGCTGGGTGCGGTCAGGCTCTGAGGTGTTGGACTGTCGCTTGCGTGTGTCTGCATCATCGGGATGCCAGTTTCGACCTCCCTCAATGGCGTGGAGAAGGGGCGGCTGGCCGCGACCGGCATCCTGAATCCAGGCAGTGGCTTTCACCTCTGATGCTGTCTTCATTCGCTTGGCGGCGTTGCGTTTACCCATGGGAGGACTCCTTGGTTCCAGGCAGAAAAAAAGCCGTCAGCGGAATTGCGGACGGCTTGGCGAAAAGCGGGGGAAGATAGACGGACCGCCCTGAAGGCGGCATGGCCAGTCCGGAAGCGTTCGGTCCCGGTGGCGAGGTGAGGCAGGGTCTTTCTATGACCAACTCCACATCCGAATCTGTTGCTGATTAGACGATAGCAGGGTTATCAAACCGTTTATGCGATATTCCGCAGGCGAAATGAGAGGACGAATCATATGGCAATCTACCAGATAGGAGAGGCCCGCCCGCAACTTCCAGCAAGCGGAAATTACTGGGTGGCCGAAAATGCCCAAGTAATGGGCAACGTAATCCTGAAGGAGAATGCCTCTGTCTGGTATGGCGCCGTTCTGCGCGGCGACAATGACCCGATCACGATTGGCGAGAACACAAATATCCAGGATGGCAGCGTGCTGCACACCGATATCGGCGCGCCGCTGACCATCGGGAAAGATGTAACGGTCGGGCATATGGTGATGCTGCACGGGTGCACGATCGGCGACGAAACGCTGATCGGCATCGGCTCGACCATTCTCAACAAGGCGAAGATCGGGAAGAACTGCATTATCGGCGCGCACACGCTGATCCCCGAAGGCAAGGAAATTCCCGACAATTCGCTGGTAATGGGATCACCGGGCAAAGTGGTGAAGGAGCTGTCTGGCCCGCAGGTGCAGATGCTGAAAATGTCGGCGATGCACTATGTCGAGAACTGGAAGAAGCACCGCGACGGCGTCACGCGTATCGACTAGGCGCCTATTGGCGGACGTAACGGATGGCGAAACTCTTGCCGCCCACGCGGACGACCTGGCCCCTGACATTACCGGCAAACACCGTATCGCCGACCATGGGTGTCGCGTCTTCTGCTTCGAAGCTGGCGCCTGTCAGCGAGATATCCAGAACACGGCACTTGATCTCGCGGCCGTCCTCCAGTGTCAGCAGGGCTGGACCGCTCTGGGGTTTGCGACTTGCTGCGCGATCTTCATCCAGATCCAGCTGGTCTTTGTTGAGCAACCAGGTCAGCCGGTCAGCCAGCTTGTCGCGTTTGTGGGAAACAATCCTGAACTGAACGGCGAATCCGGTGGGCGTGGCGCGAATGACGGTTGCGGCGACGCGGCCAAGGTCATTGAAGTAGCAGACGACCTGTGCCCCTTCGCGCGGGCGGAATTCGGACTGGATCATCGCTCCAGAGCAGGAAATGTTGATCGTGGTTATGGCGTGATCGGTCTGGCCATCATCCAGCACCTGTCCGTCAAGCTGCAGCGGGACGCGCTTGTGGAGACGACGGTCCTTGTTGGGATTGATCAGCGGGCTATCGCTGAGCGCAGAATTACGCAGGCTGGTCATTTTCTGCTCCCGAAGACCCGAAAATATCAGAGCCTGTCCCACCGTGAACGCTTTACTTAGGCAATTTAGGTTCACAAAGTGTTGCTCAGACGGGCCGGATTTCGCATTCCGGGTGAACCTGTAAGCCCTATTTCAGCCGGAGCCTGATTCCATGGAAACATATGATTACGTCATCGTCGGTGCGGGCAGCGCTGGTTGCACGCTTGCCAATCGCCTGTCGGCTGATCCGTCGATCAAAGTTTGCCTGATCGAGGCGGGCAAGAAAGACAACTCGCTGATGATCCGCATGCCAGCCGGTGTCGGCAGCCTGATCAAGCAAGCCAATGACCATAATTGGGGCTTCTATACCGAGGCCCAGAAGCACATGAACGGGCGCAAGCTGTACTGGCCGCGTGGCAAGGGCTGGGGCGGTTCGTCCTCAATCAACGGCATGGTCTACATTCGCGGCCATGCAGGCGACTATGATCAATGGTCACAGATGGGGCTGCAGGGCTGGAGTTTTGCCGATGTGCTGCCCTATTTCAGGCGGTCGGAAGGCTATGAAGGCGGCGACAGCACATTCCATGGAGGCGCAGGCCCGCTGCGCGTGTCGGAAAGCCCGATGTCGAGCCCAATTTTCCGCGCCTTCGTACAAGCCGGCGAACAGGCCGGTTACAAGCGCACGGAAGATTTCAACGGCGCCCAGCAGGAGGGATTTGGCCGTTACCAGCGCACGATCCACAAGGGCGAACGCTGGAGTGCATCTTACGGATACCTCCGCCCGATCGAGGGCGTGCGTCCGAACCTGACGGTTATCTCGACCGGCCTGGTGACGCGGGTGCTGATCGAAAACGGCCGGGCAACGGGCGTTGAAGTGGTCGAGGGCAAGGGCGCGCTGACACAGGTGATCCAGGCCGACAAGGAAGTGGTCGTGTGCGCGGGCGCGGTACAGTCACCGCAGATCCTGATGCTGTCAGGCATCGGCAACCCGGAACACCTGGACCGCTTCGGCATCAAGGCGAAGGTCAGTTCGCCCGGCGTGGGCCAAAACCTTCAGGACCATCTCGACGTGACGGTGATCCATGAAATGACGCAGCCGGTTTCGGCGTATTCGGCGCAGAAAGGCATCAAGAAGCTGGGTGTCGGCCTGCAATACCTTTTCAACCAGACGGGCGCAGGTGCGGACAATTTCCTGCAGGCGGGCGCCTTCATCAATTCACGCGAAGGCCTGTCCATGCCGGACATCCAGTTGCACCTCGTCAACGCGATCATGATGGATCATGGCAATCATGATGCGAAGAAGGATGGTTTCACCGTCCACGCCTGCCAGTTGCGGCCCGAGAGCCGTGGAACGATCTGCCTTGCCTCGGACGATCCGTTCGCCCATCCGGCGATTGATCCAAATTACCTGGCGGCGGAAGAAGATCGCCGTGCCATGCGCGAGGCGGTCAAGATGGTGCGCGACGTGTGCGGCCAATCGGCCCTGAATGCGCTGCGAGGCGCCGAGATCATGCCGGGCACAAGCGTTGTTACCGATGACGACATTGACAGCTTTATCCGCCGCATGGGCGAAACGATCTATCATCCGGTCGGTACGGTTGCGATGGGAACGGGCGATGACAGCCCGGTCGACGGCCAGCTGCGCGTGCGCGGTGTCGATGGGCTTCGGGTCGTCGATGCGTCGGTCATGCCGACGCTCGTGGGTGGCAATACGAATGCCCCTACGATCATGGTTGCCGAAAAGGCCGCTGACATGATGCTTGGCCGACCGGCTCTTGCGCGCGAAGAAACGCTCGCGACAGCCTGATATCAGGCGTTGCTGGCAACGAGGCGGAGCTGGCGACCTTCGACACGGGTATCAGGCGGGACCAGCATCGAGATGCGGTGGCGCCAGACCGGGTGACCGCCCAGCATGGGTTCGCCGCCAAGCGTCTGGTACAGGCCGAGCAGGCGCGGCGTGTCATTAAGTGCGCCAGGGCGAACCAGCGGCATTAGCGTGATTTCGACTTCCACACGCTTGCCTGACAGCGTTTCGCCGCGGCCGCGGATAACGCCCGGTGCGCCGTCATAGCGAATGGCTTCCATGAAGTGAGACATCATGAACCGGTCTGGCCCGGTCCATAGTTCCAGAAAATCATGATTGGTCAGATCGCGGCCGAGCAGGTCACACAGGCCCTGGCCTGCCGTGCGGAACATCCAGCCCGTGTCGGGGCTGTGCTGAACGACAAACAATTGGGTGATCAGATCGGGATGCTCTGCCACGCGGGGATCGTCGACAGCATTTGCCACAGGGCTGGCGCTCATCCTGCGCCATGCGTCAATCAGGATCCGGGTATTTGGGTGTATCGACCGGTCGTTCATGACAGGCTCTCTCCGTGTAGTATTATCGGTCCGTGCAGACCTTCCGGACGGGGTATTCGCAATATCCATTCCAGTCTCAGCATCATCTGTCTGGGGAAAAGAGGGCGGATTGCGCGCGAAATTCCCCTGTCAGGGATTGCATACGAGCGAGGCAGACACGGGGAGGCGCGATTGGCGGAGCCGGGCGTACCAGCGCGAGACAGTGCCCGATTGTCCGCATCCCTCGAATGGGGGACGGCGCTTGCCTGACCTCGCGGAAGACGCCGGTTGATATGACAGAATTGTCAGAAAGGGGTCTTGCGCTGAAATTCGGCTCGGTTAGTTCTCAGGCACCGTTGTTTATCCGCCGCCACGAATCACGTGGCTCCTCTCAAACTTGAATATAAAATATCCAGGGAGAATACCGAGTGTCCAAGACACCTTCGCGCCCTTATGCGCATTCGAATCTCAGAACCGCACTTTGCCTCGGCGTCGGCTTTGCCGCCATTGCCAGCGCGGCCATGCCAGCTGTTGCCCAGGAAGAGTCGGAAGACTCAGCGCGCACGCTGCAGACCGTCACGATTACGGCTACCAAACGCGAGCAGACGCTTCAGGATGTTCCGATCGCTGTTTCCGTCGTCGATGAAAGCGTCATTGCCAAGGCCCAGATCCTTGACCTGAATGACCTTCAGTCTGTCGTCCCATCGCTCAGCGTCGGCCAGCTGCAGTCGTCATCCAACACGAACTTCGTGATCCGCGGCTTCGGCAACGGCGCCAACAATGCGGGTATCGAGCCTTCGGTCGGCGTATTCATTGACGGCGTATACCGTTCACGCTCTGCTTCGCAGATCTCCGACCTGCCGAATATCGAGCGCGTCGAAGTGCTGCGCGGGCCACAGTCGACCCTGTTCGGCAAGAACGCATCCGCAGGTGTTATTTCTGTTATCACCAAGAAGCCGTCATTCGAACTCGGTGCCAATGTTGAAGGCACGGTCAGCAATTTCAACGGTTATCGTGCCAAGGGTTATGTCACCGGACCGATCAGCGAAACGCTGGCGTTCAGCCTCGGTGGCAATTACAATGTGCGCGACGGCTATGTCGACGATCTCGGCACAGGTGAGAAGACCAATGAGCGCAACCGTTTCGGCCTGCGCGGCGAGTTGCTGTTCGAACCGAACGAAAACACCTCGTTCCGCCTGATTGGCGACTATGACACGATCGACGAGCTTTGCTGCGCGGCAGCAAACGTCGTCAACGGCCCGACTGGCGCTGTCATCAATGCGCTCGGTGGCCAGCTGAACCCTCAGAACCCGTATTCCTATGAAGTGTTCTATAATTTCGGATCCGAGAACAAGATCGACAATGGCGGCCTGTCGCTGCAGGGCGACTTCGATATCGGCAACATGACGCTGACATCAATCACGGCTTACCGGGAATCCGATGTTGAGCAGAATGCGGATTCCGACTTCACATCTGCCGACCTGATCGGACGCAACTATAACAAGACCAATATCGAGACCTTCACGCAGGAAGTTCGCCTGACATCGTCCGGCGAAGGCCCGATCGACTGGATGGTTGGCGGCTTCTACTTTGACGAAACCGTCGCCATTGATAACGAATTCTTCTTCGGCTCGGACTTCCGCGGCTATGCCGACTTCCTGTCGGGTGGTGCGCTTGCGGCTGTCGAAGGCGCGCTCAGCCTGCCCGTCGGACTTGTCTTTGCCCAGGAAGGGCAGGGCATGGTCGAGGAATTTGGCCAGGACAACACGGCGTGGTCAGTCTTCGGTACTCTTGACTGGCACATGACGGACCGGGTTACGGCCACATTGGGGCTGAACTATACGGAAGACGAGAAAGACGCGTACGGCAACATCGTGAACACCGACGTGTTCTCGAGCCTCGACCTGGTCGCCATCGGCTTTGCCCAGGCGCTTGGCGGCTTTGGTGTGGATGCGACAGACCCGGCGCAAGTTGCGGCATTTGCCGGCGCGAACCCCGGCGCTTTTGCGGCGATCCAGGCCGGTGCACAGGATCCGGCATCGAACCCGTTGCTGGGCTTGCAGGCCCTTCAGTTCCTGCCGCCATTCCTCGGATTCCCGAACAGTGTTGAAGATGGCCAGTCGAGCGATAATGACCTGACCTACACGTTCCGTCTGGCTTATGATGCGACTGACAACCTGAACCTCTACGCCTCGTACGGCACAGGCTTCAAGGCGACGTCGTGGAACCTGTCGCGTGACAGCCGTCCTTTCGCATCTGACTTCACGGCCGGCTCACCTGTGACCAGCCCGGGTTCGTCACCGATCCGTGACGCAGGCCTCGCTGTGCCGAACCTGACCTCCGGCACGCGTTATGCCGGACCGGAAGAAGCCAGGGTGATCGAAGTGGGCGCGAAATTTGCCTACGACGCCTTCGCGTTCAATGTGGCCTATTTCGACCAGGTTATCGAAGGCTTCCAGTCGAACGTGTTCACTGGAACCGGCTTTGCGCTGGCTAATGCCGGTAAGCAGTCGACCCAGGGCCTCGAAGTGGATGCGTCGTGGAACGTCACCGACGAGCTGTTGCTGACATTTGCGGGCACGTTCCAGGATCCTGTTTATGACGAGTTCCCGAACTCTGCGAGCGGTGACCTTAGCGGAAAAGCGCCATCGGGCATCTCCGACACGACGACGTCGACCTCGGCGACTTATACGTTCGACGTGAATACGCTGGAGGCCTTCATCCGCGCCGACTGGCAGTATGAAAGCCCAACGGCGTATTTTGACGATCCAGCCAACCAGGCGCTGATCGGCAACCAGCGTGAAGTCAATACGTGGAACGCTTCTGCCGGCTTCACGACCGAAAACGGTCTTGGCGTTACCTTCTGGGGACGGAATATTTTTGATGATGACTATGTCACGGTGGCGTTCCCGTCGGTGGCCCAAGCTGGCTCCCTGAGCGGCTACCCGAGCCAGCCGGCAACATACGGCGTCACGGTACGCAAATCGTTCTAGGCTCCAAGCCTGAGGCGAAAATCGGAAAGCCCCGTCCATTGCGGCGGGGCTTTTCTGCATTCAGCGACCAGCGTTTGCGCGCAGCGCCACGAAAGTCAAAGCCAAGCAGATGATTTCGAACGCGATAAAGGCATAGAAGTCAGGTGTCGGGGGCGGGCCCAGCAGCAACGCTGCGCCACGGGCAAAGACGTATCCCCCCAGATAGGCGGCGAGAAACCAGAGTGCTGGGCGCGCCATGCTGGACCTGAATGCGCCCGCCGCCGCCAGAAACGCTGCGCCGAGGCTGACGCCGCCATAGATGCCTCGCAGTTCATAGGCGCCGTTCGGCCCTCCAGCCTCCACCCCGAGGCCTGAAGCCATCAGAATGGGGTTCAGGAGCGACCAGAGCCCGAACGCGGCAAAGCTGGTCGCCATGGCGGCGAGGAATATCCGGATCATCATGGTGCTCAAGATAGGGTAAAGCGCTGGCGAGGAAAGGTCGTTCGGGAGGCATACCCGGCCGGATGCGGCGATGGCCTGCCAATATGTGAGACCGTGTCTATATAGAGAGGAACCTGATTCCCCTTACTGGAGGCTGTATGGCCCGCAATACCGGACGTCCGCCCATCATCAACGCGCCGCCTTTGGTGACGGCGCTCGCGCTGACCTTTCTGGCCGCGCATGGCGTAAGGATCCTGCTCAGCGAGGGGCTCCAGAATGTATTGCTCTGGAACACGGCGCTGATCCCCGACCGTTTCTGGGGGTGGGTGGGGGCCAGCCTGCCGCCCGGCGCGGCTGAGCCTTATTCCAACGTGCTGTCGGCCATCGCTCCGCTATTCACGATTTCTTTCGTTCACAGCGACTGGGTGCATGTCGGCCTGAATACCGCGATGCTGCTGGGTGTCGGCAAGCCTGTGTATGAATATCTGGGGCGCGCATGCGGCGGCGGGGCGCGTCGGATATCCGAATTGTTCCTGTTTCTGTTCTTCCTGAGCGTGGCGGGCGGGTCGCTCGCGCACCTGGTCGCGAATTATCCTGTCGGTCAGCCGGCGATTGGGGCCTCCGGGGGCGTGTCCGGGCTGATCGCAGCCGTCCTGCTGGGCCAGAAGGGGCTCCGCACCCCTCTGCTGTCGCGGCCCTTCCTCACGGCGTCCATGCTGTTCCTCGTCGCCAACTTGGTCCTCGCCTTCATCGGACCGGCCATGCTGGGGGCGGGAATCGCGTGGCAGGCGCACGTTGGTGGCTATGTCGCGGGCGCGCTCATCTTCCGGTTTATGATGTGGCGGCTGGAGGGCGCAGAGGCCTGATCCTTGTTGCCGTTCGATTCGCCGGGAGTCTTATGCTAGTATCAAACTACAAACAGGTCGGGATCCACCGACCGAGACTTGGAGGATGATGCATGACGATTGACCAGATTCTGAATGATAAAGGGCGCGAAGTGATCTCTGTCGGCGCCGACGACACGCTTGGCGCAGCCGCCAAGGTTCTGGACCTGCGAAGAATCGGGGCGGTTGTTGCACTCGATTCGGACGAATCGATCATCGGAGTCCTGTCTGAACGCGATATTGTGCGTCAGGTCGCGCGTCTCGGGCATGCGGCGCTGGACATGAATGTGGGCGATGCCATGACCCGCGATGTCGTGACTGTGCCTTCCACGATGCGAATTGATCACGCCATGCAGCTGATGACCGACCGCCGGATTCGCCATTTACCGGTTCTGAGGAACGAAAGAATGATCGGTTTCGTGTCGATCGGTGACCTCGTGAAATGGAAGATTGCCGAGACAGAAGCCGAAGCAGAGGCGATGAAGTCCTATCTTTCGGCCCAGTACTGAGGCGATTGCAGTGAAAGTGGCAGTTTTCTGACAAAAGGCTGTTTTAGGGGGTTGCGGCTTCCGGCCTTGGGGGGTATTCCCCGGCCTCCGCTGAAGACGCCCTTGGGTTTCGGAAGCGGGGCCCGCAGATCGGGCTGCTAATCAGGAAAAAAACTTCTTGCTTTTTTCCCCGAACAGCGGCTATATATGCGGCTCCTCGAAATGCCTGAATTTGCAGGCCGTACCAACGGTCGACAATTTCATTTGCGCCAAAATTCAGCAGAAACGGTGGTCAAACACTCAATCTGCAGAAAGCGCAAAAAGGGTGTTGACGGGCAATAAGGCGGCCCATATAAGCCGCCTCTTCCGGAAGGGGCAGCGCCCTGGATGGTCTACCGGAACTTCGGTTCCAGCTGTTTGACATTGTTAGAGATTAGGAAGAGAAACGCAGGCGGCGTGAAGGCTTGCGGACACGGGCTTCGGCCACGGTCCAAACGATCACGACG
>TARA_R110000868_G_scaffold122806_1_pt1 | contig 16703 bp, 10 predicted proteins | sample TARA_R110000868 | Tara Oceans TARA_R110000868 (sample SAMEA4397489) | marine metagenome | biome: Polar Biome; feature: [SRF] surface water layer (ENVO:00010504); material: water (ENVO:00002006), including particulate matter (ENVO:01000060) such as... | depth 5 m | reverse complement strand
AACACAGCAATCATCGAGGGTAATAAGAATGATGTTTCCGTACTTCAAATGGACAAGTTCAATGATTTCCGAGTGGCCTATCAGGCAATGCAAGGAATTGAAGAACGTCTATCACAACAGTTTATGCTTCAATCTTCTGTTCAACGTAACGGAGAGCGAGTTACAGCGGAAGAAATCCGCTACCTCGCAGGAGAACTAGAGGACACCCTATCAGGTATCTACTCTATCCTCTCGCAGGAATTCCAGTTGCCCTACGTCAATCGCAAGATTGAAGTCCTAACCCGAGCCAAGAAGGTCCCTAAGCTGCCGGACAATATTGTTAAACCAACGATTGTCACAGGTATGGAAGCCCTCGGGCGTGGGCATGACCTCCGTAAGTTGGATATGTTCATTCAAGGGATGACACAGGCATTGGGTCCAGAGGTATTAGCACAATACGTTAACCTTCAGGATTACATCAAACGTCGAGCCACAGCTCTCGGTATCGAGACAGAAGGCTTGATTAAATCACCAGAACAAATCGCCCAAGAACAGCAACAGGCCCAGCAGCAGCAGATGATGATGCAAGCTGGCCCCGGTGCAATTCAAGAAGGCGCTAAAGCATTAGGAAACTCATATGTTGAAAGCCAAAGACAGCAAGGCAGTGGAGAAGGATAAAGTTTCTAACGAAGCCCCTACCACTCCTGAGAATAAGCCGTTGGCTGCTCCCACCATTCTCAAGAAGTCTACTCGAACACGGGAAGATTTTTAAAGCATGAGTGAAAGCATCACAATCGTATCAGACGATACTGGCCCAGAAGCACCCGTTGCTGAGGATAACCAAACTGAACGTCCTGAATGGTTACCTGAGAAATTCAACTCTCCAGAGGACCTAGCGAAATCCTACAGTGAACTTGAGAAGAGACTGTCTGGTTCTAACGATGAACCAAACGCAGACCCAGTAGAAGCAGTGGAATCGACGAATGAAAGCCCAGACTTCGATAAGTTCTCACAGGAATTCTCTAGCTCTGGAGAGTTGGGTGAGGAAAGCTACACAGAACTTGAGAGTATGGGTTACCCCAAAGAGATGGTGGAAACTTATATCAAGGGAATGCAATCCGCTCAGACAGCAGATGCAGACGCAGTGATGGAAGTCGCTGGTGGGAAGGAAGGCTATGCCGACCTAACCGATTGGGCTAAAGAAAGCCTAGATACAAAAGAACTTGAACTCTACAACCAGATGGTTGGGACAAGTACAGATAACGCTAAGATGGCAGTCGAATGGCTGCAGTCTAAGCGGGAAGCAATGGGTGGCTCAGAGCCTCAACTGCTCTCCGGTAAGTCATCTGGCGCATCCAAAGATGAGTTCCGTAGCACAGCGGAAGTTGTAGCTGCAATGAAAGACCAACGATATGGCAAGGACACTGCGTACACTAAGGACGTAGAAGAGAAGCTAGGTAGGTCTTCGGTATTTTAAAAGTACCTCTGGCGGGGGTGTCAGGCATTAACTGCGCCTCCGTCAATTCCTACAGGATTACCTGAGAACATCTAGCACACCTCTTTAGGTGGCTGAGACTATCGACAATATGAGACAAGGCCGGATGCGTCCGACAACCCTGCCAAGTAAGCGCGAAAGTCATTCTCAATCTATCAATTAAATCCATTAGGAAAAGAAAATGACAAACGTAACTGCCTCACGTTTAGGCGCAGCAAACTCCGCAGCGGCTAACTATACACAAGCGAACGCATTGTTCCTTAAAGTCTTTGCTGGTGAAGTTCTCACCGCCTTCGACGAAACTAACGTAATGAAAGACCTGCATGTCTCACGCACAATCGCGTCTGGCAAGTCGGCTTCATTCCCTGTCACAGGTAAAGCCAACGCTGCTTACCATGTTGTAGGTACCCCTCTGTTGGGTACACAGACAATTGCACATAACGAAATCGTTGTTAACATCGATGACGTTCTGATTGCAGACACATTCATTGCAAATATCGATGAAGCTAAAAATCACTATGACGTTCGTTCTGAGTATTCCCGCTTGTTGGGTATGGCTCTCGCGAAACAGTTTGACGTTCGCTTGCTTCAGCTAGCCGTATTGGCTGCTCGTGGCACTGCGACTGTGACTGGCGGCAACGGTGGTACTGCTATCACTGATGCAGATGCTGCAACTAACGGAGCATCTTTGGCTGCTTCTATCTTTGCTGCTGCTCAAGCTATGGACGAGAAAGACGTTCCTGAGAATGACCGCGTAGCGATTGTTCGCCCTGCTCAATACTACCAACTGGTACAAACAACTGATGTCATCAACCGTGACTTCGGTGGTGCTGGTGTATACGCAGACGGTACAGTTCTTAAAGTTGCTGGTGTTCAGATTGTAAAATCTAACAACATCCCATCAACAAACATAGCATCAGCTATTACTGGTGAGAACAACACTTACCACGGTAACTTCTCAACCACTGTGGCTGTAGTTATGCAGAAGCAAGCATTGGGTACTGTCAAATTGATGGACCTTGCTGTCGAGCGTACCTCCGGTGACTTTGAAGTAATGTACCAAGGTACATTGATGGCTGCTAAATACGCCATGGGCCACGGTATCTTACGTCCTGAGTGTTCAGTAGAAATCAAATCTTCTTAATAACTTTTTTTGGGTTGGCTCTTAACAGGGCCAGCCCATTTTTTTCTTTATGAGGACATCATGACAAAACCAACGTCCATGACCGAACTAGAAGCGGTCAACGTCCTGCTAACTACTATCGGTGAAAGCCCTGTGAATACACTTACAGGTAACCAAGTGACTGACGTAACTATTGCTAACCAAGTATTGACCGAGGTTAGTCGTGAAGTCCAAGCACAGGGTTGGCACTTTAACACTGAAGATCGAGTTGTACTTAGCCGAGACGTATCTAATCACATTGCTGTGCCAGCAGACACGGCCCGTATCGATACACCTGATTTCAATACCGTTGTGCGCTCTGGTAAGCTGTTTAACTTAACAGAACGAACCTTTGAGTTTGGCTCAAGCGTTGAGGCAACTATCGTATACTTTCAGGATTTCTTAGTACTTCCAGATGCTGCCAAAAAATACATCACAACTCGCGCCGCCCGTATCTACTCAGATCGTATGCTTAACTCTGAAGCCATACACAAAATGGTGTCACGAGATGAGCAAAAAGCCCTAGTCGATCTTAAAGAGTTCGAAGGGGACACAGCGGATTTCAATATGATGGACAGCTACTCAGTAGCTCGCGTCATGAACCGTGGACATAACCGTAGGATACTCTGATGGGAATGATAAGTTCTGCAATCCCTAACCTGATACAAGGCGTATCACAGCAATCACCTGCATTGCGTCTGTCATCACAGGCAGAACTCCAGGTGAATGCCTTCCCGTCTCTGGTTGAGGGACTTCAAAAGCGACCACCGCTAGAGCATGTAGCTGTAATGAGCAGCTCTGCGACAACGGGGTCTTTCACACATTTAATTAATAGAGACACCACTGAGCAATATTTTACATTTATTAACGCAAGTAATCAGATTTCTATCTACGATCTAGCTGGAAACGCTAAGACCGTGACGTACCCTAACGGTACTGCGTACTTAAATAGTACGACACCAGCTACTGAATTTAGAGCAGTAACCGTAGCTGACTACACATTCATCGTGAACACCACAAAAACAGCCGCAATGAAACCAGCTCTCACCCCCATATTTCCATTCACAGGTCTAATCTCTGTCAAGCAGGGCGATTACAGCCAACGGTTTACTGTGTACCTCGATGGTTCTATTGCCGCTAACATTGAGACATCTGCGACAGATCAAATTCAAACACGAACAGATGATATCGCCACACGATTAGCCTCTGCTATTAACGCTCAAGCAGCGTTCACTGCTCAAGCTGATGGTTCAACAGTGGTAATCACCAAGACAGGCAACGCTTCATTCGACTTAGCAACCTACGACAGCTTAGGGGACTTAGGTCTTTCACCAACTGTAGGGACCGTACAACGCTTCGAGGAGCTACCACTTAGAGCACCTAATGGTTACATTGGTCATATCCAAGGAGACCAGACGAACGACTTTGATGATTACTACGTTAAATTTGTATCTGATAACGGCACTCAGTCCAAGGTTGGTGATGGTACTTGGGTTGAATACACGAAACCCGGCATAGAGTACGAGCTAGATGAGACAACAATGCCTCACCTGCTGATTAGGCAGGCCAATGGGACGTTTACCTTTGAGGTAGCTGAATGGGGCGACAGGGCTGTAGGGGACCTAATCTCTATCCCATCGCCTTCATTCGTTGGTGAGACACTATCCGATGTGTTCTTCTTCCAGAACCGACTAGGAATCCTAGCTGGTGAAAATGTAGTCATGTCCAGAACGTCAGAATTCTTTGACTTCTTTGCTACTACTGCGAGGACCCTTCTGGATAACGACCCGATTGATGTGGCGGCAAGTCACACCAAAGTTTCACTAATGAAACATGCTATACCTTTTGACCGAAAGTTGCTGCTGTTCTCAGATCAGACCCAGTTCATTCTGAAGGGTGCTGACTTCATCACACCCAAGAATACTTCGATTAGTCAGACAACTGAATATGAATCAAGTACAACATCTAAACCTGTGTCAGCTGGTAGTGTCGTATACTTCCCTGCGAAACGTGGTGGGTTTACTACAATACGAGAATACTATGTCATCGATGATACTGACAGGTCCGATGCTCAGGATGTTACAGCGCATGTAGCCAAGTACGTTCCTGATGGTGTCTATAAGATGGTGGCTAGTACCGCTGAAAATGCTTTGGCTTGCTTAACTGACCAAGAGTTAGACACAATATATATCTACAAGTACCACCTCGCAGGTAGGGAAAAAGTTCAATCAGCTTGGATGAAGTACACTCTGGATGGCTGCACGATAATTAGTGCTGAGTTCATTGATAGCGCCCTGTATGTGGTTGTTAATAAATCAGGTAGTACTGTCCTATTAAAGATACACTTCGATGCAGGTCGATTTGATGTAGATCAAACCTACGTCACCCGTTTGGACTACAGGTTATCTGAGGCTCAAGTAACTTCAGCTTATAATAGTGGAACCAACCAAACCACTATAACAACACCATATGCTCTCACATCCCCGGTAGTGGTTACTAGGGGTTCCCTACAGGGGACTATCATAGCTAACGTGTCTGCTGCTGGTACTTCAATAGTTGTTGCAGGTGACAAGACAGCCACAGAATTCTATGTGGGAGAGAAGTATACGATGACGTATGAGTTCTCTGAACCAACTCTAAAAGAACCCACACCCCAAGGGGGCCGAGTAGCCGTAACAGGTGGTCGGCTTCAGATTAAGCACTGGCTGTTACGATACCAAGACAGCGGTGACTTCAATATCAAAGTTGAACCACGATACAGACCACTCCAGACCTACGGTCTCGGAGGTACTTTCGATTACACAGGCCGTGTAATTGGGGGTGGTGCAGGTGTCTTAGGGACAACCACATTAGCTTCAGGGGTATTCAAATTTCCTGTCATGTCCAAATCTGACCGACTACGGGTCACAATCGAGAGTGATAGTCACCTACCCTGCCAGTTCCTATCAGCTGAGTGGGAGGGTAATATGCACCTCAGAACAAGAAGAGTTAATGGATAAATTCCTAACACCAACCACGGTGGAAGATGTAGACTACGTTGCCCCAAGATTGAGAAAAGCTGACTACAATGAGTGCCTAGCCTCTTCAGGCCAGAAGCCTCGTGTTGTCCTGCATAGGTCTCTCGATCTTGGGGGAACCTCCCTGACCTTACGCGCACCTAATGGTGACCGCGTGGGTCTCTGCGGGGTAGTACCATCTCCCTTAGAAGGCGCAGGGGTCGTCTGGATGTGCGCTACAGATGACATCTATCAACATCAGATGACCTTCCTGCGTAATAGCAAGGCAGCATTGTCCCACTTAGGTGAGGGTTATTCTGTTCTATATAACTGTGTCGATGCCCGAAACACTGTCCACATGAAGTGGCTTGATTGGATGGGCTTCACGTTCATCAACAAGCACGAGCAATACGGAGCGGCAAAGATTCCGTTCTATGAATTTGTAAGGATAAATTAAAATGTGTGAACCAACAACACTACTGGCGCTTGGTAGCACCCTGACGGGGACTACTGCTGTGGCTGGTACAGCTGCAGCGGCATCCAGTTCTGCTTTAGCCATACAAGGGATAACCGCTGGCGCTAAAGTGTTTGGTGCGTTGGGTGCAGCTAATGCTCAAAACAAAGCAGCAGCTCAGAATGCTAGATCAGCTAAAGACGCCTACTTCCTGAAATCAAAACAATCAAACCTACGCATCCTACAAGAACAAAACCAAGCAACTATGCAGAAGCAAGACGCTGACCTCAAGGCCATGAAGGCCCAAGGTACAGCCATAGCTGCTGCAGGTGGCTCTGGTGTCCAGGGTGTTAACGTAGACCAGCTTATTAATGACTTTGAGCGTTCTGAAGGCCTGATGGCTGATCGTGTCAACCAGAAGCTTGAAGGTATGCAGGCTCAGAATGAGATGCAGAAACTTGCATTCCAATCTGAAGCACAGAACCGCATCAACTCAATGCAGCCCCAAGGCTTTGCAGAAACCCTCTTCAATGTTGTTGAACCAATCGCAGGCTTCGGTCTCGATTACTATGACAACGCAAACCGTCTCGCATCATTAGAGGGAAAGTAACATGGGCAGTAATCGACAGGTCGTCGGAAATCCCTTCGAAAATCAGATACCGACAGTATCCCCTACGGCATCACCAGTGGATATTTACCAACGAGGCGTAGTTAAGAAGAGCCCCTTCGAGGCACTCGCAAGAACCCTCAGTAACCTAGAGCGTAAAGCTACTCCAATCTTTCAAGCAGAAGAGAAAAGACGCGGTGAAGCTGAGTATGCAGCTGGACAACAACTCTGGGCAGATACCCGAGTACAGTTCGGTAAAGCCATAAAAGATGGTCTCATTCAAGAGGGTGAAAGTCCTTACCTCCGCAAGGGGTATAGGATGGCTAACTTGAACGTCCTATCTGCTAACTATGCAATAGACCTCAAGGCCCAGATGGAGAAGAAGAAGCTCTACCACAATGGTGACCCCACTAAGATAGAGACATTCATCACACAGTTTCAAGCTGAGTATCGTGATAAAAATGGCTTAGGAGATTTCTCAGATACTGAGACAGCAGAAGTATTTCTCCCTAACGCAATGAAAGCTAACATGGCCTTAAAGGCTAGCTGGCGTGAGAAGCACACCGCCTACATGACGGATCAGATTTATACATCATTTGGTAACGAAATTAACGCCTATACCTATTCCATTACAGATCAGACTATACCCCTTGAAAAACGTACACAACTTGCAGCAGGTCTTGCAGATTTCATCACTTCCAAATCAGCACAAGCTGATTTTGACGGACTTGATCGAACAAAGGTTGGAAAGATTATTGGTGACTCACTGCGTCTTAGCGCAATGGAAAACCTATCCTTAGCCCCCCTAGACTTGATGGATGATATCATACTTGGAACGGGTAAACTTTCTAGTACGCCTGCAAACCGTAAGGCTAACCTAGCAACCCGAGCTGCTGTAACAAAATCTATTGAAGATAGGGACGACAAAGCTGACAAAGAACGACAAGAAGCAATTGACGTAGAAGTAACCAACATTACTGAGACAGGGCAATTAGCCCTTCAGGGTTTACTGAGCCCTAATAGTGCTACACGTTTGAGCTCAGAGCAGACAATCAGTAGAGCAATTGTGGCCTTGCAACAACAAGCTGAAAATGATGACACAGGCAATGCTGTCCAACAGATCGTAGACCTACAGAAACTACAAAAAACATTTCAAAACTGGGAAGCGGCTGAAAATACTGAGGATGCTGTAGCATACGTTGAGTTACTAACAGACCTCCAAGATGAGGATGATAACTCAACTCGCGTAACCATGATTACTAAAGCCGCTACAGATGGCATCTTAACAGAAGCACAGGCTAAGACCTTATTCGATAGTGGGTACGCCACCAAGACAGGTGGTTCTTACGCTCGGGTATCAACTGGTACCAGTCCTGTCCAAAGACAGTTCAAGCTAAATATGGGTCTGATGAAAGGCGAAGTTGGTTACATTGTTGACCCTAACGCCAAGATTGAAGCGGCACAGCTGCAGCTTAGGGTAAATAACGCGCTGACTGATGAAATGACAGGTTGGTTAAAGTCTTTTGAGGAAACTCAAGGAAAACCTGCAACCGACAGAGAGCTAGAGATAGCCGCTAGAGAGGCTATGGCGAGACTAATTCAGACTGAAGTATATGATGAACAAGACAGAGTAGCAGCCGAAGCGCAGCTGGTTCGGGACAACGCCCTAGCAGCAAGTGAAGCTGCAAGAAAACTGAAAGAAGAAAATAAATTTAAATTATTAGACTTAATCCCAGATTTTCTCCTTCCGGCAGAAACAGTCCCAGATAACTTTTAGTAGAGAGTCCCCATGACACAGATAATTAATGACGTAGAAAAAGCTAAGGCTTGGCTACTGGGACAGGAAAATCTCGGACAAGCTATGCAGGCCTTCGACCAGAAGTATGGAGAAGGATCATCCATTGGAGTTATTAGAAATACTTATAAGGCCCCAGAAGCTGCTCCTGTAGAAGTTGCAGCCCCCGTAGCTGACCCACAGGTAACTGCGACTGACGAACCTACAGAAGAGCCTGATGGCTGGCTAAGGGATATGGGCAAGGCCCTTGTAGAGGGACCAGTTGCTGCCTTCCGTGAAACGATGCAAGCAGTCAATCAGACAGCTGGTCAGAACTTAAACCCCTCAGACCCAGCTCATTATGGTTTAGACCGTACAGATGAACAGGCTGCAGTTTACGAGCCAATAGAAGCCCGTAGAGAGATTGCAGCGAACACCATAAACGAATCCCTCGATGGTGTGACTGTATTTGGGAGTGAGCGGGATACTATAGCAGGAGCACTTACCCAAGGGATGGCACAGGCCCTCTCAGGGATGCTCCTTACTGGGGGGAAGAGTGCCTTAACAACAATGGGTGGAGGCATAGCATCTAGCTTCGCAGCTGGTGTGGTGGCCTTCGATCCAGATGAGGCAAATTTCGTTCGCACCCTAGATGAACAATTTGATATTAGCTCCGATTTTACTACAGAACTTCTAGCAAACGATAGCGATAGCGAGGCTATTAATAGATTCCAGAACGGTATTACCGATGGTATTTTAGGCGTGGCAGGCGAAGGGGCTGTTCAAACAGCAATTCTTACCTTCAGAGCACTGCGTGGAATGCGAAAAGCTAGGGTGGAGGTATTAGAGAACGGCTCTCTAACACCAGAGACAATGGACGAGTTAACTGTAATTCAAGCTGAGATTAAAGACGTTACAGATTTAGCAGTAAAACCTAAAGGTAAGCCCGTAGAAGGTCGGTTCGTAACTGATGAAGGCCTAGCGTTTGATTTAACTACAGGTGCTCGTGATTTAGAATTTGAGGCAACTTTACCCTCTAAGGTTGAGCCTGTTAATGTATCAGAAGCTCCTGCTATGCCAGATGCTCCAGAGTTCAACGCTGATGGTCCAGCTCCTGTAAGGTCCCCCGAACCTAGGGCTGATGTATCTGCTCCAGAAAGTTTAACACCGCCCACAGTAACAGATGAGCAGGTAAAACTATCTAATGCTTGGGATGCTCGAAATAATACTGCGACTACATCTTTAAAAGATATAGAAGTTGTACCAGCAAAACCAGACGCCCCAAAGATTGATGGGGTTCCTAAAGCACCTGAAGCAGCTGCACCTGTTAGAGTTAGCCTCTACGCAGATGAGCTTAAACCTCAAAAAATAGACGATGTCTCAGGTGTTCCTAAAACTGCAGCAGACGTAGAGCTACCAGTTATTAAGTTCAACGAACCCCCTGTAGCACCTGAAGTTGGTGTAGCAATTAAATCTGGCAAGACATACCAGAAGAAACTACAACCACTACAAGCTAAGGCTCTCGCAAAAATCATAGAGGACCTAAAAGCTAACCCAGACAACATTGCTAAGATTGACGCAGAACTTAGTGAGAAGATGGTCATTCCTGACAAATACTTTGAGAACGGTTACCAGATTGAGGCGGTACTAAAAGCTACTGCTTTCCAACTGCAGAAGTCTGGTGTGGTAAAGAAAATTACTGACGTTCAACTTCAAGCAGGAGTAATGGAAAATGCTGCACAACGCCTCGGTAGTGAGGTAGGATTAGGAAATCCAGACGACTTTATAGGTAAGCTACAGGTGCTAGCGGGTGGTATAGACGAAGCCAACGAGATGGCATCTGCTGCTAGAATTCTACTCAGTCAAACAGCAAAGAAAATGAACGAGGCTAACGAAGCGGTCCTAGCAGCTCGAAAATCTGGCGGAGATGCCGGGGAAGCGTCGATTAGGTTTCTAAACTTGATTGATCGTCATGCTGCAATTCAGGATGCTGTTAATGGTATTCGTACCGCAACAGGCCGTGGACTTAACCTAAACAAAGCTATGGTAACAGACGATCTATCCGAAATGTCTCTTAGCTTCTTAGAGGGACTGGGTGGTGCTGGAAAAGCCAGTGAACGGGTCATTGATCTAGCTGCTAAATTGAAAGCAGCTAAGACCGCTAAAGCCCGTGCAGAGCTTATACGAAAAGCACGGACGGAGCAGAGTAAAACTTGGGGCATAGCCAATGAGCTATTCATGGGTGGCATCCTATCGGGCATCCCAACTCAGGCACTGAATACAGGTGCTACAGGTTTGAATATGTTCTCCCGTCCCGTTCTCAGATATGCGGGAGCCATTGGTAGAGGTGGCGCAGCTGTGAGAAAACAGGCTGCACTAGAATTTGCTTATTCCATCACATCTCTAGCAGATAGCTTACGTCTTCTCCATATTCAGGGTGGTAAGGTTTCCTTAAAAAGTGACTTCACCGACAACCCTCTAGCAATGGCTATTAAAGCTGGCGTTAGAGATAGGCCCGTACTGGATACCCAAACTAAATTTGGGGATGCCGATCAGATGGCTAAGAACTCAATCAGTGCTGATAGTTGGATTGCACCAGCCCGTTGGATGGTTAACGGAGTAGGACACACAGTCAACATTGCTCGGCGTGGATTAGGTGCAACAGATGAAATGTTTAAGCAGACTGTATTCCGAGCACAGATTAAAGCTAGGGCAATGGTTGATGCTCAAGAGATGGGTGCTGAGGCATTACTAGCTCAAGGATTTAAGAGTAAGAATGACTACGTTCAGCATCATCTACGAAGCTCAGTCCACACTTTCGAGAATCTATCAGAGCGATATCGAGAGATGGTAAAAACAGGCCGAGCATTAGATGATGATGTTATGCGTGATGAGTTTATCAAAACAAATCTTGGTGGCGTAAACACTTCGGGTAAATACACAGTTGATGCTTTAACTGAAGCCCGAGCAGTTACGTTCACAAGTCCTCTTGAACCTGATGCAATGATGAAGGGCTTTGAGAAGTGGGCTAACGCGCAGCCAGCTTTAAAGCAGATGGCACCGTTCATTCGTACACCAACTAACGTACTGCGAGAGAACTTTGAAAGACTACCAGTAGTTAACTTGTTCATGAAGCACTTAAAGCGGGACTTAAAGTCACCAGACCCAAGTGTTCGTGCCATGGCTAGAGGTAAGTTTATCTACGGGTATTCTATGGCTACCTTCGCTATTTATCAGGCCGCACAGGGCAGATTAACTGGTCCCGGTCCTAACTGGTCCGACGAACCTGCTGAAGCTAAAATCTGGAGTGAAAGCCCTAATTGGCAGGCTAACTCATGGGCATTCCCGCAGGACGATGGTTCGACCAAGTTTGTAGATGTAAGTAAACTGCTTCCTCACTTTGGGGCATTCACAATGACTGCTTCAATCGTAGAGGCATACGAACGTCATAACGAGGGCTTTGCAAATAACACGCCCAAGGAACAAGCTGGTATCTTATTCGGTTCTGCGCTCGCCGCTTTTGCATCTCAAGTTACTATGCAGTCATCTTTCTCAGGGGCTGGAGAAGTAATAGAAATCCTAAATGGTGATGGCGGATGGCAAGCTGCTCAGAGATGGGTAGAGAACAGATCAGTGGCTATGATTCCGCTAAGTTCTTTTAACTATAATGCTAATAAAGAACATGATGGCATCGTGCGGGACACTACTGATTACCTTGAGAAGGTTAAATCACGCCTACCGGAAGTAGGTCTTGCTATGTATGGGGCGACCCGTGATGCACCTTTCAAGCATAATTGGCTTACAGGACAACCTCTCGAAACTCCTGAACTTCTCTTTTGGTTTCTAAGGACCAAAGTATACAGTGACAACACTATGGAAGTCTCAGTCCTTGACGAAGTTATGAAGCTTGATGGAGGTCTAAACGGTCCTAGTAAGCGTATTGGACAGCGGAAGATTTCACCTGAAATACACCAGAGATTGAACCAGCTGTCAGGTACTGTCACAGATAAAAAGGGACGTACATTAGTTACAGCCCTATTTGATATGATTAATGAACCAGACTACGACAAAGATGCCCTGTTAATTGATTATAACGTAACGCCTTACCGTAGAAATTTACTACAAAGCGTAGTGGATGGTTATAAGCAATTAGCTTTAGCAGAGCTGGTAGCTCAATATCCCGAGTTAGATGGTGAAATTAGTGGCTTACTAGAAATAGACGCCATGCTGAAAGCTGGTGTCATGCCTGAGCAAGGCGCCTTTGATAATCGTGATGCTCGGATAGAACTCCCCCAATAACACCTACAGGCCCCTCTTCGGAGGGGTCTCTCCCTTTTAAATTCAGGAGATATGGATGTCTTCCATTACCAACTATGTCGCTGACGGATCGACGAACCAGTTTCAAATCCCGTTCACCTACATAAGTCAATCGCATGTGGTAGTCACCGTAGATGGTGTTAGCGTTACGCCTACTTTCATTAACGATACTCAGCTTAGTGTTTCCTCCACGCCTGCTTCAGGCGCTGCGGTAATCGTAAAGCGCGTTACACCTGTAGGTGCTTTAGTAGACTTTACAGACGGCTCAACGCTCTTCGAGAGTGACCTAGACCTTGCCCACCAGCAGAATAGGTTCATCGCAGAAGAGAGCCGCGACAGAGCTGATGCTGCCACAGCTACCGTCAATACAAACATCGCAAGCATTAACACAGTGGCTGCAGATACGACTGCAGTTAATACTGTATCTACAAACATCACGAGCGTTAATACTGTATCTACAAACATCGCAAGCGTTAATACCGTAGCAACAAACATGGCTGAAGTTCTATTGGCAGATACTAACGCCGCTACAGCCACCACAAAAGCATCTGAGGCTAGTGCATCTGCAACCACTGCTACTACGAAAGCAGGAGAAAGTGCATCTAGTGCAGCGGCTGCTTTAGCAAGTAAAAATGCTGCTGCTTTAAGTGAGACTGCTGCTGGTTTGGCTGAGATTGATGCTGAGGCTGCTAGAGATGCAGCTATCGTTGCAAAGAATGCAGCGGAAGCCGTAGATGTAATTACGAATGCAACTGCAACAGCTAGTACTTTATCTGCTGGTTCTTCTGCGACAGCTTCTGTAACAGCTACTAATGGTACAGGTGCCTTCTCGTTTGGCATCCCTACAGGGCCGCAAGGAACACAAGGGATACAAGGGATACAGGGGCCAATAGCTGATCTTTACTCTGAGAACTACATTGTAGGATCTACAAAGCCAACCGCAACAGGCGCTAACGCTATTGCGCTTGGTCGTTTTGCAGACGCATCTGGAGACGACTCTCTGTCTTTTGGTTATGGAGCAGAATCTGCAATGGGCGGTGGGGTCTCTATTGGTCCCAGCGCATACGCCGCAACAATCAACGCAGTAGCAATTGGCGCAGGGGCTAAAACTTCCACCGGTTCTAGCTCTATGGCCTTGGGCTTATCGCATGCAAGCGGAGCTAGTTCCTTTTCTGCCCAGATTAGTCATAATGCACTCTCCTACGGAGCTACAGCAGCCTCAGCAAATGCTCAAGGTTATTTAAATAAAGCATCTGGTTCTAAATCTCTGGCGATAGGGGGTGAGAGCAACATAGCATCGGCAGAAAGATCATACGCCTTAGGTAAATCAAGTGTCTCTGCATACACAGACAGCATGGCGTTTGGTCATACCGCTACTACATCTCAAAACTTAGAGATTGCCCTCGGTGGTGCGACTAACATAGTTAAGGTAAACGGGGCCTACACACTTCCACAGACAGATGGGACAAATGGTCAGGTCTTAACTACGGATGGTTCTGGTGCTGTTACGTTTGCTGCGTCTGGAACAGGTTCGGGTGATCTGCTTGCAGCCAACAACTTATCTGACCTTGCCAACGCTGCCACAGCCAGAACGAACTTAGGGCTTGGCACTGCCGCTACCTCTGCGGCTACTGACTTCGTTGCTGTAACTGGCGATGCAATGACGGGTAATCTTGACGTAACAGGCATAGTGACTGCTACATCTTTTGCGGGTGATGGTTCTGCTTTGACTGGTCTCCCTGCTGGATACACAGACGCAGACGTAGACACCCACCTAAACAAAAGCACAGCTACTACTGGTGAGGTCTTGTCATGGTCTGGAACGGACTACGACTGGATTGCTGCGGGTGGTGGTGGTGGTGGTGCTGACCTTTATGCTGCAAATGAAAGCAGTCCCGGCGCACAGCCATCCGCTACTGGAACGAATGCAATCGCCATTGGAGACTCAGCGGTAGCGGCAGGCATAAGGTCTATAACTGCAGGTAAAGGTCATTCTGCCGGAACAGACTCCTTCGCAGCCGCTATAACCAACAACACCTCAGGCTATGGTGCTAAGGGAACTAGCTCCATTGCACTTGGTTATACAGCAGAGGCTGATGCAAGTTATTCAGTAGTCCTCGGCGGAAATGCCGTGCGTGCCAGATCTTCCTACTCAACAGCAGTTGGCGGCAGTGACAACTATGTTTCTGGCACACGAAGCATTACCGCTGGTGGTCAAGGCAATGCTGTAACGGGTATATACGCCTCAGTAGTAGGTGGTCGCTTCAATCGTGCGCCCGGTGAATATTCTTCTTCGTCTGGGTACTACGCCAATGCTAACACTTATGGTAAAGAGGCAAGGGCGAACGGTAATTTTGGTGGCCTGTCAACTCCGGGGGATTCCCAACGTGGTCTAGTTGTTCTGCGTTCTGACACAACAGATGCAACAGCAGAAGTCTTAACCGCTAACAACAGCACTGCATCTACAGATAACCAAGTCATCCTCCCCAACAACTCAGCTTACTTCTTCAGCGGCACACTCATTGCCTGTGAGCAGGCATCTGCTGGCACTGACGTAGGTGCTTGGGAGATCAAGGGTGCTATCAGGCGTGAGGCTAACGCAGCCTCCACAGTCCTAGTTAAATCAACGATAGACGACTTCAACGTCCCGACTGGATGGGCTGTCGCTTTAACGGCTGACACCACTAACGGTGGTCTTGCCATCACAGTCACAGGTGCCGCCGCCAAGAATATTCGGTGGGTGATTAGCCTAACAACTTCGGAGGTCACATACTAATGGGCGCTATTAATGTAAAACACACAGGGTCAGGTGCAGACATTGCGCTTTCATCTGACGGAACAAGTTTACTACTAGACGGTACAGCTATCGGTGGCGGTGGTGGTGGCAATCCAGCCCTTTATGCTGACAATGCTGTTGCTGCAACTACCCCAACGGCGAGTGGCAACAATGCAGTGGCGATTGGGGATGGGGCAGAAGCGACGAATACTGATTCCGTGGCCCTTGGCAAAGCAAAAGCCACAGGCGAGGAAGCGTTCGCCGTAGGTATTGACTCTATTTCAACATATTACGGCTCTCATGGGACTAACTCAATAGCGATAGGCCGAATAGCACGGGCAACCGGGCTTAGTTCAGTAGCCATTGGTCAAGCCTGTATAGGCACAGGAACTAGATCAATTTCTGTTGGTTACGACAATGATGTTACGCAGAATTATGGTGCTTCATTTGGGACTAGCAACACCAATTCCGCACAGTCATCTATAACTCTCGGACATGATAGTACTGCCGCTCATGTATATTCAATGGGTTTTGGGTTTGCGGGATCAACGAGGGCTAAGGGTCATCATGCCCAAGGTTTTGGTTATGGTTTAACTGATAGTGCTTTTGGTATTGGCATTTATACGCCTGACGCCACTCCAAAAGATTTAGTTGGGGGTTATTATCTTTCCGCAGCAGGAAGTGACAATCAGGTAATATTGAGGGAAAAAACTGGAAATGTGTTTACTGGGGTTATTGTTGCTCATAGTAGGGAAACAGGAAGTACTGACTGTGCTGCATGGGAAGTCAAAGGGCTTATCCGCAGAGGAACAACCGCCTCGGACACAGTTCTTGTAAACAGTGCCACTACAGTTGTTTCAAACACACACGGATGGGTCGTTGCTTTAACCGCTGACACGACGAACGGCGCATTAAAGATAACAGTTACGGGTGAGGCTTCAGCTGAGATTCGATGGGCTTCTACTATTAAAGCCACCGAAGCCCGTTATTAACCCATAGAGGAGATAAGACATGAGTATAACCATTAACCATGACACTAATGACCTCTCTGCTACGGGGTCTGGTTCTATAACTATTGACGGAGCTACCCCCGGTGGCGGTGCAACGGAGCTTATAACTGCCGAAACATCCTTTTCCGGTGTG
>TARA_R110000868_G_scaffold5065_3_pt1 | contig 16707 bp, 8 predicted proteins | sample TARA_R110000868 | Tara Oceans TARA_R110000868 (sample SAMEA4397489) | marine metagenome | biome: Polar Biome; feature: [SRF] surface water layer (ENVO:00010504); material: water (ENVO:00002006), including particulate matter (ENVO:01000060) such as... | depth 5 m | reverse complement strand
CCGTGCCGATCGGCGAATTACTTCGGTAAAAACAGCACCCCACAAGATCGCCGCAAGCCTCTTATTAGCAGACACACCAAGGTTGTTGCCGAACAATGGTATCCTTCAACATTGTTCCTAACTGCCCACCAGATCCGACATCGAACTCATGGCCAAAAAGAAAATCGCTTATGTCTGTGCCGACTGCGGTACCGACCACTCAAAATGGCAAGGGCAATGCACCGGCTGCGGTGCCTGGAATACCCTGCAGGAATTTGTCGTCGCAGCGGCCAAAACCCCGGCACGTAATGCCGCACTGGGTGGTTACACCGGCGCGGCCGGACAAACCGGCATCCAGCGCCTGGATCAGGTCAATCTCGATGAAGTCCCCAGATTCAGCTCCGGCATGCAGGAATTTGACCGGGTGCTCGGCGGCGGACTGGTGCCGGGTTCCGCGATTCTGATTGGCGGTCATCCGGGTGCTGGCAAATCCACCCTGCTACTGCAAACCCTGTGTTCCCTCGCCCGCCAGATGCCCGCCTTGTATGTGACCGGGGAAGAGAGCTTGCAGCAGGTCGCGATGCGCGCACGACGTCTGGGACTACCGATGGATCAGCTCAACATGCTCAGTGAAACCAGCGTCGAACAGCTGATTCAGACCCTGCAACAGCATCAGCCCCGCGTGGTAGTGATCGACTCAATCCAGGTCATGCATGTCGAAGGGGTGGACTCCGCCCCCGGCAGCGTCTCCCAGGTACGTGAAAGTGCCGCCATGCTGACCCGCTTCGCCAAACAGACCAACACCGTGCTATTGCTGGTTGGGCACGTCACCAAGGACGGTACTCTGGCCGGGCCAAAGGTACTCGAACATATGATCGACTGCTCCATCATGCTGGAAGGCTCCAACGACAGCCGCTACCGCACCCTCAGGGGCATCAAGAACCGTTTTGGCGCTATTAACGAGCTGGGCGTGTTTGCCATGCTGGATAGCGGCCTGAAAGAAGTCAAAAACCCCAGTTCCATTTTCCTCAGCCGCAGTGACGAACCCTCACCCGGCAGCGCGGTGATGGTCATCTGGGAAGGCACCCGACCGCTGCTGATCGAGATCCAGGCACTGGTGGATGACAGTCATTTTGGCCAGCCCAAACGAGTCGCGGTTGGCCTCGACCAGAACCGGCTAAACCTGCTCCTGGCGGCACTGCACCGTCATGGTGGTATTCATCTCGGTGATCAGGATGTGTACATCAACGTAGTCGGCGGTGTACGGGTCACCGAGACCAGCGCGGATCTGGCGCTCTTGCTCGCGGCCTTGTCGAGCTTCAGAAACACGCCATTACCACAGGATATGATTGTGTTTGGAGAGGTAGGGTTGTCGGGTGAAATTCGCCCTGTGCCTTCAGGACAAGAACGTATTCGAGAAGCGGCCAAACATGGCTTCAAGCGCGCGATTGTACCCAAAGCCAATATGCCTAAAGTCATGCCGGATGGCATGACCGTGATTGGCGTTGAACGCCTGCAACAAGCGCTGGAACATATCTAGATCTGACCGCCCGTTAGACGGCGTTGAATGACCGCCACGGACAGGCATTGCTCCGTCCGTGGCGCGCCCTCTAACCGTTAACCGTGATAGCCCGGACTCAGCTCAACCACCGCTTCAACAAAAGCTTTGGCTCGTTCAGGATCGACAAACTGGTGAATACCGTGGCCAAGGTTAAACACATGGCCGGTGCCATAACCATAGCTGTCCAGGATACGTTTGACCTCAGTACGAATCGTCGCCGGGGAAGCGTATAACACCGACGGATCCATATTACCTTGCAAGGATACTTTATCGCCGACACGACGACGGGCTTGGCCTATATCTGTCGTCCAGTCCAGTCCTAGCGCATCCGCGCCGGTATCTGCCATCGACTCCAGCCACTGACCACCTCCCTTGGTGAACAGGATCACCGGAATCTGCTGACCGTCATACACACGGGTCAGCCCTTCCACAATCTGGCGCATATAGCGCAGCGAAAATTCCTGATAAGCCACATCACTCAGACTGCCCCCCCAGGTATCAAAAATCTGTACCGCCTGGGCACCCGCCCGAATCTGGGCATTAAGATAATCGATCACCGACTTGGCCAGAACATCCAGCAGCTGGTGCATGACCTCCGGCGTGTCGTACATCATCGCTTTCACATGACGAAAATCCTTGGAGGAGCCGCCTTCTACCATATAGGTCGCCAGCGTCCAGGGGCTGCCAGAGAATCCGATCAGCGGCACCCGGCCATTCAGTTCGGAGCGAATCGTACTCACGGCCTTCAAGACGTAATCCAGATCCGACTCGGTATTAACTACCTTCAGGCTCTGAACATCGGCTTCGGTACGGATGATCTTGTTAAAGCGTGGGCCTTCACCGGTCTCGAAGTACAAGCCAAGCCCCATAGCATCAGGGATGGTCAGAATATCGGAGAACAAGATAGCGGCATCCAGCGGGAACCGCTCCAGCGGCTGAATCGTTACCTCGCACGCCAGTTCGGGATTTTTGCACAACGACATAAAGTCGCCGGCTTCTCCCCGGCTGGCACGATATTCAGGCAGATAGCGCCCGGCCTGACGCATCATCCAAACAGGCGTGCGATCAACAGGTTGGCGCAGCAGCGCTTTAAGAAAACGGTCGTTTTTAAGTGGGGACATGCAAATCATCCGTCGCAAGAAAAGTACTGGCGACGGATGATAGCAAAAATGACGCGAGGGTTATTGATTTGTGGCCTCAGACAAGAGGCCACATAGTTAGGCTTATGAGGACGGCGGCGGGTACAAGACCGTCGATAACGATAGCGTGTCGCCTGATGCCGTCAGCTCAATACTCAACCCGACGCCATCCAGAGCATAACTCACCTGATACAGATACCCGAAGCTTGGCAGACCGGTATTACCACTGATCTGTTCGCTCAGATACCCCAGCGACCCATCCGGCACGGCTCCAGAGCTACCGGTAATCTTGTAGCCGTCACCAGACACGGCCAACGACGTGCCATTGGCGGGCATATTATCATTACCGTCTTGCAGCAATACATAAAATGACCCGCTAGTCCCCAGAGTCAATCCAGCAGCCGGGGTGAAGTTGATACCATCTGCAGACTCGTAAAACGACATTTGTATGTTTGAATCACTCTGGATAATACGTGTCTGGCCACGAACATGCGTCAGACTGGCGCAATGCCCCAATGCCAAAGCAGTGTCATCACACACTACGCCTTGATAGGTCGAGGGAGCACTGTCATAGCTTTCGTTCGAGTCAAAATCGGCAAAAAATTCGACAGGAGCTCCAGCGTCAGTATCCAGAACACCGTCAAAGTCATCGTCACGGAACGCTTCCGGCAACGCAACAAACGGCTCGACGGAACCAGAAATGGCATCAAACACACCGTTACCATTACTGTCGGTATAGCCACCCTCTCCCAGTGTGTATGCCAGAATCGTTGTCATCCCAAGCACGGTTTTGGTTGCATCTTGGGGATCCATTTCATTCACACGTTTCAGCGCGGCATCAAAATTTCCCGGACGGGTACCACTGCTATACCAGGTCACAGAACAGCTGCCGCCAGACATTTCGCAATAGGGTTCGATGGTTCCGCTCTCGGCCGTAAAGTTCACAACCGTTCCATCAGCCACCGGATTCTGATATTGATCGGAGGCAAAAACGGTCACATCAACTTCGGTACCACTCCAGTCATACGCTCTTGGATTCTTGATATTGGTAACAACCTCAAAACTGTCCTGATCAGCAATTCCCGTGGTAATCGATATCGGCTGGGAATTGGTGCTGATGCTAGTACCATCTGACATTTCCGTGGTTGCCCGGATAGAGGTAACAGCATGGCTGGTGCCCGCATTAACAATCACGGTTACTTCACCGTTAGTATCAGACACATCCAGGTCTGTCGTTGTGCCGCTACCCAGTGTAATGCCACCGGTCTCATTGTTCAGGCTGAAACTGACTTCCTGGCCAGCAACCGGTTCACCGGTTTTATCCAGCACGGTAAAGGTCACGGTCGACTGCTTCGGCAAGACAGCATCACCAATATTTTTCAGCGAGATATAGGGTTCACTGATACCACTATAAGTGATGGCTCCAATTTCAGTTGGCTGGATAAAGATAATGCCTGTAATTGGATTCTCGTTAATACGGCTCGCTATCGCGCCATCAACAACGGAATACAAATCGGCACTGAACTCATCCGCCAGACAGCCATTAGCGGTGTAGGTAAAACGAACCTCGCCTGCGGTGGTGATTTTCTCCAGCACATCCAGCTCTGCGGTGCCATCGTCTACGCAATTTGAGCTAATGGTCACCCCGTAACTGGTACCAGATACAATGTTGTCACTGTCATTACCATCAACAATATTAGCCTTGATCAACATGGTACCACCCGCAGACAACTTCAAACTGTCGGCCACGGTAGACGAAGTCGGACTAGCACCATATTCACTTTCACGTACACCATTAACCAGTAGTTCGGAATAAAAAACATCCGTCACCACAACACCCAGCTTGGGATCTTCACCTAATTCGACAGACACTGTTTCAGTCAAGCTAGCATAACAACCGGATGTCTCCGAGCGAGTACAGCTGGTGCTACCTCGGCCATAGACTTGCAGGGTAATCTGGTTGTCGCCGGGACAAGAAGCAAAGTCAGCCACATAACGTGTTGCAATGGCACCAGTGGAGACGGCCTGTTTCTGGATAGTAAACTCACCATCGTCACAACTGCTATACCATTCGGCAACGTAGTCTTCACTGGCAACCAGCGAGTTGGAATCGAGCGAATTAACCAGGTTAACTGACAAGTCGGTGGCGTCATCAAGTACAGTCAGATCACCCTCCAGCTCGCCCTCAATAAATGAAGCACCACTACCAGAGCCTACCAGCGGCAGAGCGGTATCAATCGTTATCCCAGCAGTCGCCAGTGCCGTGCCACTATCCACATCACGCAAGGTGACGGTAATCGTATCGGTACCGGTACAGCCTTTGTTACGGTAGGTACTGGTTACCGAATTGGATGTGCTGTATGTACTGTCAATTGAAAAAACCGCTTTAGAACACCCGGCAGAAAACTCATACAGGTAGCTGCCGGCTAAAGAGCTGTTAGCATTGTTTTTATCCACGCCGTCTGCCGTTACGGTAATACTACCACCGACGAGCACGGACTCCGCAGACAGGGTCAGACTGCCTTCTTCGAAGTCAGCTCCGCTTCCAGCACCCAATGCTTCCTGAATGTCATCCCCCCCCGAAGAAGTAACCGTTATATTCACAGTCGTCACGATAGTATCGAGTACCGTCTTGTGCTCATCCGCCAGAACCAACTCAAGTGTGATGGTGTTGTCGCCAAGACAGCTTGTCAGGTTACCGTCATAGCGGGTAGAAAATTCGCCAGTAGTGACGTTCTGATCGCTAATACTGAAACTGCCACAACTGGTCGTCCAGAGGACATCGTAGTCACTGGAGGTCACCAGTGCATTCAGGTCAGACGGATCAACAATCGAGCCAGTCAGTACCGTTTCAGCCTCGTCAACCAGCTGGATATCACCTGAAAGAACACCATCCCGGAAGTCCACACCATTACCATTACCCAGAGCTGGAATAACGGCCGGAATAATAATGGAGGCGGTTGCCAGCGCTGAGTCACTGGCGATATTGGCACTGGCAGAAAATAGCTGTACAAGAATGGTGTCGTCTTCGCTGCAGCCATCATTCACATAGTTGGAACTCACCTGGCCGGTGGAATCGTAACTGGTCTGAGTTGTAAAGTGGGCCGTTCCCGCACCAGCACAATCAGAGCCGAAGACATATAGATAGCTGTCGGTCAGAGCTGTGTTGCTAGCGTTCTGGTCAACGGCGTCCACAGTAACAGTGACGACACCACCGATCAGCACATGGTCTACGCTCAGTCCCGGTTTGCCCGAGGTAAACGCACTACCCGTGCCACTGCCCAGCGCAATCGATAGTGCCGAACTTCCTGTATCGGTGCCGGTACCAGTGTCAGTACCCGTATCGGTCGTAGTATCGGTAGTAGTTGTGTCTACGACAGAGTCTCCCCCTCCACCACACGCCGTCAACCCCAGCGCCAGTAAAAAGGTGATTAACAAACCGCGACTAAACATACGGACAAGCTCCCTTGGAATTGTTCCTGACAGTTCTATGGTTCGGGAGAATACCACTTACGCATGAGCAACGGCCACTCACAAAAAACGCGGCCGGAGCCGCGTTTTCTACTTTCCGTCACAAAAATGGTATTTATCAGACATCCAGGTAATCGAGAATACCTTCTGCAGCCTGGCGGCCTTCGAATATCGCGGTTACGACCAAATCGGAACCACGCACCATATCGCCACCCGCAAAGATTTTCGGGTTGGTGGTCTGATGCTTGAATTCCTGTGTTTCAGGAGCAATAACTCCATCCCAGGAATTCAATTCAATACCAAAGTCCTTGAACCAAGGGGCCGGGCTTGGGCGGAAGCCAAAGGCGACCAGTACCGCATCGGCGGGCAGGATCTCTTCCGAACCTTCCACCACCTGCGGACGACGACGGCCGTTTTCGTCAGGTTCACCCATTTCGGTCGTCACTACCTTGACGCCTTCAACCTTGTCTTCACCAACAATCGCAATTGGCTGGCGGTTGAACAGAAACTTCACCCCTTCCTCGCGCGCATTGGTGACTTCACGCTTGGAGCCCGGCATGTTGGCCTCGTCACGACGATAGGCACAGCTAACGCGGGTTGCACCCTGGCGAATAGAGGTACGGTTACAGTCCATCGCGGTATCACCGCCCCCAAGCACAACCACCTGCTTGCCTTTCATACTGACAAAGTCGGCAGCGTCTTTTTCGAAGCCCAGATTACGGTTGACGTTGGATATGAGGAAGTCCAGTGCGTCGTACACACCTGGCAGGTCTTCACCGGGGAAACCGCCTTTCATATAGTTATAGGTACCCATACCCAAGAACACAGCATCAAATTCGTCAATGATGTTCTGGAAATCGACGTCCTTGCCCACTTCTGTCTCAAGACGGAATTCGATACCCATTTCTTCAAACACCTTGCGGCGGTTGGACATAACGGTTTTTTCGAGTTTGAATTCGGGAATACCAAAGGTCAGCAAACCACCGATTTCAGGGTACTTATCGAATACCACTGGCGTCACGCCGTTACGTACCAGAATGTCGGCGGCGCCAAGCCCCGCAGGGCCAGCACCGATAATGGCCACACGCTTACCCGTTGGCACCACGTTGGACATATCCGGTTTCCAGCCCATGGCAAATGCCGTATCGGTAATATACTTTTCGACATTACCGATAGTGACTGCGCCAAAACCGTCATTCAGGGTACAGGAGCCTTCACACAGGCGATCCTGCGGGCATACCCGGCCACAGACTTCTGGCAGGGTGTTGGTCTCGTGACTCAACTCCACGGCTTCCAGAATATTGCCCTCACTGGCCAGTTTCAGCCAGTTAGGGATGTAGTTGTGTACCGGGCATTTCCATTCACAGTAGGGATTACCACAGGCCAGGCAACGATGTGCCTGGTCATTAACCTGCGCCTGCCTGAATGGCTCATAAATTTCCACAAACTGCTTCTTGCGGGTGGAAATTGCTTTTTTCTTCGGGTCCTGGCGACCCACTTCAACAAACTGAAAATTATTGTTCAGACGTTGTGCCATCTCGAACCTCTCTATACTCGTCCTAGACTCATTCTATTGTCGCGTCGTAATTACTCAGGACGAGCGCGGGTGTTTTTCAGCAACTGTTGCAGATCAGCAGCCTTCGGTTTAACCAGCCAGAAACGGCCAATAAAGCCATCGAAGTCGTCAAGGATTTCCTGTCCCCAGGCGCTTCCTGTCTCGGCAACAAATTCACGAATGACGCTGCGCAGGTGGTTACGGTGTCCTTCGGTTTCTTCGTTGGCGATCCGGTGAATATCCACCAACTCGTGGTTGTACTTGTCAACGAAACTGTTATTGCGATCCAGGACATAGGCAAAACCGCCGGTCATACCTGCACCAAAGTTGTAGCCGGTTTCACCCAACACACACACCATACCGCCGGTCATGTATTCACAACAGTGATCCCCAGCGCCTTCGACGACCGCATGTGCACCAGAGTTACGCACAGCAAAACGTTCGCCAGCGCGGCCAGCAGCCAGCAGTTTGCCACCCGTTGCACCATAGAGGCAGGTATTACCGACGATGGACGTATCATTGGTTTTGAATTCAGAACCTTGTGGCGGGAAGATAACCAGCTTGCCGCCGGTCATGCCCTTGCCCACGTAGTCGTTGGCATCACCTTCCAATACCATGTCCAGACCACCCGCATTCCAGACACCGAAGGATTGACCGGCAACGCCTTTCAGATTCAGGCGCAGCGGTTTATCCGCCATTCCCTGATTGCCATAACGCTTGGCGATCTCACCGGATAACCGCGCACCAATGGAACGGTCACAGTTGGTGATGGTAAATGCATACTGACCACCCGTTTTAGCCTCAATCGCCGCCAGCACTTCCTCAACCATACGTTCAGCCAGCAGGCCTTCATCGTAAGGTGCATTACGTTCAACTTCGACAGTGTGCGGTTTATCGGCCGGAATCTGGTCATTCACCAGCAGCGGTGTCAGATCAAGATTACGCTGTTTACCGGTATTGCCTTCCAGCATATCCAGCAGGTCGGTACGACCAACCAGCTCTTCCAGAGTACGAACACCCAACTGAGCCATCAGACCGCGAACTTCTTCTGCCAAGAAGCGGAAGTAGTTTTTCACCATTTCGGCGGTGCCGATATAGTGCTTGTCGCGCAGGTCATCGTTTTGGGTAGCAACACCGGTGGCACAGTTGTTCAGGTGACATATACGCAGATATTTACAACCGACCGCAACCATTGGCAGGGTTCCGAAACCAAATGACTCCGCCCCCAGAATAGCAGCCTTGACCACATCCAGACCGGACTTCAAACCCCCATCCGTTTGTACCCGAACCTTGCCACGCAGGTCGTTGGAGCGTAGTGCCTGATGCGCTTCAGACAGACCCAGTTCCCATGGTGAACCAGCGTATTTGATGGACGTTAGCGGTGATGCCGCCGTACCGCCATCATAGCCGGAAATAGTGATCAGGTCGGCATAGGCCTTGGCCACACCGGCTGCGATGGTGCCCACACCAGGCTCAGAAACCAGTTTTACCGACACCAGGGCTTTGGGATTCACTTGCTTCAAATCGAAGATCAGCTGGGCCAGATCCTCAATGGAGTAAATATCGTGGTGTGGCGGTGGTGAAATCAGCGTCACACCGGGCACGGAATAGCGCAATGTCGCGATCAGGTCATTGACCTTGCCACCTGGCAGCTGACCACCCTCACCTGGCTTGGCACCCTGGGCGACCTTAATCTGCAGCACTTCAGCACTGGCCAGGTAAGCCGGAGTGACACCAAAACGACCGGAAGCAATCTGCTTGATCTTGGAATTTTTGTTGGTGCCATAACGAGCGGGGTCTTCACCCCCTTCACCAGAGTTAGAGCGCCCACCCAATTCATTCATGGCCTCAGCCAATGCTTCATGAGCCTCTGGAGACAGGGCCCCCAGCGACATGGCAGCCGTATCAAAGCGGGCAAACAGCTTTTCTGCCGGCTCCACCTCACTGATATCGACTGGCTGGATATCCTTGCGGAACCCCAACAGGTCACGAATGGTGGCGACTGGACGAGTGTTGACCAGTTCGGCAAAACGATCGTAGGCAGCCTGGCTATTCTGCTGTACGGCTTCCTGAATATTCTTTACCACATCCGGGTTATAAGCATGATATTCGCCACCGTGGACGTATTTCAGCAAGCCGCCCTGATCAATTTTCTTGCGTGCTTTCCAGGCGTGTTTCGCTATCAGTCGGAGATCTTCATCAAAATCGACGAAGGTTGCCCCGCCAATACGACTGGTGACGCCACAGAAACACAGATCGACCACTTCCCGGCTCAAGCCAATAGCTTCAAACAACTGCGAGCCACGATAAGAGGTCACCGTCGAGATACCCATTTTAGACATCACCTTCATCAGACCCTTGCGAATTGCCTTGCGGTAATTCTGCTGCGACTTGAGCGGGTCTCCCAACAGCTCGCCGGAGCGGTGCAAGTCGGTCAGGACGGTGTACGCCAACCATGGATAGACCGCTGTTGCCCCAAAGCCCAGCAGCACGGCAAAGTGATGAGGATCTCGGGCATCACCGGTTTCAACCACGATATTACCGTTGGTACGTAACCCTTTGTGTACCAAATGATGGTGGACAGCGCCGGTCGCCATGACAGCAGGAATCAGCACCTGATCCCTGACCACATCACGGTCACTCAGAATCAGTATGACATTGCCATCCTGGATTGCCTGTTCTGCGGCAAGGATCAGATTCTGAACGGCCTGTTTCAAACCGATATCAGGATCAAACGCCATCGACAGCGTGGTATGGCGGAATGCGTCTGCGGTATTATTGGTCAGGCCAATAAACTTCAGCGGAGACAATACTGGTGACGTCAGAATAATACGATTGGCATGATCCGCAGTCTGTTCAAAGACGTTTTTCTCCGCCCCGATACAGGTTTCCAGCGACATCACAATCGCTTCACGCAGTGGATCGATCGGCGGATTGGTGACTTGGGCAAACTGCTGGCGGAAGTAGTCGGCAACATGACGGACACGCAAAGACAGCACCGCCATTGGCGTGTCATCACCCATGGAGCCGGTCGCTTCCTGACCCTCTTCACCCATCGGACGCAACACCTGGTCACGTTCCTCATTGGTAATCAGGTGGAGTTTTTGCTGACAATCAAGCGCCTCTCCGGCAATCGGATCAAATCCGGCCTTTTGCAGATAAAGCTCACTTTCAATACGGATTGCGTTCTCTCGCAACCACTTTTTATAGGGATACTCGGACTTCAGCGCATTATCGATGTCATCCGTTTTGAGCAACTTGCCCTGTTCGGTGTCGATTGCGAGGATTTGGCCAGGCCCTACCCGACCCTTGGCCACGACATCTTGCGGCAGATAGTCGTGTACGCCCACTTCGGAGGCCACGGTGATGAAATCATTTTTGGTGATCACCCAGCGGGACGGACGCAAACCGTTACGATCCAGGCCACAAACGGCATAGCGGCCATCGGTAATCACCAGACCCGCCGGGCCGTCCCACGGCTCCATGTGCATGGAGTTGTATTCATAAAATGCGCGCAGGTCGGCATCCATGGTTTCGACATTCTGCCATGCTGGCGGAATCATCATGCGTAACGCCCGGAACAGACTCATGCCACCCGTAGTCAACAATTCCAGCATATTGTCCATTGACGACGAGTCAGATCCCGTTGTGTTCACCACTGGCGACAAGTCGGTCAGATTTGGCAGCAGAGGGCTGACAAATTTACTGGAACGGGCATTTGCCCAGTTACGGTTACCCTGAATGGTGTTGATTTCACCATTATGCGCCAACATGCGAAATGGCTGGGCCAGCTGCCAACGCGGCATGGTGTTGGTCGAAAAGCGCTGATGGAAGACACAGATCGCGGTTTCCAGCCGTTTATCACCCAAATCCAGATAAAAATTCGGCAGGTCAACCGGCATCGTCAGACCTTTATAAGACAGCACTCGGGAAGACAGGCTGGCAATATAAAAATCTGGATACTGGGCCAGGGACTTTTCGGCATAACGCCGTGCGTAAAAAAGCTTTACATCCAGTTCCGCATCGCTCAGTTCCGCATCAGCCGAGACAAAAATCTGCTCGAAGCGCGGCAGACAATCCAGCGCCATTGGGCCCAGACAATCGTTATTGGTTGGCACAGTGCGCCAGCCCAGAACATTCAGTCCCTGGTCGCTGATCGCTTTTTCCACTGCGGCTTTCTGTTCCGCGCAAACGGCATCGTCAAGATCCACAAACAACATGCCAACCGCATATTGGGCTGGCAGGTCGATGCCAGCTTCTGGCGCCACTGCACGCAAGAAAGAGTCCGGCTTTTGCAGCAATAGTCCGCAACCATCACCGGTTTTGCCATCCGCCGCAATGCCGCCCCTGTGCGTCATGCAAGTCAGGGATTGGATCGCTGTCTTCAACAGCTCATGACTTGGTTGGCCCTTCAAGTGAGCCAGTAGACCAAAGCCACAGTTGTCTTTGTAATCGCCTGGAGTATACAGACCAGTTCTCATAGAACAGCTCTCACCAAAAAAATGCTATTAAAATTATTTGCGACTGGAAACAGCCGACTGCTCAAAATTTGAGCAATAAAGAGACAAAAGGACGCTCATTCTACACATCCGCACGTCCTCTCACAAATGGGCGCTGGCCAGCAGGCCAGCAACGACCGAAAGAGAGGGGCTAAAAACCCGTTTACAGCGGTTCTACCTGAGGGGCGATCTGGCTCATTTTCCGAACCCAGGGAGATCCCTTTTTAAAACCTCCTGGCCGACTCACAAGCCATACAGTCGCGTCTTCCCGAGATGAAAAAACACCTGCAAGGACCACATACCAGGGCTGGCCATTCCGTTGACTGCGATACCAGACCAATTTGCCATCTGCCTCCGACTGCCATTTGGCCACAAAATCTCGTGCACCTTGCGGCTCGGAAGTCCCTAGCAGCTGAATCCCCCACCCCTCCCCACTTTTTAACCAGATGGGGTATCCAGACAAGCGGGACGGCAGTGACCCCGGTACGATGAGATCACCCTGCTTCGGAGCAACCTGAGTGGCCGCACTGGGTATTGCATCTGTCTGCGCTACCCCAGCCCCACGGTCAAGAGCCATCCCTTGATCCCCGGAGTGTGTCGGATTCCTGACGACCTGTGAAGGCACCGACAAATCCTCTTCCGGCATTGCTGCCAAACTGCGATCAGATTGGACAAATACCGGTGGCAGCGGAACTTGAAGAACCGTGCTCGAAACATCATCAACCCCGTCATCGTATAACAGCCAGAGAACCATCAACGTCAGCAACACAGCAGACACAAGGATAATCACCAACGGAGAGCGCAGCTTGAGCGAAAGAGCAGTCATATTAACGACACCCAGTGCATGGCCGATACCAGACTGCCGCGGAGTGGCTGACTGGTCTATGACTGCTTGCTGCTGATTGTCTGGTGGCAAAACGTCATGACTGACTTCATCCAGCAGCAGGTCAGGAAAATCCCCACTTCTTGATGGTTCTGGCAAAGAGATACGGTAGACAGGGGCCACCGCAGGCCCTTCTTTCAAACCCTGATCAAACCCTTCCCGACCAAACAGGCAAAAGGAAATCGCATGGGACGACATCAGTGCAAACTGGGCCAACGCCTGCAGCATTTCAAGTGGAAGATTCTCGGCCTGATCAACCAGAACCAGGAGCGGATCGGAAGAGTCAGCCCGGAAACGAGCCTTTTCCAGTATTGCTTCCCGGGCAGCCACTTCATCGGCAGGTAAAGACGTTACCCCAAAAACCAGAGCAAGCCGGGCAATCAGATGGCGCGGATGATCCAGTTCTGCTGCCGTCAATTTCAACACTGGGCCAGATTCGGCATAACTCTCAGCGACCGCCGTCGCCAAAGCACCCGCCTCGACTTCGGATTGATGGCGAATCAGCACCATCAAAGGGGAGTAGCAGCACAGGTGACAGATCAGCTCCAGGTAACGGGCGGGTGAGGCATAGACATTCTGGTCACGATCCATCGCCTGAGAAAATTGCGGTGTCATTCTGCCTCCGCGAGTTCGGGGTTAGCCGTTTAATGCAGCGCCTGCCAGCGTCTGGCAAAGCTGCGTCCTGTCCACATCTGATGTGATATAAGCCTGACCAATCTGGCGTAACAGCACCAATCGGATACGGCCGTCTAGAACTTTTTTATCGATACTCATGCGCGACAGAAAATCGGCTTCGGTCATATCTGCCGGAGGCAATACCGGGAGAGAGGCTTTTACCAACAAGGCTTTCAGCTCGTCCACTTCTGCGACAGAAATAGCCCCCATGCGACAGGACAGGTCGGCAGCCATCAACAACCCGGTGCCAACCGCCTCGCCATGCAGCCAATTGCCGTAGCCCTGATGGGACTCAATCGCATGGCCGAAGGTATGGCCAAGATTCAGGATGGCGCGAATACCGCCTTCCCGCTCATCTTGTGCAACCACCCGAGCCTTGCATTCACAGGAGGTACGAATAGCGTGTGCCAGCAGTGTCGCAGCGCCAGCCATCAATCCGTCAATATGCTGTTGAATCCAGCGATAAAACGCCAGATCCTCAAGCAGGCCATACTTGATGACTTCAGCCATTCCCGCAGATAACTCACGCGCAGGTAACGTTGTGAGCGTATTGGTATCGATCAGCACCGCCTGTGGTTGATAAAAAGCACCAATCATATTTTTGCCGAGGCGATGATTAACACCCGTTTTACCCCCGACGGAAGAATCAACCTGGGATAACAGCGTCGTCGGCAACTGAATAAAATTCACCCCGCGCTGATAGCTGGCAGCCGCATAGCCACACATATCCCCTACCACGCCGCCACCAAGCGCCAGCAAAGTCGTTGTGCGGTTGTGGCCTTTTTCCAGCAAGGCGTCAAAGATCAGATTCAGCGTCTCCAGATTTTTGTACTGTTCGCCATCGGGGAGAATAACGCTATCGACCTGGTAGCCGTCCAGTAGCTGCTCGACCATCGCCAGATACAGGGGTGCCACCGTGGTATTGGTCACGATCATGACCTGATTGCCCTGGATATGGCGCGTCAGCAATTCTGGCAACACCAATAAATCAGCGCCAATATAGATTGGGTAACTGCGCTCAGCCAGCTCCACGGTCAATGTAATCATGACAAGGCCTTGATACGTTTTTTTATTTCATTGACGACCCAGCGGGGGTTCCGCTGGTCAGTTTGTAATACGACATGAGCGACTTCCCGATATAAGGGATCACGCTTTTTGAACAGCTCGCGTAGCACTTGCGCCGGATTAGCCGTTTGTAACAAGGGACGGTTCTTGTCCTTCGACGTCCGGGCAATTTGCTGCTCAACCGAGGTGCACAGATAAATCACGATGCCGCGACTGCCCAGATGCTGACGATTCTCCGCCCTCATCACAGCCCCGCCACCGGTAGCCAGAACCAATCCACGACGCTGCGTGAGTAGGTCTATCGCCTGCTCTTCGCGATCACGAAACCCGACCTCCCCTTCCATATCAAATATCCAGGGAATATTGGCTCCGCAGCGCTCCTCGATAAATTTGTCCGAATCGACAAACTCGAGGTGCATCTCGCAGGAAAGTAAACGGCCAATGGTGGTTTTACCCGCTCCCATTGGCCCTATTAGAAAAATCGATTGTTCGGACGGCATAGACTATCTGGCGCTGAAGGAGTCCTTCACCAGCTTCGGCGTGATGAAAACAAGTAACTCGCTCTTGTCATCCGAAACACTAGAGTAACGGAACAGGGCTCCAATTAATGGCAAATCCCCGAAGAAAGGCGTCTTGCTGACCGACCTGACTTCTTCAGAACGGAAGATACCACCTAATACGATGGTTTCGCCATTATCGACAAGCACCTGGGTTTGTACCGCATTGGTATTAATACTTGGACCAGCCGAGGTTTGCTCACCAACGGAGTCCTGATTAATTACCAGATCCATGATAATCCGATCATCCGGAGTGATCTGTGGAGTCACCTCAAGTCGCAACACGGCGGCTTTGAATGTCACACTAGTAGCACCACTGGAAGTCGATTCTTCGTAAGGAATCTGGGTACCTGATTCAATAAAGGCCGTTTGCCCATCGGCGGTAATCACCCGTGGCTGGGAAACAATTTCAGCACGACCATCGGTTTCAATCGCCGACAACTCCAGATCCAGCAAATAGTCTGCGGTCTGATATCCAATCGCAAATGTCGTTGCGGATGCACTGGTTGCACCAAAGTCGACAATATTGGATGACGTCAGATCCAGCCCATCGGTTGTATCGCCGGAAGCCCGATCAAACAGAATCTGGTTGGTATCCGCGATGGTTTGCTGACTACCACCTGCCGTAACCCAATTGGAGCCATTATCCTTATAGAAGCCTCCACCCCATTTGACGCCCATTTCTTCACCAACAGTGGTCGAGGCAACCACAATACGCGCTTCAATCAAAACCTGCCGCACCGGCACATCCAGCATCACCAGCGCCTCACGCACCTTCTCCAGATTAGCGGCGGTATCCTTCATCAGGATAGTATTGGTTCGTTCATCCACAACAGCCGTACCACGATCAGATAACAATCCCTGATCCGAGGTCAGAATCGTTGCGATATCCGCTGCCTTGGCGTACTTGAATTGCATGAACTCCTGCACCAGTGGAGCCAGCTCTTCAACCTGACGCACGGCTTCCAACTCAATCTTTTCACGTGCAGCAATCTCTTCCGCCGGTGCGATCAACAATACCGAGCCCATCTGACGCTTGCCTAATGCCTTGGTCTTCAAAACCAGATCCAGTGCCTGATCCCAGGGAACATTCTGCAAGCGTAAGGTGATACTCCCCTGAACCGTATCCGAAGCAACCAGGTTCAATCCGGTAAAGTCAGCGATCAACTGCAGTACCGCTCGCACTTCAATATTCTGAAAGTTAAGCGACAGCTTTTCACCAGTGAAGGGGAATTTTTTCTTACGATCTTCAACCGCCTCTTCCGGTACATTAGTGACGTTAATCGACAGCAACCGATCGGTCTGATAGGCCAGATATTCAAA
>TARA_R110000868_G_scaffold111854_1_pt1 | contig 16708 bp, 19 predicted proteins | sample TARA_R110000868 | Tara Oceans TARA_R110000868 (sample SAMEA4397489) | marine metagenome | biome: Polar Biome; feature: [SRF] surface water layer (ENVO:00010504); material: water (ENVO:00002006), including particulate matter (ENVO:01000060) such as... | depth 5 m | reverse complement strand
GGAATTAAGTGATCATCCTTTGGCGAAGGCTGTTGTAAGGGATGGATCGAAAAAGCTTGGTAAAGACATTAAGATACCGGATGCAGATGATTTGGAAGCCGTTCAAGGAAAGGGTATAAAAGCTAACTATCAAGGAAATACTATTTACATAGGCAATTTAGAACTTTTTGAAGATATTCATAATGGTGTTCCAAGCGAAGTTTCGGAAAAGGTAAGAAGACTTGAGGGGGAAGGAAAGACCACTATGCTAATAAAAAGAGATGATGAATTTATAGGTATGCTTGGGCTAATGGACACGCCTCGAGAAAAAGCCAAGGAAACCCTTGCTCAGTTAAAGGAAATTGGTATTAAAAAAATGATAATGCTAACCGGTGATAATCAGAAAGTGGCAGATGCCGTAGCTAGGGAAATTGGGTTAACAGAAGCGCTTGGAAGTCTACTTCCAGAAGAAAAAGTAGAGGCCATCAGAAAACTTGCACAGCAAGAAAATAAACTCGCAATGATTGGTGACGGCGTTAATGATGCTCCAGCCATGGCTAACAGTACTGTTGGTATTGCCATGGGTGCAGCAGGTAGTGATGTAGCTTTAGAAACGGCAGATATTGCCTTAATGGCAGATAAGTTAGAAACACTTCCTTTTGCAATAGGTTTGAGTAGAAAAGCAAAGTCGGTTATTAAGCAAAATTTATGGGTTAGTTTGGGGGTGGTAGCACTGTTAATCCCTGCAACTATAATGAGTTGGGCTAATATTGGTATTGCCGTGGCTATCCATGAGGGCTCTACGCTAATTGTAGTTATCAATGCGTTAAGGTTATTGGGCTACAAAAATAGATGAAAGGTTAAATTTGAGGACATTCCCGTTTGTCGAAACTAGACTGAATAGTTCTATAAAATTTCAGATAAAAATATAGTAGAAATATTTACATGACTTAAAATGGCAGTTTTTCATTAGGTTTCCGAGAAGTAACTTTCCAAACCCCATCAACCTTAACAAGTTTAAATATGCCAGGGTTCTTATCATAAGAAATAGAATACTTTACCCAAGCCATATCCCCATCGATACTTTCTTCGATGACTATAAAATTCATTTCTGAATTCTTGGGCTTGGCAAACATATTCATAAGGTTAGAGAAATTTTTATAGCCTTCAGGTGTAGTATGCTTCCTTAATGTTTCATCATTATTATGATAAAAACTTTCAATAACTATTTCTGCGATTGATGTAGGAGAGTTATCTAGAGTTTCATTGCAACCGATGTATAAAAACAGAAAGGCAATTAGTACAATATTCTTCATAACAGTTTTAATTTGGGTTATTAATATACTTATTCGAAACATTTAGCTCAAGATTACGTTCCCCGTTATTTTCGTTAAGTTCAATGACAACTCTCCGGTCAAAGTTCAATGAAAATTTAGGCAGTACATAAACCATTCTCACGGTTTCGTTTTCTGCTATTCTGTTAGGTCGGTTATATACGAACAGCGGTTTTTGGTATATGCGCTGCATTGATTTCTTTTTTCCTTTTTGTTTAGTTTGAATTGATATGTCCAAAAAATTCAAATCATAATCTAAAGTAGAAGTGTTTTTAATTTGGACAACGAAATACAGTTCTTCCTTATCAAAGACAATATTTTTAATACTTAATTCAATACCCTCATATCGTTTTTGAAGGTTTTTAAAACTCTGTTTTCTCTGAACCAAATAGTTACAGGCGCGTAAATAGTAATCTGATTTACTAACACTGTTAACCTCTTTGCCATCAATAGGCAAATTAGAACTTGGTTTTTCATTACCAATACTACTGCTAGTTGTAATAAAGTAATTGAGCTTTGAGAGTTGTTCTTTATACCTTACAATATACGAAAAAATAGCTCCATTTCTATTGATTACTAGTAGATTACTTACTTTTCCTGGTGTTGCTTGCAGTAGTCCAAAGTATTGCTCTTTATCCCGATTATAGGTGAATATGAAATTATCGGAGCCAGTAATACCTTGCCGTATAGGTTCCGGAAAAAATAAGGCTACATTCTGCTGATCGTTGGCATAAATGGTGTCTAGTATTATTTTTTCTTGTGCATACGCGAGAACGAAAACACAGCTTATGATTGAGGTAAGAATATATCTTTTCATAACAGTAAGTTTTTAAATGCCCTTTATAGGCTCATAATTTTGGTTTTAGAATTAGCTTGTAATTATTTAGCACGGTGACTTTTACGGTGCGATTATTTCTGCGAAACACTTTTGTAATTCCAGTTACTTGTGGAACACTTGGGATGTTAATATCCTCTATCAAATCATCAAGAACCTCATTCGTAGCTTCTTCTCTAAAACTATTTTCGACATATATTCCTTCGCTACCGTCCGAAAGGTCGTAAGCTTTTAAGTTTGTGGGATGATGGTTAACATTTTCAATTTTAATCAATGCCCTATTAGGCTGAAAGCTGATGAAACCAAAAAGGAGTGTGTTTTCAGGAATCAGCTTATTATTGATGGTGGCGGATTTCATTAATCGCATCCGTAAACGGGTATTGGTTTTTACTATTTGGCTACCATCCACTGTAACAAAGATTTCAGAATCTGTATTTCCTAAATTAGAAGCATCATTGGTTAGGGGCGAAGACGCAAAGAAGAGCTGATGTTCTAAACCCATTTCTTTAGCTTCTATTTGAATTTCTCGTTTAATATCTGATGAATCTATCTCTTTAATAACTTTTGGAATAGGTATTCGCTGCCCAATGTTTTCATAAGTCCTGTCGGAATAGTTTATGCGACTGGCATTGTAGATACTATCAATTATACGTTCCTTTTTATTTTCAACTAAATCTGGATTATAAAAGCCTAAGGAGTCAATAAATTTTTCATCATAAATGCTAGGTGCATTTGTTTCACGGACTTTTTTTAAATCATTAATAGCATCTAATTTAGAATCATATTCCTTTTGTTCTTGTTCAAGTTCAGGAACTAGTGTTTGTTTTAAATTTCCACTTTCACTTTCATCATCTCCCATAATTAAAATTGAATAGGATATTAGGAATATGAGAATTATGACCAATACAGAACCAAAGACTATTTTATTCTTTTCTATTTGCATAAGAGTTTGTTTTTAAAGGGTTACCTAGCTACGTCTAGTTGGTTATGAACTTTCATTATTTAATTTTTTCAAGCTTTTTTCATAATATTCTGTAATAAGCAAACCATGTGGATTATTTGGAAAGTTTCGGTTTACGGAAATGAGATTTCCTGTAGTAATTAGTTCGTAGGTATCTAATATGGACCCACGATTGATTTCGAAAACAGTTACCGTCTTAAAACTATATGCGCCTTCCTTTTCTTCGATTTGCGTATCAATACGAACTACTTTCTGGACTAAGGAATATTGCAAAAGGCGATTGTAAACTCCATCAGATTTCTTTTGACGGTATAGATTATCCACCGAACTATTCCCAAGCCATAAGGCTTTCTCTAAATTCTTTTCGAAGTTGCTTGCGTCAATATTATAGAAGTATCTGTGAAATAATTCTATATGTGCTAAGGCCTCCACGTCGAAACTTTCTTTTTGTGCCACTAATTTCAAGGGAATTATAGTACCATCTGTATTCACAGCAAAGGCGCTATTCATAGCTTTGGCATTGATTTTATAAACCATCCAAATTGAAAATAGGCTTGAGGCCGTTGCAAAAAATACCGAAGACAATACAATGAGCCTATTGATTTTTAAAACAGCGTAGATGTCTTTATATGGTGTTTTCATTCCGTATTTTTTAGTTTGTGAATAATCTTAGGGTGAAAGATGTAGCTTTTCTGTAGAGCTTGAATTTGAGGAATACGATAAATCCAACAGAACCTAATTGAACGACGGGAGCAAAAAAGCCCTGGCCGAATTCGGTACCAAATAGGTTGGTCCAAAAGTTGGTATTGATTTCAGTGTAAATAGCATTCACGAACACGTTCACCAAAAAGAAGGCAGGTACTAGCATATATACGGCTGCATAAAGTTTGAAAAAAGTATACGCTAGAGACCTAAATTTTTCAAAGACGGCTAGACTAATAATCAACGGGAAAAATGCCTGCATTATCCCAAGTAGAAAAAAACGTTCGGCTAAGAATAACGGATAAATAAAAAGGTCTAGAATCCAAAGAAATGTGCTGAAGATGAATGCAAAAATTTTGAATCCGTATAATGGAGTAATTAAAGCTTCATAAAGTAAGGTCATTGCCATACTAGCAGCATCCAACATGCTAACATCTTCTTCTAAGGGGATATCTTGTAATTGTAGGGGTAATAGGGCAGGAGCAGTGACCCTATACTGTGATTCTATAGCCACCAATATGCCATCAAAGAATCCTAATAACTGTGTAGAGAAAATAACCAATAGCACAACTGCAAAGTTTTTGGCTAGCTCTGCCGGACTCAATCCCCAGGTATAACCATCTTTATCAGCAATACCTTCGTTATATTTTTTTAACATATTGATAAGAAAGAACAATACAGCAAGAGTTTTCATTCCGGCAATTGTGTATTTCGAGAAGTTACTATCCTGTATAGTTTGGAATACAGTATCAATGTATTCCAGCCCAATTCCTAAAAGTATTACGGCAGTCATCTTTAGTAATTTATTTGACGATTATTGACTTTGTCCTGCATTTTTCTAAAGGAGATTATATCACGGTAGCGCTTTGTTTTTACTGTAATACTTGAGACCATTTTTTTTGACTCTAGTTCTTTTTGTTTTAATATCAGTGCTCTTTCAGAATCGGTCATTTTTAGAAAATCGTTAGATAAAATTTGATCAACAAAATCAAGACTTTCAAGTGCATTTTCTAAGACATAATTAAAAGAATCGGAAATGCGTTTCACTTCACTAGGCTGTATGTAAGGTGAGTTGAGAATATTACGTACATCTATTTGTACCACATCAAAAAGTATTTGATTATTTCGTGCTAGTTCTCGTACTGCTTTTAACTGTCTAACTACATTGTTAACTTTCTCTAGGTTTTCTTTTTGTTCTTTTAAAAATTGTACGGTTTTTAATAGCTCTGATGTTTGCTTCGCAGATTCTATGAGTGATTTAGCTAAACCAATGAAGTTGGTATTATCATAAACTGGCATTCCTTGAGATGTTGCTCGGGAAGACATTAAAAGGGTTAACAGGATGGTAAATACTAGTATTTTAATTTCCTTTTTCATTACATTTTTATTTAGAATTAATACTCAGTTTGGATGAATTCGATAATAGCTTTTTCCATGCAATTATGTTTTTTATAAAGCGCCATGATGGCATCGTTTTCTTTACCATCCGTGAGGTAAGCTGCGAATACTTCCTTCGGAACTTCTAGTCGAAATATGTTACTCTCTTTTCCTATTTTGATAAACATTTCGGTGTACTTTCTAGATCCAGAAAGATTATTTTTAATAGATTTTAATTGGTTTAAATCATGGCTGGAAAAGTTTAATCTTTTCTGCAATTCATCATATCCTTTTTCATTGTTTAAGCTGTAAATGACCTGGGTGTTTTCAAGAATACTTGCCGATGTAGAATTGTTAGGTAATTGATTGATAGATTGAAGAATGATGCCTATAGCGCCATTTTGTTTTCGAATAGCTTGGTAGTAAAATTCAACGCTCTCTAGAACATTTTCGAACTTTAGTTGCTTTGCAAATTCATCAAATAGTATGATGCCTTTTTCGGCTCTATTTTTCCAAATGGTTCTTTGAATTGCGGATTTAATGAGCTTAAGCATTACGGATAGAATTTCCTTATTGTCCTTTACTTCATCCAATTCAAAAACAATCAATCGTTTGTCTTCTATTTTATAGGTTTGGTCTTCGCTGACTTCAAAAAGAAAACTGTATAGACCATCGCCAACATACTCCGACATAACATGTAAAAAGCTTGTGACATTGAAGTAGTCAGGATGAATTTTAAGTTCCTTTAAAAGGGAGGTTTGATGATTCTCAATGAAAATATAGAAACCGTCTAACGAATGATCTATAGAAGTACTATCATAATAATGGCGTAGAATTTTTTTCACTGATACCGATTGCGCTTTGGTAACCTTTATGTCTGAGGCGAAGAGTTCAAAAAGAAAGACAGATAAATCTTCTAATCGTTCAGGAGTTAGATCATTAATATCACTGATGAAAAAGGGATTGATGCCTAAATTTTTTCCACTTTCATATCGTAATACGGTGTAGTTCTCTGGATAGAGTTTAGCGAATTTGGTATAGGACCCTCCTAAATCTATGATGACTAGGCGCACACCACTTTCAAAATACTGCCTTAATATATTGTTGGCCAAGAACGATTTGCCTTCCCCAGTTGGGGCAAATATGGCGAAGTTTCTCGCTTTAATTCGTTTTTTAGATTCATCCCAAACATCCTTTAAAATTGGTATGTTATGAACTCTATCGTTGAAGATAATTCCTGTTGGGTCAGATTTGTAATTACTATTGTTGATGAACAGGCATAAGGCATGTTTTAAATCGGTAACATATAAATCGTCATCTGAAAAGTTTGAAGAAAAGCAACAGTAACTGTTTAAAATATAATTTTTACGTTCCTCACCTTTTGGGTAATAAGGGTTGATATCTAGTTCTTTAAATTCTGTTTTAATTTTAGAGGCAATTTTTTCTAGCTGTCGAGCTTCCTTATCCCAGTAAATTATATTTAAATGTCCTCTTATAACACGTGTTTGGTCATCAGCATTTATTTGTTTTAGAATGTGTTGAATCTTCGATAGCACAACTTTGTTCTGCGAACCAAAATTGGAGCTTTTGTTAAGTTCTTCTACTTTCTTATCTAGTTGCTTGCGCCATTTATGTTTGTCATCCAAATAAATAATTTGGTTTACGATATGGTTTTCATGGAGCGTTAATCCCAAACCATCTATAAAACCTTGATGGAATACAAAGTCATCGGTAGTAAAGCGTTCATTGGTTTTGCTTGTTTGCACGCTTTCACTAAAACATAATTCACTATTTACAGCAAGTACATCAAAGTTGTTTTCTCCTATAGTAATATTGGACTTATCTAGTATAATATCGGTATCGAAACCTGAATTAAAGCCATTGAAATAGGTATTCGTAAAGTTGTGTATGGCTTTTGCATCAATTGAAGTATAATGTACTTTTCGGCTATTGTTAAGAAAAGAAACAGCATCACTTACAGCGCTAATGAAACTTGCTACGGTTTCATCTGCATCACGAATAACTTGTTTAAAAACATCACGAAACGGATTGACGAATTTGCTGTTGTTTAACGCATTATTTTTAGTCAAAATAAAGAATAGATAGCTGTGATGTTCTATATACTCTCGACCTTTAAAATACTCATGTGTAGCTTTTTCTAGAAAAGTAGAATTGGGCAATACTTGAGAGGTATACTTTTGTTTGAGGTACACATCTTGCTTATGAATAACGCACCCTGTCGGTAATGATTTAATAGCCTGAAACCATGCTCCATGCATATCCTCAAAGTCCTTTTCTGATAAGGAATATATTTCAGGTAGAGTGCCTTTAAAGCATACTACTACATTGCCGTTATTGGCAAACACCACATTCTCATTGATGTTTATAATAGGATAGTAGGATGCCAAGTTTATCTTATTCATAATACAGTACTGATGTTTTTTTGTTGCTAATACTTTTAGGAAATACTTTGGCGATATGAAGCCATTGTGGATTTTGAGAAAATTTGGTCAAGCCTATATACAGCATTGCATTAAATAGAATTACACAGATGATAATACCTAAACCAAAAGAGAATATGATGATTAATAGGGATGCTATAACAGCTATCATCATAAGGGCGAATAGTGAAATAGGTAAGCCAAAAATCATTGCCCGTTTTCGTATGTTTTTATAGACTTCGAACTTTTTCATAATCTGATTTTTATAAATCGCGCTATGCGGATTAGACTACTATTGAAATTAGATAGGTGAATATGCCCACGACGGCACCGGCAATAAGTACGAAAACCAGAACACGGGTAATCCCTTTTTTAAGGTCTGCATTTTCACCGAAGAAATGCCCTGCATTGAACAGAAATCCAATTAGGAAGATGACCCCGAGAATAATAGGAAAAATAGTTCTAATAGTATCTGAAACATCGTTTACGGATTCTTCGATTCCCCCAATTTGTGCAAGTATTGGTGCTGTAACAAATAGAAATACAATGACTGCAAATTTTGATTTTTTCATGATAATTAGTTTTTAGGTTTTAGCCTGTGAGGTTATATGCTTTTATTGAGCTCTTCTCTAAGACGTACTTGCGAAATCTATCAGTGATAGCTCGTAATGCATGAAATCTTCCAAATTTTAACGGTAGCTGGTGTTAAATTTTGGACGATTCTTATAGAGAGGAAGTAATCGTTGCATTTTGTGTAACGAACAATACTACTATGGGCTTTTTAAAATTTGTTATTGCTGGGATTATATTCGGGACTTTTTTATCACATTCTTATGGTCAAAATTCTGATAAACTAATTATAGTGATTGACCCTGGTCATGGCGGAATCGATTCAGGTGCAGTGGGTATAAATGGAGTTTTAGAGAAGGATATCGTTTTAAGTGTTGCTAAAAAGATCGATAGTTTAAATGCCAATCTATTTGACGACCGATTTGAAATCTATTTGACTAGATATCGTGATACATTAATTTCGTTAAGCGATAGAACAAAGCTCGCGAAAAGGCTAAATATGGATGTTTTTATCTCATTGCATTGCAATCAAGCTGTAAATAAGAAAGCCATTGGTATTGAGGTATATGTAGTTGAGAGAAAAAGACATTATTCAAAATCTTCAATTAGATTAGCAAACATTATGCAACGTGAGTTAAATGATAATCTTGGTTTTAAGAGTAGGGGAGTGAAAACAGCAAATTTTCAAGTACTGCGAGAAACTGCCGATAATTGTCCAGCAGTATTATTAGAGTTGGGGTATTTGTCCTCTGTTGATGAAGCCGAGCATTTGATCAATGAAGAAAAACATAATGGTATTGCGCTTGTAATATTGGAATCTATATTCAAAAATATGTAGGTATGGGAGAAGTATACTTGTAGGATTTAATTTGTCTTATAAATAATATTCAAGACGGGGTGAGTTAAATAATTAACTTATCCATTTTTAGCATTAAGTATTAATCACTTTTGTATATTATTACCTTGCATTTTAAAAATTAAATTTAATATATAAAATGATCTAAAGAATACTAATATTATAAAATTAGCACAAACTAAATTTAAATATAACCCAAAATCTGAATAAATGTTTGATGTAAAAATGCTTATTGCTAATGACAAAAATGAAATAAATAAAAGTGAAGCAACGCCGTTTTTTAAAATAGACACTGCTTTAGAGTATAACTTAGAAGCTAAAAAGACTTTAAAACTATTAACCGTATTTGATTCATTCGAAATTATTGAATTTGATTTTAGAGTGAGCAAAATTGTTAATAAAGTCAATATGAATCCAGAAACAGTAATACCTATAGATGGTATTACTTGAGAAGTATTGTCAAAACTTAAATGCAAGCAATTCTTCTTCTCGAGAATAATTACTATTGTTATAGTTACTATATTAATAAATACATCGTAGACTAAAGGTCTCTTGTAATATATATCTAAAACTTTATTAAGCCACATTTAAATTCATTTTTTCGGCTTTGTAATTTACATATTTTTGTTTAATATCATTAAATAGTTGCTTTGTATCTAAAAGACCTTTTTTTCCATCTTTCAATGGGCATTTTGTTTCCAATTGTACTTTTCCACGAATTAGGTTGAAGTCGCTATCAATACCATCGGTATCTTCATATTCCAAATAAAAGTCTTCAATATCCTCCATTACTTTAGTATCCTGTAAAATAGCACTAAGTATTTTTTTAGATGTACTTACCATTTTATGATTTTTTTCAGTTACTAGTTTTTTACCTCCTGAATCTCTAAAAGACAGGTCTACTTTAATAGATTTAGGATCTACAGTATTTACTAAAGATTGCATGTTTGAAATGAATGCATCATCAATATTTCTATATAATGAAGGTAAATTCTCTGGTTTAGCTTTAAATCTAAATTTAAATACCTTTTCAAGAGAATCAATCACTTGTTGAACGGACTTCTCCATATGTATACGCGCAGTACATGCTTTCGAAATATATAAATGTTTTCTAGATGAAATAGTTCTGAAATAAAATTCAATGTCTGAAATTTTAGGGCCTAAGCTATTATATTCACAGATAATTGTAGGGTCATTGAGCTTATTCATATCAACATAAAAATTTGTTGATTCAACGAGCTCTTTGTTTTTAAGATCAATAGTTGAAGATATAGTAAGTTTTTCTTTATCTAAAAAAGAGGGGAATTTGTCTCTAAAAAGATTTATTTTACATTTGAACATTTTGTCAGGATGCGAATATGATGCTGATGAGATAAAAAGTCTCCTAGATTCTGCTTTGTCTCGTGATTCATATCTATCTATGATAATAAAGCGCTGATTTTCTGTACGCTCATCATTTATCTTCTTTATACATGATTTTATTATATTGAAGCTTCCAATTTCAGAACTTCTTTCCTTATATGGTTGAAATATTAAGTCGAAAATATGAAATTTTACATCTAAATGATTTGACATAGCTTGTCCAATTATTATTTTAAAATTTAAAAATACTAATATGTGTTATATAAAGAGAATAAGTAGTAAAATCTTACAATAATAGTTATTCACATTTTTAAAACATTGATGGTTATTTGCTATAATTTTTTTCTCTCAATTTATAATTAATACCTTTTTTTAGTCAAATTTCCCCAAACCAAAGGATGCTCACTTGCAGCATTATATTTACTAGAGACCTCCTTGTAAGTAGACCATTGTGGTTTTTTAGTGGGCCACATCGCTTTGCGATGTAATCCGCTGTCTTGCATTCTTTCAAAGAACGCTGGAGAGAATAGTAAATAATCTTTTTGCTTAATGTTGACGCCTTTCCTATAAGCACCTAAACGATAGTAGGTTGCATCGTCCCCCTCATCTGTTGTAACTTCAAATGAGAAATGTTTTGTAATGTCTTTTACATCGGTATCTTGAAATAACGGAGTTAAAGAATCGCAATAGGAGGGTGTATTAAAAGTTCCGGCAATAATAACATTGGTCTTCCCTTGAGCGATCAAGTTTTTATAGATTCTCGCAATATTTTCAACCAGGCTCTTTCGAATCTTATGTGCTATTTCTTGGTCATCGGTTTGATTAACTAGGTTGGTTGCTAGAATATGTATTTCCTCTGAATTTAAAGTACTGATTTCATATTCAACAAGTTGTTGAAACAAGTCACTATACCCTCCAATTAAATGAGTTTTTATAGTTTGTAAGGTATAGCCTTTGCGAAGTAATATGGCTATTTCTAAACCCTTCATATCATTACTCTGAATAACGAAAGTATGGCTGTATGGTTTGCAATTAAATTTAGGTAAAACTATTTGATTAAACTCTTCTAATGAAGCTCGGTCTTCTACCTCTTGCAGCAATAAAATATCCGCATTAATATCTGCAATTACTCGGGCTTTATTATCAGTGGCAGTTGGTAAAATGGGTTTGGTTTGCAGTTCTATCCATCCGTTCCAATTGGTCAAATGACCAGCTCTTGACTCAGTGGAATGATGAATACCTTTCATATATAATAATCCGGCTTTACGTCTCATAACTGCATAGGGCAGAGGAGTTGTTTTTTCAAACCCTAGTAAAAAAGATAATTCTCTAATTCGTTCTTGTTCAGATAATGAATTGCCAGTCTTTCGTATCAACATATCTAGCTCATCAATCCAATCTCTAATACATTTTCCAATGGGTTGTTCAACAAGACTTTTGTCCCGATGGAATAAATTCTGAATATTAAATGTTGCTACTTTCATACTATTTTATTTTATGCTCATCAGGACTTATTTGCGCTTATCATTTGTATTTTCATCAAAAGCCACCAGGTTAAATAATTGCCGCATTCGACTTCGCACTCTATTGCCATACATATCTTCCAATTCTTGCGCGCTTAAATTTGTGGTGGCATGGGTCTTAAGGTTAGCTTTTAGAAACAAATCATATCGTGATAAAAGAACTTCGCCCATTACATTACAGTTCTTACCATAGTGCCTACCAATGGGTTCAACACCTAGATCATCAAAACAATAAAACTGTCCGTCACCATAATCTTCTATAATTTTATACCCAATATGGTTGAATCCGAATACAATGTTTCTAGCAGGGATAACTTGATAAGGTCGTTGCAGCGGTACGATATGCCGTAGCAATCGCATTAAGCTAGTTTTACCGCAACCAACCGGACCAGTAAGTAAAATTCCTTTGTTGGGGTCTATTCCGTTTTTTGCACACATTTCTTCGTCTTTTATAAAGTAGTTGCAGAGTTTAAAAATTACTCTATGGTCATCATCATAGATTTTAAATTCTTTTCCAAAAAGTAGTTTCCCTTTAGCGTCCAAATAAATTAAAATCTTATTGAAATCATAGATGACGGTCTTTCCATCAAATTGCCCAATGGAGTATTGAACTCCACCTTCATCTATTTTAGAGGGGTTCACCATAGTTTTTAATTTTGGTAGTCTTAAGGTTGTCCTTAAAAGGGGACTGCTCTTTTAACGATTCTATTTCCTTTGCTTTTAACATCCAATTTCTTGCACTTGCCATCCAATCCACAATTTTTATTTTCCCACCTTGCTTCCAACCAATTGCTTGATAATGATTGTAGAATTTAATTGCTTCTACAGCTTGCCATTTCATGCTTTTAAAAAAATCAATCACTTCAATTTCATTTTTTGGTAGCTTAGGTTTATTATAGTTTTCTTTTTGTTTAGTGCTGTTTGTATTAGATACCAGTACATGTCCAGTTGTAGTTTCCTTGTTGTCCAGTACTTGTTTAGAGGTTGTCCCGAATATGGGCATCCTCAATTCGCTGCCTTTATAGATGTTATGGGAAGGAAAATATTCGATGTATTTCCAATTGTCCAAATCTTGTAAACATCGGTGATAGGTAGTGTTTGAACCAATTTTTGAAAGTTGCATTACTTCTTGACGGTTTATAAAGAATTTTTCTGCAAATCGCGTGGTGTTCCAAATTTGAAATAATGCCATGTAGAGACTTACATGTGTGGGATTCAATCGTGAATCTTTCGCTATAAGTTGATACACTGCACTCAGTTGCTTGATATAATTCATGCATGTTTAATCAATTTTATGATGAATACGATTTGATAACATGACTTCTTGGAGCTCATCAGAATCATAAAAAATAATACCACCGACTTTGGTATATGGTAGAGTTCCATTTATGCGTAAATTCTGTAAGGTTCCAGGACTAATTTGTAATAGTTTCCTGACTTCTGAAGATTTTAGATACTTTTTAAGTTTACCTGAAGCTTGTTTGGTCAATAGCTTTTTAATATCATCGAGCAGTTCAAATTTAAACTCTCGTAAATCGTCTGTTGTAATAATACTTGTTGGCATAATGGAATGATTTTAATTGAAAGGGACTATCAAAATGTTATTGTTTTTAATTGATAGCCCCTAACTTGATTTGACTTTCGTTCCGTAAAATTGAACTGTTTTAATTGGCTTTGTTCACTAGTATCACCGTACTACGGTGAAAATTTAACATCTAGCAATTTGACAGAGTTATGGACAGTTTCAGCGTGTTTATCCGCATGATAATGGAGATTTTAAGTAGAAATTATAGTAATTATGTAAAAGCAGGAGATTAACCGAGGTACGGTTTTCTTTAATCATTTTTCGGATTCTTCCATGAACGAAGTCAGACCAGTGGATAGGGTATCAAGAAATTTTGTTCTACTTATTTTGCGGGTTTTAATTTCGGCGTATGTTTTGTAAAAATCACCTAGGTCAAATTGAAATGTATTTTGTAATGCTATTGCAATTTCTTTGATATCCGCATCTCCATTATTTATGGAACTAGTAGAATGAAGTGCATAAATTAACTCTGTAAGTCCGGCTTTGGAGGAGGTCCAATGCAAATTTGAACTTGGGGTTAATTTATTAGATTGGCCTAAAGTAATTTTCTGACTAATTGTTGCAAGTCTATTTTTAAGATAGTCTATAAACTTTTGATATGCTTTTACCTTCCCTAAAAGCATATCACGAGCAGTTGTAAAATCTGGATCTTGAAAATAGAATTTAGAGGAAACGATATGATATGAATCAGAAAATTTTCTAGTAAAGTATTGATGGTCGAAGTGTGAATGTCCTTGTTGAATATATTGCACAAAATCAATATTGTAAATGAAGAATCTATTTAGCTTAGCTATCTTTTTTTTGATATACTTTTTTTGAGACGTACTATTGGCTACTGGAAATTGAAGTTCAAAGGAGCGTACTTCAGAATAGTAAATTAGAGGCATGATTGAAATTTGTTTGGTATTTTTAAAAAAATAAATCTCATGTTCATGGGAATCGAAATCAGATTCTAGAACCAGATTTTTAAGGGTGTATAGTGTTTTTCGACAAAGTAGTATTGCATTATTAGAGCGCACTAAAGTTGTAGAATGTATGGATTCAATTTCTTCAAGAAGTTCTAAAAACTCATTCGATATTTCCTTTAAGGGTTCAGTCATGTTATCGATTTAGTTGTGCAACTATATCTGGGAAATGACCTCCTTAAGAATACGGATTATATAAAATGGTTCATAATTATCCTATCTCTATGCTTAAATGTAATGTGGGGCTTCTTTTCATTGACATAGTGTATAAATATAATGGGAATGACTATAAATCAGGGAAACTAATTGCCGTATTTTACTACGGAATAACCCGTATTTTTCTACGTAATAGTTTTATGTTGTTGATGTTACCCGTGTAATTTACGTTTGCCAAATTTTTTCAAGAATTGTAATCTGTTTTTAACATTGGTTTTTTTGAAAATATTTGAAGCGTGTTTTGATACCGTATTTTTAGCTATAAAATATTCTTCACCAATTTCCTTATAGGTTTTATTATCAAAGATTGAAAGTGCTATTTCAATCTCTCTAATTGTAAGTCCGTTATTTATTAATGTTGAATGTGATCCTTCCTGATTTGTATTTTTATAATAGTTAAAGACTTCGCTCATTTTAGTTCTATTCTCTAAAAAGTAGATATAACGATCTATCTCTATAGCGGTGATAAGAAAGAATGATAGATTTATAATTGGGAAAGTCAACCATTGATAGTCCCCAATTAAAGTTAGCAATGGAAGTAATGACATACACCCAACACTAATTACAGATAGCCGGTTACGCCTTAAAACAAAAGAGTTGGAATTTTTCTGTTTTGAAATTCTGTTATAAAAAGAAAATACAAAATATAGTGTGACAGCAGAAACTGGAATGGTAAAAAATGCCCTCGAAATAGCAATTGAATTGGTTATTAAATAAGGAATTAAGAAAAGACCTAGAAGAAAGAAAATACTACTTATTGCTATATTTTTAATGGTTAGATGTTGACCTAATACCTGAATATCATATTCTTTATAAATATAATAATAAAGGTAAACACCAGTTGTTAAGGCTACACTATAAGTAATTATATATTGTAAAATGAATGGTCCTGAAAATTCTTTAAACGGTAAAAATCCGCCAGTTAAATTGTATAACACAAATAACCCGGAGAGTATTAAATAACTGTTGAGATTACTATGCTTAAGTTTAGATGATTTTATAAAAGCAATTATTAATAGAAATATATCTATTAACAACAAAAAAAAGGTAGTCCAATGTATAGAGGTTCCAAACATATGAATTCACTTTAGTTCAGGATTTTCTCAAATCTTTTTTTAGCTGTATTTTTTCTTACATTATTCCAATTAAAAACTTGACCATTCATGGCTATGTAAACACCTTTTTCTAAGGTTTGAAGTGTTTCTAATGCGAACCCTAGATTAAAATTTGCATCTGAATTTTGTTCATTGCCTAAAATAAATGAACCCACTAGCACTATTGTCTTATCAATTTGAAGTTTACCTAAATAAATAGCAGTTTCCACCATGGTAATTGTTCCATGGGTAATTAGTATTAGATTGGTATTTGTTTGAACTATTTTCTGCTGGAGTATTTCTCTATCCTTATTAGTGATAAAGCGGCTATCTTTTGAAAATGCTTTCTCTATTTGGTATTCCTGAGAAATATTTACATTTTGAAGTAAACTTTGTATGGAGACTAGAGTTCCTTCATTTTCGGAATCGCTGGTATGCTCAATACCTTCAATAGTGCCACCTGTAGTAATTATCAAAATCATTTTAAATAAGATTACGCAAGTAAAAGTTACGTTCTTTACACTGCTATTTTTAAATAAAGATGTTTGGTAATTTGGTCTGTGGTTAATGCTTGGTACCTTATTAATTTACATATTTAATATTAAAATTCTTACATTATTGATAGATTTTAGACAAAATCAACAGTATTTGTTTAAATAATTCGAAATATATCGAATCAGTAATTTATGATGAAAATCTTCTAATTTTATAATAGTTTAATAGAATTTGCAACTTATTGATTTGAATTATTATAGTATCTTTGAAATACAATCAAATTGATTACGAAAGTTACCTATTCGGTTACCTTTTTTGAAAAATATATTGTAACTTATTGATATAGTTCGATTTATGATATGATGGATAATCCTGTCATCCCGACCAAGCGATAAAGTGAACCATGTGAATGG
>TARA_R110000868_G_scaffold46866_5_pt1 | contig 16710 bp, 19 predicted proteins | sample TARA_R110000868 | Tara Oceans TARA_R110000868 (sample SAMEA4397489) | marine metagenome | biome: Polar Biome; feature: [SRF] surface water layer (ENVO:00010504); material: water (ENVO:00002006), including particulate matter (ENVO:01000060) such as... | depth 5 m | reverse complement strand
GACGCGGTCAGTTCAGTCTGGAGCATCTTTGCCTTCATAGGCTTCGACAATTTTTCCGACCAAGGGATGGCGGACAACATCGCTGGCGCCGAACTGGATCGAGCTCACTCGCTCGATACCTTCCAGCTTGGTTACGGCATCGGCCAGTCCGGACACGGCTTCCTTGGGCAGATCCACCTGTTTCGGGTCGCCGCAAATCACCATCCGGCTGTTCATGCCAAAGCGGGTCAGAAACATCTTCATCTGTGCCGCCGTGGTATTCTGCGCCTCGTCGAGAATGACAAATGCGTCGGACAGGGTTCGTCCGCGCATGAAGGCGATTGGAGCGATTTCAATCTCGCCGCTCTCGATCCTTCGTTCCACCTGCTCGGCAGGCAGCGTATCGTATAGCGCATCATACAGGGGACGAAGAAAAGGATCGACCTTTTCCTTCAGGTCACCCGGCAGAAAACCGATTTTTTCACCCGCCTCGACCGCCGGACGCGACAGGATCAGCCGGTCAACCGAGCCGCTGATCAACTGCGAAACCGCTTGCGCCACCGCCAGATAGGTTTTGCCGGTCCCTGCGGGACCCAGCGCAAAAATCATGTCATCGCGAGCGAGTGCTTCCATATAATGGGCTTGGCGTACGGAACGCGGAAAAATCGTTTTCTTGCGCGTTCGGATCATCACCTTTGGCGCATCGGCGACGTTATTCTTGTTGTCGTCTGTGCTCGTCGAGGATTGCCGTGCTACCTTGGCAACGCGCGGGTCCGCAGCCATGGCGATAATCGCTTCGACCGCGCCATTGTCAATTTCCTGACCTTGTTCCAAACGATTGTAGATGCCGGTCAGGACATCGCGCGCCTTCGCGACGGCCTCTGCCTCGCCTTCAATCTTCAATTTCGTGCCGCGGGCCGCAATATAGACGCCCAGACGATTCTCTATCGCGACAATATTCCGGTCATATTCGCCGAACAGATCCCCCAAAATCTGCGGATCGTCGAATTCGAGATCCAGTTTGATGAGTTTTCCGGCCGTTCCGGCTTTCGCTTTTTGGACCATCAGGCAGCAAGTCTTTCTTTGATTTGACCGGTAAGGCTATTGGGTCCGGCCTGGGTGATTTCGATCTCGACCAAATCACCGATTTTGAGGTTGGGCGAGATGATATGGACCGATTGCAGCCAGGGCGTCTTGCCAAGCAGCTGGCCTTCCAGCTTGCCCTGACGTTCGAGCAATATGTCGGTAGTCCGGCCCACGGTCTGCTGATTGAAGGCATATTGTTGCTCGTTCAGCAACGCCTGCAATCTTTGTAACCGTTCATCCATCACTTCCGGCGCTATCTGTTCAGCCATTGTCGCCGCAGGAGTGCCGGGGCGTGGCGAATATTTGAAGGAAAAGGCCTGCGAATAATTGGCATCGCGGACAATCTGCAAAGTTTTTTCAAAATCCTGATCGCTTTCGCCGGGGAAGCCGACGATGAAATCGCCCGAAAGCGCGATATCCGGGCGCACTTTGCGCATCTGTTCCAGAATATTGAGGTAGCTTTGCGCGCTATGCGAACGGTTCATCGCTTTGAGAATGCGATCGCTGCCGGATTGCACGGGAAGATGGAGGAAGGGCATCAACTTGGCCACTTCGCCATGTGCCGCAATCAGCCCTTCGGTCATGTCATTGGGATGGCTGGTCATATAGCGAATGCGCTTCAGACCGGAAATCCGGTCTAGCGCCCGGATCAGGCCGTCCAGTCCCTGATGATTGCCCTTTTCGTCATCGCCGGTCCACGCGTTGACATTCTGGCCAAGCAAGGTGATCTCCCGCGCACCGCCATCGACCAGAGCTTTGGCTTCGTCAATCAGATCTGCCCACGGACGGGAGATCTCTGCGCCACGTGTGTATGGCACCACGCAATAAGTGCAAAATTTGTCACAACCTTCCTGGACAGTAAGAAAGGCGGTCGGCCGTGTCTGTTTCCCGCGCGATGGCAGGACATCAAATTTCGATACAGCGGGCATGTCGGTATCGAGCGCCTTCTTGCCCGATTTTGCCATCTCCAACAATTCCGGCAGCCGGTGATAGGCTTGTGGTCCGACGACAATATCGACGCTTGGCGCGCGACGGGAAATTTCCTTGCCCTCGGCTTGAGCAACGCAACCGGCAACCGCGATCATCGGGCTGCTGCCGTCTTTTCTGCGCAACCGGCCAATATCGGAATAAACCTTGTCGACGGCCTTTTCGCGGATGTGGCAAGTGTTCAGCACCACCAGATCTGCTTCTTCGCCCTGTTCGGCAGGACTCATCCCCTGATCGACGAGCAATTCGGACATGCGCTCGCCGTCATAGACGTTCATTTGGCAACCAAAGGATTTGATGTGAAATTTTTTAAGATCGGCTTGAGTCATAGACCGCGCCTATACAATGGGTTTGCCCCCCAGGGAAGCCGAAAGCGGTTCGGCAATCCTTCGCCGGGCTTCTGCTGCAATTTCTTTTCTGCCATAGAAATGATCGGGATCGAAGGGATCCAGAAAATGCACTTCGACCATGAAGCTGCTCCGCCGGGTCAGCAGTCGCCAAGCATTTGATGGCGCGCTTTCTTCCCCTGTCCAGCCTATTTCCAGTGCATTTTCTCCGTAATTCAGGAAGATCGGTTGAACCATTATTCCCGGAGGCGGGGGCTCCAGTACCTTAAGCAACGGGGCCTTGAACGGCAGCAGGGTAGAGCCATCGGTGGTGGTGCCCTCGGGAAAGATCGTGATCGCCCAGGTTTCTGCCAGAGCGTCGCGCAATTGGTTGATTTGTTGCGCGACCCCCATCCGGTCCGACCGCGACACAAATACCGTGTCGTTGAGGCGGCAGAGCCAGCCAATGATCGGCCAATTGCCGATTTCCTCCTTCGAGACAAAGGCGGTGCCGCTATGTCCTCCCAGAATTGCGATATCCACCCAGGACAAATGGTTCGATATGAAGAAAACGTCTCGCTTAATCGGGGTGCCGATAATCTTCACGCGCGCGCCACAAGCGAAGGCAGCGACTTTTAGAAATGTTCGTGGCCAGGGATTGGATAGCCTCAATAACCGCCAAAGATAGTAAAAGGGGATACAGGCGAACAGAGCGGTAAAAATCAGCGCCATGCGCAATGTAAATCTTATATAGCCCATTGAGGTCGCTCCGTCCCACAATCGATATGCCATTGGCTGGGTGTCACAATGCCGTGCATCCGGGTCGGGGTGAGGCACCTTAGCTTTTTCTGGCGAGAGATACGCCATAGAGCTCCATGCGATGGTCAACCAACCGATAGCCCAGCTTCTCGGCAATCTGTTTTTGCAGTGCTTCGAGTTCAGGATCGACAAATTCGATTACGCGACCGGTTTCGACGTCGATCAAATGATCATGATGGGCTTCGGGAACAGCTTCGTAGCGAGCGCGTCCATCACCGAAATCGTGCCGATCCAATATCCCTGCCTCTTCAAACAGGCGAACCGTCCGATAGACGGTGGCAATCGAAATACGGGAATCGACCGCAGAAGCCCGTTCGTGCAAGGTTTCAACGTCGGGATGATCCTCGGCATCGGAAATGACACGGGCTATCACCCGACGCTGGTCGGTGATGCGAAGGCCTTTTTCCGCACATAATGCTTCAAGATCAATTTTTTGCGGCATGGAACCTTTCCGTTAAGCTTGGCAAGACTCTATGCGGGGCGCAGGATATTGCAAAGAGAAAATTGCGGCAAGTGCGCCGCAATTTTCTGAATTCATTGCATCAAGAAATTGATTTATTTCTTTTTACCCTTTTTCTTGCCGAGGCCGATGGCCTTGGCAAGCTGCCGGCGCTTTTCCGCATAATTGGGTGCAACCATAGGATAATCGTTTGGTAGACCCCATTTTGCGCGATAATCTTCAGGCGTCATGCCATAATGAGTCATCAGGTGGCGCTTCAGCATTTTCAGCTTCTTGCCATCTTCCAGACAGACGACATAATCTGGCTTTATCGATGCTTTGATTGGCACAGCGGGTTCAGGGCGGGCCTGTTCAGCGGCTTGTCCCGAAAGGCTGGCAAGCGCTCCATGAACACTGCTAATGATAAGCGGCAAATCCGATACTGCGACGCTGTTGTTGCTTACATGTGCGGCTACAATGTCTGAAGTGAGCGTTATTAACGTCTCATTCAGAGCAATTTCTTCCTCTGTCATATTCTATTACCTTTGTGCGACCATTATTTTTTATATTGCATATTTTGCGCGCTGATATTTACACGAACTGTCAGAAGCTGCAACAACCAAACTTGTCAGGTAATAGTTTAAATGGTTAATGTGGCTTTGTAAGTAACCGCATCAAATTTCTCCATGTTCGGACCAGTATAATAGGCTTTGCGCAAGCCAATCCGGTGGAATCCGAACTTCGTATAGAGTTTTTCGGCCGGATTGTCGGCTCTCATTTCCAGGAAAACAGAAGCAACCCGATTTGTTCGCGCCGCCTGCAGCATATGTTCGAGCAACAGATATCCGACGCCCTGGCCCTGGCTTTGCGGGGCAACGGCAATCATCAAAAGTTCTTCCTCATCCGCTGCTTGCCTGCTGATGACAAAACCGCAAATCGAGTCGTTTCTGCTTGCGATCAACAATTTGGCACTCGGCATGGAAAGCATTGACCGGCACTGGTGGTTGTTCCAGCCTTCGCCGTAGGTCTTGGGAAAGGCTGCTTCCATGACCAACATCACGGCATTCAAGTTGCTCAGATCACCGGGGCATATTTCAACCAGGCCAAGGCCATTGTCATCCCTTGGGCGGTGGCGGCTCGCCATCGCTCAGGCGATTTTCGCTGGCTGGGCATCTGGTTTGCGCCCGTAAACTGGTTTGGCCGGCATCTTTTTCATCTCGGCTGCCACTAAAGAGATATGCGCGGCATTTGGCAATATCGAAATATGCATATTGGCATCGATAGCGTTGGCAAGTTCTTCCGCCGCGGATCCTGCGATAATGTCCGCCTTGACCTGACCGGCGGCTAGCTCCGGTGCCAGCGTGGCAAACGGACCCAAGGGGTCGCCGGTTTCGGAAAAATTCTGCAGGAAATATTCGCCATGACCCGCCAGCATCGCCACGCAGACCGGACGCGGCGCATCGATTTGATCCAGGGCCTGGGCTGCAACCAGCGCAAGGCAGCTATATCCCTGGACACTGGCTCCCCATGCCAAGGCCAGCGCCTTGGCAGCGGAAATGCCGATGCGGACGCCAGTAAAACTTCCCGGTCCGCAATTGACCAGAATCTTATCGGCTTTGCCGCGATCGGGAAGCTGTGCAATCGCGGGGATCAGTTTTTCTGCATGGCCGCGTCCGATCTCGGCATATTGCGAGCCGATCAGCGCGCCATCCTCGAACAGCGCGACCGAGCATGCGATGGTAGCCGTGTCGATTGCGAGAAGTCGCTCGCCCATCAATCAGTCAGATCAGACTGTTGAATTTGTCGAATTCTGGCCGCGGGCTGCGATCAAAAATTGTCGCTGGATCGCCATAGCCAAGCGTCGAAATGAAATTCGATTTGACGTTGGGCTGGTCGCTGAAAAATTCCTTGTCGACAGCATCATTGTCAAAGCCGGACATCGGCCCGGTATCGAGACCCAGCGCGCGAGCGGCCAAGATGAAATAGGCGCCCTGAAGCGAGCTGTTGCGCATCGCATGGACTTTGCGTGCTTCAGCATCACCCTCGAACCAGCTTTTTGCGTCTGCGTGTGGAAAAAGTTCGGGAAGATGCTCGTGAAAATTCTGATCCATGCCGATGATCACGGCTGCGGGGGCTTTGCGGATCTTGTCGCGGTTGCCTTCGGACGACAGCTCTGCCAGCCGATCCCGTGACTGCTGGCTGTGGCACCAGATAAGCCGGGCGGGGAGCATATTCGCGCTGGTCGGTCCCATTTTCATCAGGTTCCAAATCTCGTGAAGTTGCTCCACCGATACCGGCTTGTCGTGATAGCCGTTATAGGTGCGTGCTTCGAGAAACAGCTGATCCAGCGCTGCTTGACCCAGAGGAGAATTCATAAATATGCCCTTGTTTTGAGAATGTTTAGGCAGCCCGGACTTCGGTGACCTCGGGCACATAATGTTTCAACAGAGATTCGATGCCATGTTTCAGCGTCGCTGTGGAGGAGGGGCATCCGGCGCAGGCGCCCTGCATCTTGAGAAATACCGTGCCCTTGTTGAAGCCGCGATAGATGATATCGCCGCCATCATTGGCGACCGCTGGCCGCACTCTGGTTTCGATCAGTTCCTTGATCTGTGCGACGATATCGGCATCTTCCGGGTCATCATGGACTTCCTCTTCCGGTGGCACGACGATGTCGCCCGCGCTGCCCGGTTTGAACAGAGGCAGACCGGCCGAGAAATGGTCGAGCAGGATGCTCAGCACCTGCGGCTTTTGATCGCTCCAGTTGGCGCCCGGCCCGCAGGTCACGGAAATGAAATCCGAACCGAAGAACACGCCGGTTACATCACCGAGCGTGAACAAAGCTTCTGCAAGAGGCGATATCTCGGCATCTTCCGGCGACGCAAAGTCGCGGGTTCCGTCAGTCATGACCGGTTGCCCGAGCAGGAACTTCAGGGTCGAAGGGTTTGGTGTTTTTTCAGTTTCAATCAACATAGATGTTATCTGGCGATTATAAGCCGATCGATCAAGGGCTAAACATGCAAGCCGTGCGCTGCGGCGCAAGAATATCAGGAATATTCACTGGCCAGTAAGATTAGCCCTGCTTATATCCGCAGCATGAAACCATTTACCTTCCCCGCAACGTCCTTCCTGTCCTTTTTTGTTTTGCTTTTCTGCCTGTTGGCGGTGCCTGGCAGCGCTGTCGCACAGGACAGGAAAAGCGATGAGATAGTTCCCTGGCTCTACAAGAACAGCGACATTCCGGTCGATAAGACCTGGACGTTCGGGGAACTCGACAATGGCATGCGCTACGCAGTGAAGCGCAATGGCGTGCCGCCGGGACAGGTGTCAATCCGGTTGCGGGTCGATGTGGGTTCGCTGATGGAAACCGAGGAAGAACAGGGATTTGCCCATTTCATGGAGCATCTCACCTTTCGTGGCTCGACGCATGTGCCAGATGGTGAAGCAAAACGGGTGTGGCAGCGTCTGGGCGCAACATTCGGCAGCGACAGCAATGCAGAGACCACGCCTACCCAAACCGTGTACAAGCTTGATCTGCCCAATGCGAACAAAACCAGCCTCGACGAAAGTCTGAAAATATTATCGGGTATGGTAAGTTCGCCAGGACTGAGCATCAACGCCGTCAATGCCGAGCGTCCGGTGGTGCTGGCAGAACTGGCAGAACGCGCGGGTCCCCAGACCAAGGTGCAAAATGCGACACGGGAATTATTTTTCGCCGGGCAGTTGATGGCCGACCGCGCGCCGATAGGAACGCCGGAAGCGTTGGGCGCCGCCACACCGCAGATGCTGCAGCTATTCCATCAGCGCTGGTATCGCCCGGAAAAGACCGTGATCGTCATCGCCGGCGATGGTGATCCGGCGCTATTCGTGGAACTGCTAAACAAGCATTTTGCCCAATGGCAGGGGAAAGGCGAGGCGGGAGTCATTCCGGATTTCGGTCAACCGCAGGATATCGCCGATATCAGCCAGGTTGTTGTCGAGCCGACCTTGCCCCGGTTCATTTCGATGGTCGTTGCCCGGCCTTGGGAGCAGGTCGAAGATACTATCGTTTACAATCAGCAGATTCTGATCGACCTGCTGGCGTTACAGCTGATCAATCGCCGACTGGAAGCACGGGCGAGAGCCGGTGGCAGCTATTTGCAGGCAAGCGTTGGGCATGATGATGTCAGCCGCTCGATTGACGGCACGTTTATCAGCATCGTCCCGTTGGGCGAAGACTGGGAAGCTGCGCTCAAGGACGTCCGGGCGGTGATTGCCGATGCGACCACAAAAGCGCCGTCCGAACCGGATATTGCTCGCGAGATTGCCGAATTTGATGCGGCACTGGCGATCGGCGTGGAAAGCTATCAAACCGAAGCCGCGCGGAAACAGGCCGATGATATCATCAATGCCGTCGATATCCACGAAACTGTGGCAACGCCGCAGGTTGCGCTCGATGTGTTTCGCGGAATGCGGGATCTTTACACACCGGAACGGTTGCTCGATTCGACTCGCAAATTATTCTCCGGAGTCTCCACCCGCGCTTTGCTGACGTCGCCTGATCTGGTCGACAACGCCAAGGTAAGGCTGGCCAAGGCGTTGCGCAGCACTGTCGATGCGGCTAGCGACGTCCGCGTTGCCCAGTCCGATATCGGATTTGAATCGCTCAAGAAAATTGGCAAAAAGGGTGCCATCAAATCATCCCGGAAAATTGAACGCTTTGAAGTGGAACAGCTGGAACTGACCAATGGCGTCAGGGTGCTGCTGTTCCCCAACAACGCCGAACGCAACAAGATCATGGTCAATGTTCGTTTCGGCAATGGTTATAGCGGCCTTTCCTCGCAGGAAGAAACACTGGCATGGTCCGGTGCGCTGGCGCTGATGGCAAGCGGTGTCGGTGAGCTCGGGCAGGAGGAACTCGACAAGATTACCACCGGTCGCAGGATCGGTCTGGGTTTCGATATCGATAATGATGCATTCGAGATCAGCGCCGATACAAGGCCGACCGACCTTGAAGACCAGTTGCATCTGATGGCTGCGAAACTGGCATTTCCTCGCTGGGACCCCGCTCCCGTGATCCGCAGCAAGGCAGCCGCCCTGATCGGCTATGACAGTTTTTCCGGATCGCCGCAGGCGGTTCTGGAGCGCGATCTGGAATGGCTGGTGCGTGGCAAGGATCCGCGCTGGAAGACTCCCGACAAAGCCGATTTTGCGAAGCTGACTGCCAAGAATTTCAAACAATTCTGGAAACCGATACTTGCCAGCGGACCAGTCGAACTGATGTTATTTGGTGATTTTGACCGGGATCAGGCAGTCGACTCCATTCTAAAGACATTCGGCGCATTGAAATCGCGCCAGCCGGCAGCGGTGTCGGCAGAAATTGTATCCCCAAAATTCCCGTCACCCCAGGCTGGTCCGGAAATTCTGGTTCATAAAGGTGACAAGGAACGGGCCGCGGCAATGGTCGCCTGGCCGACTGGTGGTGGTCTGGAAAATGTGCGGGAAAGCCGCAAGCTGGAAGTGCTGACATCAATTTTTAACGACCGGCTGTTCGAAATTCTCCGCTCCCAGCAAGGCGCAAGCTATAGCCCTCAGGTCATGAACAGCTGGCCCGTCGATTTCAAATCGGGTGGCTATATTGGCGCCCAGAGCCAGTTGACGCCTGACAATATAGACCGGTTCTACAATGTCGTGGAACTGATCGCCAAGGATTTGCGGGAAAAACCGGTTAGTGCAGACGAGTTGCAACGGGTGGTCGAACCGTTGCGCCAACTGATTGCCCGGGCGAGCAGCGGTAACAGTTTCTGGATGAGCCAGATGGAGGGGGCCAGCTTCAATCCACAGAAATTTGTCGCCCTGCAGAGCCTGCTCAGTGACTATACGGTTATCACGCCGCAGGAAGTGCAGGCGCTTGCCGTCAAATATCTGGATGAAAATAAGGAATGGAAGCTGGCAGTTCTGCCCGAGTCCAACCGTGTGGCAGCCAATGACAATGAGCCTGAGGAGCCTTCATCAGCAGTCTCCGCCAGCAACTAGATCGAGTCGACCAGCGCCAGTATCTGGTCGTTGCTAGGCCGTTTCTTGTAATCGCCGGACACCGATTTGGCGATGATCTTGCCGCTTTTGTCGATCACGAACACCGACGCATAGGGAACGCCGACGGCGCGACCGTCGGTATATTGTGGATCCCGTAATCCGAATGCATCGATTACGGCCGACGTCTGGTCGGAAAGCATGTCATACTGCAGCATCTGGTTTTTTGAGAAGCGATCCTGCTGGTCCGGGCTGTCATAGCTGAGCCCATAGAGATTATAGCCGCGATCCTTTAGATCGCCCACAATCGCGTTAATCGACTTCAATTGCGTCTGACAATAAGGGCACCATTCGACCGAACGCGTGAACACAAGGAGGGCAGGGCCGTTTTCCAGAAGCTTGCCCAAGCTGGTCTTGCCACCAGAGGCCTGCAAGCTGGCGGTCAGGGGAACCTGATCGCCGATCGCCAGCCCGGCATCGATGCCGTCTGCTTCGGTAATTGGTGCCACGACCGTTTCTGGCTTGCTTTCAAACTGCTTGGTACCTTCGGAACGGTTATCGGAAGCGGGCTCGGAGCAGGCAGCCAGTGCCGCCAAAGCAAAACAAGACAATGTCAAAGTGGTTCGTTTCATCATATGATCCATCCAGCTATCTGTGCAGTGGTTCGAGGTTCAAGGACATTGCGTTACAGTCTCGATGAATTATTTCCGAACGACAAAACCATCCCATGAACCCTGCAGCGCCTTGTCAAACACCTGCTTCGATCATCACAATACATATTTGGACAGATCGGTGTCCTTGGCGACATCCGAGAGCTGTTTTTCAACATAGGCCTTGTCGATGCTGATTTCTTCGCCCGCGCGATCTTCGGCGGTGAAGCTGATCTCCTCGAGCAGTTTTTCCATGACTGTCTGGAGCCGGCGCGCTCCGATATTTTCGACCGTCTCGTTCACGTTCGCCGCGATTTCGGCAAGCTTCTCAATGGCGTCCTTGGTGATGCTGATCTTGACATCTTCCGTACCGAGCAGCGCGATATATTGCTCCGGCAAATTGGCCTTGGTTTCGGTCAGAATCCGGACGAAATCCGCTTCGGTCAGTGCCCGCAATTCCACTCGGATCGGCAAGCGGCCCTGCAATTCGGGAAGCATGTCGCTGGGCTTGGATATTGAAAAAGCGCCGGAGGCGATGAACAGGATATGGTCGGTTTTCATCGGACCATATTTGGTCGCAACCGTTGTCCCTTCGATCAGCGGCAGAAGGTCACGCTGGACGCCCTCCCGGCTAACCGATCCACCGCGCACATCGCTGACCGCGATCTTGTCTATCTCGTCAAGAAAGACAATGCCGTTGGACTCGGCATCGATGATGGCGGCGCGCGAGATATCTTCGTCGTCGAGCCGTTTGTCTGACTCTTCTTCAACCAACTTGTCCCAGGCATCCGCAACCCGCATCTTACGGCGTTTCAGGCGCGTCTGATTCAGGGCCTTGCCCATCATGTCGGAAAGATTGATCATCCCGACCTGGCCGCCCATGCCGGGAATATCCATCGGCATATTCGGTGTGTCTTCTACTTCGATCTCGATCTCGGTATCGTTCATGTGATTGTCGACCACCCGCTGGCGGAAACTTTCCCGGGTCGCCTCGCTGGCATTTTCTCCGCACAATACGTCGAGCAGTCGCTTCATGGCAGCTTCTGCCGCGGCCTCGTGCACAGCCAGTCGGCGGCGTTCGCGTTCCAGACGGACCGCCTCTTCTGCGAGATCACGGGCGATCTGTTCGACATCCCGGCCAACATAGCCAACTTCCGTGAACTTGGTCGCCTCGACCTTGATGAAGGGCGCATCAGCAAGCTTCGCCAGTCGGCGCGAAATCTCGGTTTTGCCGCAACCGGTGGGGCCGATCATCAGGATATTCTTGGGCGTTACTTCCTCGCGCAGTTCAGCGGGCAGTCGTTGTCGGCGCCAGCGGTTGCGAAGCGCAACGGCTACTGCTCGCTTGGCATCTTGCTGGCCGATAATATGTTCGTCCAGCGCCTTGACGATGGCTTTGGGGGTCAGGTTCGCCTGCATGCTAATTTTCTCTTCATTCATGTTATTTGGGGGCGACGGCAACTAGGTTTCGCTGTCGAGCGACTCAATGGTCACCTGGTCATTTGTGTAAACACAGATTTCAGCCGCGATCTCCATGGCTTTTCTGGCCAGCGTTTCGGCGTCCTTCTCATAGTCCACCAGCGCACGAGCGGCGGAAAGAGCGAAATTCCCTCCCGAACCGATCGCTGCAATCCCTTCGTTTGGCTCCAGCACGTCACCATTGCCGGTAAGTATCAGGGTAACATCCTTGTCGGCGACAATCATCATTGCTTCGAGATTGCGTAGATATTTGTCTGTGCGCCAATCTTTTGCAAGTTCAACGGCTGCACGCATCAGCTGTCCGTTGTGTCGCTCCAATTTTGCTTCCAGACGCTCGAACAAGGTGAAGGCATCTGCGGTAGCGCCAGCAAAACCGCCGATAACCGATCCATCATGGAGTTGGCGGACCTTGCGGGCATTCCATTTCATCACCGTCTGTCCCATCGATACCTGACCGTCGCCAACGACGACGACCTTGCCATTTTTTCTTACCGATAAAATTGTGGTGCCGTGCCATTGCTGCAGGCCATGTTGCTGATTTTCTGTCATGAAACGGGATATGGGTAATGTGGTGCCGATGTGCAACCAAAGGTGTGCCGGCTTCGCATTATGACCGAATATTCAATAGCAAAGCCTCGAGTAAGGCCTTTGGTTTCTGATCAGTCAGCAGGGCAAAAAAAATGGCGACCAGATGGCCGCCATTCTATAATTTTTAAATCTGAACTAGTTCAGGGGGAGGTTGGCGTATTTTCGCTGCCGTCGGCTGCGATAATGATACCACCAATAACTGCTGCTGCAGCAAGGATCGCAATGATAATGCCCGAGCCACCCTCAACATTGCTTTCGCCGCCAACAGTTGCACCGGTACGTGCGACTGAAGACACTGGCTGAGCAGGCTGTACAGCCTGAGCCAAGACGGGTGCGCTTACAAGCGATGCTGCTGCTGCAGCCATTCCAATTTTACCGAAACGCATAATTTGCTCCTTCAGGGTTTCGCATTTCATTCAATACGCGATAACCAATGGCATAACAGACCACTGAAATCAACCATGTTATTGTTCAAAATAGGAATATCCAAATTCCGTTGCAAAGATCACACAGATTTTGGTGTTGCAAAGAAAATTGCAGATTATTCGAGATATCCAGGTACTTCGTTAATTTCGCTTGCTCGGCCTTCCGATTGCCGTTGACTTCTCAGGGTTGTTCCGATTCAAGACGTTAACCAAGAGACGAAAATTGGTACTGGAAACTATAGCTAACAAATTGTTAACTAGTGGACATGGACAGAGAAAGATTCAGACCACTGGTTTTGCGTGAGGACGCCGTCAGGCACCCGTTTCGTCAACGCCTGCCGATCGAAATCATTCAGATTGCTAGAGAGAAGCATGATTCTGAAAGGGCCGCGATCGCGAAGGAAAAAGGACGCGGGGATGACGTCAGCTTGTTTCTGCTGAGCTTTCTCGCATTTTTCACAGCATTTTATATGTTCATTTTCTGATCCGACCGCAGCGGTCAGTCACAGGCGCGGTGGAGTTGCTGGCCAAGCCATGCCGCCACCAGACACATGGCGGCAACCAGCAACAGTTGCTCGGTCGTGGAAACGCCCAGCATACTGAGTCCCAGAGCGCCCAGAGCGCCCAGCACCATACAGCCGGAATTGACGACATTATTGGCGGCGATGGTGCGCGCAGTCTGGCTGATATCGACGGTGGTGGTCAGAAATGCGTATAATGGCACGACAAACATGCCGCCGAATATCGATACCCCGCCCAGCGTGCCGAGCAACGCCCATGCGCCGTCATGCACGATGAATGTCTTGAAAGTGTAGAGCTGGCCGTCGGGCAAACCATCCCAGCTGCGGGCTATGAAGTAGAGAATGACCACGAAAACCCCCATCAGAATAACGCTGATCGGCGCAAAGCGTGCCGAAACTTCGCTTTTTAACAGACGGTTGACGAGGATGGAACCGATCGCAATGCCCATCGAGAATACGCCAAGAAAGAGACTGGCCACTTCCGGTGTCGCGGTTAGCACATTCTCTACCAGCGGCGGAAACTGGATGATCATGACCGATCCGATGGTCCAGAAAAAGCTGATCGCAATAATCGCCAGATACAATCTGCGAACGTGCAAAGTTGCCGAGATCAGGCGGATAGAAGAGCGGACGAAATTAAAGTCGATTTTCTCAACCTCTTTTTGCGCCGGCGCGGGCGGCATGAACTGGGCAGCTATGCGGCCGATCAGCGCCACCAGAAAAACCGTGAAGACCGCAATCTCGACGCCATTCCCGTCGCGATCGATGATGATCCCGCCGAGAATGGTTCCTGCCAGAATGGCAATATAGGTGCCGGCTTCAACCAGTCCGGTGCCAGCGAGCACTTCGTCTTTCTGCAGATGTTGCGGTAACACGGCATATTTGATCGGACCGAAAAAGGTCGATTGCAGGCCCAAAAGGAACAAGGCGGTGAGCATGATCGGGATATTGTGCAGCCAAAGCCCGACACCGCCAATGACAGAGATGAATATCTCCAGCGTTTTGACGAATCGGGTGATCCGTGACTTGTCGTAATTGTCAGCCAGCTGGCCTGCGAGAGACGAAAACAGGAAAAACGGCAGGATGAAGAGTCCGGAGGCAAGAGCATTGAATGCAAAATCCTCGGATTCACTATCGTAAATGCCGTAGGTCACCAGGATGACCATCGAGAATTTGAAGAGATTGTCGTTAAATGCCCCAAGGAGCTGCGTCAGGAACAATGGCAAAAACCGTCGTGTTCGCAGCAAATGCGCCGTATTTTGCATAAAATGAAAATCTCTTTTCGTGCGGAAAAATGAGCGTTCCATCGTCCTTAGCCCATTCAGCCCCAGCGTCAACGCGGATCAGGACCGCCTGCGCCTTGAATTCGACCATTAATTGGCTGAATCAATTTTCATTTTGGGCAAATCCGTTTATGCGGAAGCCGCGATGCTGAATTTGCCAAACATATTGACACTCTCGCGAATCTTTGCGGTGCCGATTCTTGTTTTTCTGCTCTGGCCGAACTTTGATGTGCGCGCCTCGCAGCCATTGCCGATCGACTATTTGCTGACCTTCGGGCTCTATTGTCTGATGGCGGTCACCGACTATTTCGACGGATATCTCGCCCGCACGCAGGGCACTGTTTCCAAACTCGGCATATTTCTTGATCCGATCGCCGACAAGATCATGGTGGCCGCCGTGGTCTTGATGCTGATCTTCACCAGAGACATCAATGGCTGGCACACAATCGCCGCCATTGTCATCCTGTTGCGCGAGATCATGGTATCCGGTCTGCGTGAATTTCTTGCCGGTTTACAGGTCAGCGTGCCGGTGTCCCAATTGGCCAAATGGAAAACCGGATTTCAGATGATTTCCCTCGGTGCGCTGATATTGGCTGGCGGTTTGCCGCACTTTCCGATCGTACAAACCCTCGGCTTGTGGACGCTCTGGGCAGCCGCGATCCTGACGTTGATCACCGGATGGGATTATCTGCGTGTCGGCCTGAAGCACATGGATTGATGGAGCGTTCGCTGAACATCATTTATTTTGCCTGGGTGCGGGAACGGCTTGGTCTGGACCAGGAACGAGTCGCGCTCGGTGACGGGATCGAGACCATCGGTGACGTGCTGACGATGCTGGCTGACCGGGGAGCTGGCTATGCGGAAATATTTTCCGATATCGGCAAGCTGCGTTTCGCCCTTGATCAGGATTATGGCGTGCCCGGTACCGCAATTGAATCTGCCCAGGAACTGGCGATTTTCCCGCCGGTTACCGGCGGATGATCACGATCCAGGTCGGGGAGGCCGATTTCGATATCGGCGCAGAAACACTGGCTGTCGCCGGACAGGGTGGCGGGGCCATTGCCAGCTTTGTCGGGAAGGTTCGCGATGACGGCAATCTGGCATCGCTCGAGCTGGAACATTATCCGGCGATGACAAAAAAGGCGCTGCGGAAGATTGCCGAAACGGCGCTCTCCAATTGGCCGCTCCATGCGGTTACGATCATTCACCGGGTCGGGAAATTGGCCGTCGGCGAAAATATCGTCCTGGTTGTGACCGGATCCGATCATCGCGAAGCGGCGATCGAATCCTGCTCTTTCATCATGGACAGGTTGAAGACCGTGGCACCGTTCTGGAAGAAGGAAACCCGCACCGACGGTGCCGTCAAATGGATCGAAGAACGGGCATCCGATGTCGAAGCATCGGAAAAATGGCAGAAATAGGAATTTTTCTATGCGTGGGCTTTCGAAACCCAGTTTTGCGCGCCCTTCATGATTTCCGCCAGCAGTTGAAATTCGCTCCGCCGCGGGCTGTTCTTGCGCCAGACCAGAGCGATATCGCGGGTAGCCCGATCCGATTTCAGCGGCCTTGCGACGATATCCGTATAATTTAATATCCCGCTGTCGATCGCCATTTTCGGGAGCAGGGTCAGGCCAAGTCCATTGTCCACCATCTGCACCAACGTGTGCAACGAGGTGCCCATCATTCGGGCAGATGCGCGCAGTTCAGGTCGATTGCAGGCCGCAAGCGCGTGATCCTTGAGACAATGACCGTCCTCGAGCAGCAACAGCTGTGTCTCATCAATGTGCGCGGGGTCCACTTCGAGCGGCGGATCGCGCGGATCATTTTTCGGGAAGGCGACAAATATCTCGTCACTGAACAGGACTTCGAACTCGACATCGCCGCAGGGAAAGGGCTGCGCCAGCAGCACGCAATCGGCATGACCATGATGGAGGGAATCGCACGCCGCCTGGCTGGTTTCCTCTTTCAGATACAGTTTCAGTTCTGGCCGTTCCTTGCGCAATTGCGGTAGCAGGCGGGGCAGAAGAAACGGTGCGATCGTCGGGATAACGCTCATCCGGATATCGCCGGCCAGCGGTTTTCCTGCGGATCGCGCCATTTCCGAAAGCTCTTCTGC
>TARA_R110000868_G_scaffold254352_2_pt1 | contig 16710 bp, 13 predicted proteins | sample TARA_R110000868 | Tara Oceans TARA_R110000868 (sample SAMEA4397489) | marine metagenome | biome: Polar Biome; feature: [SRF] surface water layer (ENVO:00010504); material: water (ENVO:00002006), including particulate matter (ENVO:01000060) such as... | depth 5 m | reverse complement strand
TTCATTTGGGTTGCACGCAGTGAATCCCTTTAATGGGAAGAAAACCAAAAAATCTGACACGCTAAGCGGATTGTGGTTTCCATGTTTGCCCCGTATTGTCCACTAAACCATATACTAAAACCGTTGGGCGAATATGTATTGAGAAATCAATTGGAGTGTATAAATTCACATCCCATCTAATATAAAATGTTAGCTAATTATTGATATTAGTTAATATATAAAATTAGGTAGTAAGATCTTTAGTTCAATATGGTAGTGTAGGTCATTTTAATGAGTTGCTAGGTAGCCTCTCTTTTTTATCTAGATATGGGATTCCTATATGAAATTGATAAATCTATAAAATCGGCACCCTATATTCTTGGATCTACTACTATTTGTTTAGTGGTCAATAAATTATAAAAGGAGGTTAACAGTGGGTCTGGTAAAATTAAACTCTTATTGTTCGTAAATATGGAAGGAGAAACCTTGTGGATTATTGATGATGATATGGTATCACAATTCGCCATTAAATATAAGATAGGGCAATCATATCCCAACAATAGGGTATTTACCTTTTATACCGTTCAAGAGGCTTTGGACGGTATAAGAGAGTGTATGGAAAACAAAGTAGGATTTCCCGATAAGATATTATTGGACCTTGGCTTGCCGGTCTTGAGTGGATGGCACTTCCTACAGGAGCTGGAAAAAATTAGAGGGAGTATTGGCCCTTTCGAGATATATATCGTTTCCGCATTTTCCAATTCAACGGACCGCAAGCGTGCCAATGACCATGCTTTGGTAAAGGGCTATTTTGATAAGCCGTTGGATAAAAGTGCCGTTGACAAAATGTTTATGTCGGGCAAGATTGATTGACAATCCAATTTTTTTTAGCCCATCCTATTGGTTGGTGAAGCCCATTAGGTCCTTGTTGGATCCATATATTACAAGTAGGTCATTTTCCTCTAGAACAGTGTCGGGTGATGCTACCCCCTGTACCCTATCCTCATTTCTAGTTTTGCCTACTATACTTTTTATCTCAGTTTTCTTTATGGTGGTAAGGGCTAGAATATTATACCTTCTGCGAAGTTGGATTTCCCTAATGGTCTTTCCGAAATATTGACTTGGTACCGTAATTTCCAAGATGCTGAAATCATCGCTAAGTTCAAAGGAGTCTACCACGTTTTTTAAACATAACTTCTTGGCCCAACGTTCAGCAGTCTCCTCTTCAGGGTGCACTATTTCATCCACCCCAATTGCCACCAGTACTTTCTCATGCAATGGATTAATAGCTCTGCTTATCAAACGTTTTACTTGTAGGTTTTTAAATAGTGCTGTTGTCATTACATTGGCTCCTTGGTCTTCTCCAATGGCGATTATAACGACATCCGTATCGTTCAGTGGTAGTCCTGAAACGGTATACTCATCTGTTGAATCCATACAAATGGTATGGGAGATTTTTTCCTTGAACATGTCAACCTTGGACATACTTTTGTCAATAGCAATGACCTCATTGCCCTTCTGAGTCAACTTTTGCGCTAGGGAGGCCCCAAAATTGCCAAGTCCCACGATAATATATTTCATAGATTGTTAATTAATAGTTATTTCCTCACTAGGATAGCGATAGTTCTTATGCTTTATCTTCCGGAATAGAGCCACCATTATGGATAACATACCAACCCTTCCCACGAACATGATAGTTATCAACACTGCTTTGCTCGCTGGACTAAGGCTTCCTGTAACCCCAAGGCTCAAGCCTACTGTACTGTAAGCGGAAAAGCTCTCAAAGGCAATATTCAACAAGCCCATTTCAGGATCAAAAATAGAAATTAGCACTATGCCTATACCAATTACCATAAGGGAAAGAGCTATTGTTGCAAATGCCCTTTTTATGGATATATCCGATATTTCCCTTCTATAGACCTCTACCCGGCTCTTTCCTTTGGCCAAACTCAGTATGTTCAATGTGGCAATGGCAAAAGTACTGGTTTTTATGCCTCCTCCCGTGGAGGCTGGGGAAGCACCTATCCACATAAGTAGAAAGGTTATCATAATTGTAGGAAACGCCAATGCCGTCATATCTACCGAATTAAATCCTGCCGTCCTTGGTGTGGTAGCTCCAAAAAGCGCATTTACTACCTTCCCAAAGAGCGAATGTTCCGCCAAGGTATTACTGTACTCCAAAATAAAGAAACATATAAAGGCTATGGCCGAAAGGGTAAGGGTAGTGACCAATGTAATCCTACTATTTATATTAAGTACCCAGGGGCGATACGATTTTCGATCTCGACCAAAAGGGAAAAGGTTAAACAATTTATTTTTTAAGTAGTAAAGTAGGTTAACTACTATCGGGAAACCCAGCCCGCCCAGGGCAAAGGTAGCTATAAGGACCAATTGCAGGCCATAATTATAACGGAAACCCGTTTCATAGATACTGTTGCCAAGTGTGGAGAAACCAGCGTTACAAAAAGCAGAAATAGCGTGGAAAACTGAAAAAAAAGCCCTTTCGGAAAAAGTGGAAAAATATTCCCGGCCAAGGGTGAAGTATAATAAAATTGCCGCTCCAAATTCAACGCTGACGGTAATTACCAGTATCTGCTTAAGCGTTTTGAACACTTCACCAATTTTTTTAGCATTGTTCATTTCGGAGAGGGTTAATTGATTTTCGTAGGTAGAGCCTCCTTTAAAAAAATATCCAAAATAACTGGCAAAGGTAAGTATGCCCAATCCACCTACCTGGATCAAGAACAAAATAATGTATTGACCAAATCCCGTAAAGTAAGTACCCGTATCCACCACAATAAGGCCGGTGACACAAACTGCACTGGTAGATGTGAAAAGCGCATCGAGAAACGTAATACCTTCATGGGTGGCCCTAGGAAGCATTAGCATTAGTGAACCGAACAGTATAACCAGTAGAAAACTAAGTATAAAGAGTTGTGCAGGGTTAAGATAGGCTCTATTATAATTTATCCGAACTTCTGAAAATTCCCTAATGAAGGATAAAATCACCGCTACGACCAACCAAACAGGGTTTTCTAAGAGCAGATCCGTTTTGAAGGCTTCACCTACAAATATGTACATATAAAAAACATACATGGAATAAGCAATAGAGGCAAGATCGAAAACAAATACCTTCCTAACCGGGAGGGACGGTTTTAAATAGTAACGCCAAAATGTGGATAAGAGTCCCAAAACAATTACTAAGAAGTAAAAACCGTCTATGGCTTGCTGTATACTCTCCGACTGCGGATATCCAAAATCAATAAAAAAAACCAGTATACCTAGTAAACTGGCCCAAAATGCCATTTTGTGAAGTGTTCCCATACTGAATTTCATGGCGCAAATGTACTTAAATTAACTATTGGCCTGGTCCTAATAATTCCGATAAAATTGGCATAAATGTCTTCTACCATTATTCAGAGGAATTTAAGAATTGGCGTATTTAGGTTTCATGATTTGCCCAGTTGCCAAACTATTATTTCAGGAAAGCCTGTGGGATTTGGCCTATTGGTCACTGGTTATATAATATAGGCGTAAAACAATTAATTTAACTTGAATAGATAGATTTACAAATAATTAAATATCACTGCTTTGAAACCCAAAGGGAGTAGTTATTCTTTTCCGCTGTTGCTCTTAAAAAACAGCCGCAATAAGTAACAAAGGGATAGAATCCACGACTATATATGTAACTATATTTTCAAAAGGGACTGAGATAAAGATATATCCTAGCTGGATTCCTTGCTTTTGTTTACCTAAAGATTGCTGTTAAATTTAAATTCAATCTTTTTTTCAAAAGAAAATGGTAAATAATGCAATAAATTAAAAAAGTATCGTCTTTATATAAAAATACCCCTTAATAAAAGGTTTTAACGATTTTGGAATCAGAAAACAGCAAAAAGCTTAAGGATTTTTTCGGAAATGAATATGACTCTCTCAAGATGTATGTGAGCACAAAAATAAGTGACACTGTAAATCGTGAAGCAGAGGATATTATCCAAGATGTTGCCTTGAAATTATTTATGGGCGCAGATAGATATGCTCCAATAAATAATGTTGCTGGCTTTGTTTACAAATCTATACGCAACAAAATTATTGATGTGATGAGGACGACAAAAAAAATGAAAGCTGTAGACCTCGATAAAGATTTATTGGAATTGATGGATGTACTTCATCAATCACCCAATAGATACACTTCGGATGAAATGATATTGGTGCTAAAAAAATGCATTGAAGATTTAAAACCAGCGTATAAGGATATTATTATAGCTGTAGACTTTGAAGGTTATTCCTATAGAGAGATTTCCGCAGAAACAGGAATTTCAATAGGAACACTGATGTCCAGAAGACATAGGGCAATTGGGCTATTATACACTAAAATTGAACAGAAAATAAATAGATAAATATTAAATCATTGAACTATGACAAATTTTTTCACTCATAAATTCAGAAAAAAATCCCCTATTAAAATCATTGGCATGATTATTTTTGGCACCATTGCCATAGTTGGATTGGCCATTTTATTTGGTTTTGTTTTAATGTGGTTATGGAACTGGTTAATGCCCGATATTTTTGGATTGACCACAATCACATACTGGCAAGCTGTTGGACTGTTCATTCTTTTAAAAATACTTCTTGGCGGGTGCGGCGGTAGCGGTAGCCATAGCGGTAAGAAAAAATCCTCCAAACAATCAAACAGAGCCTGTAAAAATGAATCCAAAACCGATTTTTCAAAATGGAAACACTACGATAAATTTTGGAAAGAGGAAGGTGATGAACACTTTAAAGATTATTTAAACCGTAAAGCAAATCCTTTGCAGGATAACGACCCAAAATCGAATTTGGAGTAACACAACCTAGTATTATGGAATTACTAATATTTCAAACAGATATAAAATCAAAGAAAAAAGTAAAATCCCTAGAACCCGTATTAAATAGTCACTCGGATATTATTCATTGGTCCATTGACCTCGAGGATATTGACAATGTACTTAGAATTGAAGCCACATCAAATTTATTGGAAGAGGATGTGATCGACTTGGTTAAAATTAAAGGCTTTAATATTGAAGCCTTAACTGACTAATATTAAATTGATTGGAAGTCAGTAGCTGGTATTATTTTATATTGGCTGTTTTATATTGTACCGTATTATATAATTGAATTTTATTTGGATTAGTTAAGCCATGGGAAGAAAACCAAATTGCCGGATTTTTCTGATTACTTTTTTACTGCACAGAATCTATTATACTTCCACAAGTTATCATTTCCTTACCATAGTAGGGATTGCGAATTTCCTTTTGGTTGCTAAGCCAAAATGCCCCCTTATTATTGTCGGCCATTGGGCACTTTTGAATATATAATTTTTCTGTTAAACCTTCTGTATTTTTGGCCAAAGGCACAAAATTCTCATTAAGTATAACAAAGTGCGAACGTTGGTTCTCCAAATTGGGGTTATTCCCTATGGCATCCAGCATTTCAATACTTTTGGAGAGGTGGGATTTTTCCATTCTACCCAACCCATCTAGATCTATAGATTTTAATTTTTGGGAAGTGGATTTTGCTAAAATGGAAATTTGTTTTGTATTATTATCTACAAAAGCGTCCTTCAGTTCAATATAGTGATCAATTGCAGCTTTAAAAGATACCTGAAATTGTTGGGGCAGTACCATTTTCATTACAGGCGCTGCTGCCTCGGTAGTTCGCTTATCTTTATTCATCATGGATTTTTTACCCTGTAACTGTGCAGCTGCATCTACGGTAAATGTTCCATTGGTTACAATTTCATCCCCATTCTCCAACCCGGAAACAACTGTAAAAGTGTCTCCATTTCTTTTGCCTAGGGTAATTTCCCTCATTTCAAAAACAGGTTCATTGGGATTGGTCTTAATGTAGACCAAAGAGCGTTCCCCAGTCCACATAACGGCAGTGGCAGGGATAGTTAATTGTCCAGATGAACTTCTTTCCGAACCTTCAATTTTACCGGATATAAACATTCCGGGTTTAAACAATCCCTCATTATTTTTCAATACGGCGCGAATGGCAACTGTTCTGGTCCTTGTATTTAGAACAGGGTCTATAAATGAAATAATGGCATTAAACGCCTTATTGGGATAAGCGGTGGAGATTAATTCTATATTTTGCCCTATCCTGAATTGCCCTATTTGATTCTCATATACGTCAAATTCGGCCCAAACCGAATTCAAGTTGCTCACTTTTAAAATAGGCTGTCCTTGTTTAACATAGTCTCCCTGCGAAGCCAGTTTCTCAGAGACAGTTCCTGAAACGGTTGCATAAATGGGGAAGTTTTCAAGTACTTTTCCAGAATTCTCAATACCGTTGATTTGGCTTTCTGTTAACTTCCAAAGCTGCATCTTATTACGCACGGCCTTATATAGTTGAGGCTGTGATGCTTTTAACGAGGCTGCTGTAATCAATTCTTGTTGTGCTGCAACAAGATTGGGTGCATAAATGGTAGCCAACAACTGCCCTTTTTTCACCTCTTGTCCAACAAAATCTATATTGAGACGTTCTATCCTGCCATCAAAATAACTGGCCTGAATGGAGGTGGCCTCCTCGTTTATTTTTATTTTTCCTGACAAGGAAATCACATTTTTGGTATCTGTATTGGTATTGCCAACTTTTACTGTTTGAATATTGGCCAGGGCCAAAGCATTCTTGGTCATTTTTATTTGGTTCATAGCCAGACCGTCAGCACCTGTTTCCGAAGGAATCAGTTCCATGCCACAAATTGGGCAATCCCCTGGTTCAGGAAGCATAATTTGAGGGTGCATGGCACAGGTCCACATTTGGGCAAGTGATTCTCTGGTATGATCGTGATCGTTCGAAATAATGGAATTCTCTGTACTTGTTTTTTCTGTAGATCCCCCAAAAATGAGGTAACCTGCAAGTAAACCTACAATTAGTGCTATCCCTATATATAAAACATTTTTATTCATGATATTTAATTCAGGTATTATGTATTGCTTTCCATTTTGTTTATCACCTTGTCATTATTGTCTATATTTTTTCAAATATTTAATATCATCTATGAAATAGATTTCGTTCTCAGCCGCAGAGCATTGGCAATTACGGAAACGGAGCTAAAACTCATGGCCAGTGCCGCTATCATAGGAGATAACAGAATTCCAAAGAAGGGATAAAGGACTCCGGCCGCAATAGGGATTCCCAAAGTGTTATAAATAAGGGCAAAGAACAAATTTTGTTTAATGTTCTTCATTACGGCATCACTTAGGTTACGTGCCTTTACGATTCCATGTAAATCTCCTTTTACCAATGTTATGGCAGCACTTTCAATGGCCACATCCGTACCCGTTCCCATGGCAATACCCACATCACTTTTGGCCAAGGCAGGGGCATCGTTGATACCATCGCCCGCCATGGCAACCACCTTGCCCTGTTTCTGTAATTTCTCTACTTCCTGCAATTTATTCTCAGGTAACATCCCTGCCTTAAAATCAGCCAAATTAAGTTCGCTGGCCACCGCCTGGGCTGTATCGTGGTTGTCCCCTGTAAGCATTATGACCGCAATGCCCCTATCCTGTAATTCCTTTATGGCATTGGCACTGGTTGCTTTAATTTTATCGCTTATTACTACATATCCCACGGTTTCTCCTTCTATGGCTAGATACGACACTGTTTTGCCCTGCTTTTGGTAGGCCAGCACTTCGTTCACCATATCGTCCGAAAGGTTGGCATTGGCTTTTTCCATCATTTTAGCATTGCCCAAAGCCGTATTTTTACCGTTTACATTACCTTCCACTCCCTTACCGGTAACGGCATTGAAACTATCCGCTTTTAGAAATTCAGTTTTCTGCTCCTTACCATACTTTACTGTGGCTTCGGCAAGTGGGTGTTCGCTAAGACTATTGAGTGAAACGATGTATTTAAGCACTTCCTTCTCGGAATGCGAAATTCCAAAGGCACCTACTTTTTCAACGGTGGGCTTTCCTTCTGTGATGGTTCCTGTTTTGTCTACAATAAGGACATCTACCTTGTCCATCTTTTCCAGGGCCTCGGCATTCTTTATAAGTACACCGTTTTGGGCGCCTTTACCTACACCTACCATTACGGACATTGGTGTGGCCAAGCCCAAAGCACAGGGACATGCAATTATTAGAACTGCAATTGCATTTACCAAAGCATAAACATAGGCGGGTTCAGGGCCCCATATGGCCCAGACGACAAAAGTTATAAGGGAAATTACAACAACTATAGGTACAAAATACCCAGAAACGGTATCGGCCAATTTTTGTATAGGTGCTCTACTTCTACTGGCATTGTTGACCATTTGGATTATTTGTGATAATAAAGTATCCGATCCCACTTTTTCGGCCTTCATCAAAAATGATTGATTACCGTTAATGGTTCCACTACTAATCTTATCCCCTTCCTCTTTATTGACTGGAATTGGTTCCCCGGTAATCATGGATTCATCAATGGAAGTTTGTCCCTCTGCAATTATTCCATCAACAGGTATTTTATCCCCTGGTTTTACCCTGAGGATATCGCCTATTTGAATTTTATCTATGGAAACTACCTGATCTTCCCCTTCAACAACTTTAATGGCCTTATTGGGAGCAAGTTTTAAAAGCTCCTTTACTGCCGAATTTGTCTTACTATGGGCACGGGCTTCCAGCATTTGACCCATCAGCACTAGCGTAAGGATAACTGTAGCGGCTTCAAAATAAACATGTACTGTACCTGCTTCCGTCTTAAATTGTGCAGGGAAAAAATCGGGTACCAGCATTCCGAATACACTGAACAACCAGGCTACGCCGGCACCTATACCAATAAGGGTAAACATATTCAGATTCCACGTTTTGATACTTCTATATGCCCTTTCAAAAAACATCCAAGTGGCATAAAAAACCACGGGTAAGGATAAGGCGAACTGTATCCAGTTCCAATATTTCATTTCAAGTATATCATATAGTGGATTATTGTGCCACATCTCCCCCATGGCAATTATGAATATGGGAAGCGTAAAGACAGTTGCGATCCAAAATTTCTTCAATAATTTTTTATAGGACTTTTCCTCGGCGGATATGTCGGCTGCCATGGGAACCAAATCCATCCCACAAATTGGGCAGCTACCGGGTTCGTCCCTATTAATTTCAGGATGCATAGGACAAGTAAATTGTGTACCCGAACTTGCAGTTAGTTTCTGCTCCTCAACTAGATCCATACCACATACGGGACAGTCACCCGCTTGGTCATAGGTCTTGTCTCCCTCACAATGCATTGGACAATAGAATGTTCCCGTTCCTTTGCCCTTGTCCTTTAGTTTCCCTTCTGCCAACTCATGTGCGTGATGGTCTCCTGGCATATGAATGGAATAATGACCCCCATCTTTTTTTAAAGCTTCTTGCAACTTCTGGATAGGAATATGATCTTCCATTTCAATTGTGGCCTCTGCCCTTTCTAAATTGACTGTTACTTGTGAGACGCCTTCTATTTCAGAAAGTATTTCTTCTACGTGACTTCTACATCCGTTACAAGTCATTCCATGAATATGATAGGTATGTTTCATTATTATTTATTTTTATTAATCAAAGTTAACCATCGGTGGTATGTTTCCTTTTCATAATTCTGATTCTTATTTATACAATTTGGTCCAATGCTTTTCTATCCCAGTCTTGAAGGCTTTTATATTCAGACATGGACATGCCGGTACTACTTTTAAATTGTTTGGACAAATGACTACTATTTTTATAATTGAGACTATACGCTATTTCAGAAAAATTTAATCGGCCCAATTGTATAAGTTCTTTCACCTTTTCTATTTTTAGATTGATGGTGTATTTCTCCAATGTAACTCCTTCATTTTTACTGAATAGTTTACTTATAGCTGTTTCTGTTTTGCCCAATTCTTCAGCCAAAGTTTTAAACAAATCTGTAGTTTCGCCCAATTCAATTTTATGAATAAGCTTTACTTTAATAAGCTCCACCAAAGTATCTACATCATTTTCAATAATTTCAAAACCTACTTTTGAAAGTGCATTTCTTAATCTTTCAACCGTACTATTTTGTCCTTTGGCCGCTACTACTTTTCCCAATTCTACGGACTCGACGATATAATTTTCAGCATTAAAAATAGATAAGACCGATGCTATGCAACGGTTACAGACCATGTTTTTAATATAAATCGATTCTTTCATGTTAAAGACTGTTCCTTAGTTTGATTCTGACAACGTATTTTCCAGTATAAATGCTCATATGGTAACTCGTTCTAATTGTATGCGCTGTGTAGGGAAAAATGGGAAGCCTACAAGCGATGTCTCTTAATTTATTGCTATATCAAAATATCTTTCACTTAGTTTATCTCTTGCTGAACTTTTCCACAAGCCAACATTTTACTGCCGTAATATGGATTTTTTATTTCTTTGCTAGCACTTAGCCAAGTACTTCCATTATTGTACATAGGGCAGAACTGCTCATATAATTTTGTATTGGTTCCTGTAATGGCCAACATATCCGTAACGCTCATGCTCAAAGCTTTAAAATGCTCGCGTTGAATATCTATTGAGCTTTCTGAAATTTGTTCCACATGTTCCATGGCCTCTTCCAAGATTTCTTGTAATTCTGCCTTTTCCGTATTGGAATAGTGGGACATTTCAAAATTCTCCATTGTTTCCATCAACTTTTTGCTTGTCTGGGCAGCTAACTCGTTGTCGTCTGATACAAGTGCTTCCTTAAGGGATAAATATCCATTTACTAATGCAATTGCCTTTTCATCCTCAGCATTACTTTTGGTATTGCCCTGGGCGTGGACTGCCTCTTGATTCACTTCATTGCTAATGGGTACTTCTGATTCTTTTTTGTTTTCATTCTTACAGGAAGAAAGAAATAATATTGAAATTGCTACAATTGTCAAGGTGATATTTAATTTTTTTTTCATGGTTTTAAGTTTTAAAAGTTGACTGTTAAAATTAATTTAGTATTGGATAATCAATTGATTGATACAGATATTTTATTGATTTGTTAAGTAATTTATGACGGCCATTTGCCCATAATAGCCTTTAATTGCCTCTATTTTGTTTATTTGAAATTTCAATTGCAATTCCTGAATGTCCAGCACATCATTAAAATCAATGGTGCCCGTCTCATAGTTTTTCATTAAGATTTCTTCGGCATTCTTTGCCTGTCCTAAATTGAGCTGTTGGGTATTATATTTTATACGCGCCTCATTACGTCCAGCCTCCGCCTTTGTCAATGCCGTTTGAAGCAGATTAAAGCGCTCGTTTTTTTGCAATTCTATTTCCTTTAAACGCATTTCGTTTTGCTTGGAATTGGATTTAATACGGTTGTTGAAAACAGGGATGGAGAAAGTTACCATGGGCATCACAATATCCTTCCCATTATCGTCAAAACTCATTTCCGGTCTTTCCTGAATAGGAATATAATCTAGGCCAAAACCAATATTGGGAGCTCCATCTTTTTTATTGAGTAATTCAGATTGAACTATGGATTCAAACATTTCATCATATTTTAAAATTTCAGGATTAAGTTCCAATCCATTTTCGGAGTAAATTGGGTCCTCCGAGGGAAGGGTCATTTCTGTAACAACATCAATAGATAGGTTTTCCGGCCTATTTAAGAGATTATTGAAATTAGTTTTTTCCGCCAAATAATCCTGCTCCAAAATGGCTCTTTTTTGATGCATTTCATTTTGGCGTATTTGCAATTTCAGCACATCAACGGCCGAGGCTTTACCTACCTCCACCGAGGTCAAAGCCAACCTCTCATAGGTCATTAGTAAATCTATGTTCTGGTCCAATACCTTTTTCTTGGCATCAATAGTATACAATTGGTAGTAGGATTGTGCTACGGCCAAGGCCAATTTACGTTTTGCAATAGCTATTTCAACATAATCCACATTGGCCATGGAGGTAGCATAATTTTGTCGAGCGGTTATGGTTCCGAACCAAGGCAACATTTGGGAAATGGAAAAACGGGCACGTTGGGCACCGGTTCTTGTTTCTGGCTCGCTCGCAAAATAGCCTGCACTTACAGTAGTATTGGGGAGGGTATTTACCTCGTTTACCTTTTCTTGGGCTATGAGGTATTTCAAATCAAAAGCCTGTATTTGTGGATTATTTGTCTCTGCTTCCTGAATATAGGTTTGCAGATCTTGTGCCTGCACCCAGGAGGAAGCCATTAAAAGACAGATGATAAATATTATATTTTTCATTTGCTTGCTCGTTTTAATTGAAATTCTTTTTTCCAGCTATACAACACCGGCACAATAAAGTAGGAAGTAATATCTATGACCATCCCACCGAAAATGGGGATGGCCATTGGGATCATAATATCACTACCCTTTCCTGTAGAAGTCATCACAGGTAAGAGCGCAAGGATAGTAGTTACCGTTGTCATTAAACAGGGCCTAATCCGTTTCTCCGCAGCCTCTAAAGTCGCCAAACGGATACCTTTTTTATCTGTTGGATTTTCATGGTCAAAAGTTTGTGTAAGGTAGGTGGCCATGACTACCCCATCATCTGTAGCAATGCCAAAAAGCGCTATAAATCCTACCCATATGGCTACACTTAAATTAATGGTTTTCATATTGAATAGTTCCCGGATATTTTCCCCGAAAAAACTAAAGTTTAAAAACCAGTCCTGCCCGTAGAGCCATATCATTATAAATCCACCTGCAAAGGCCACAGCAATCCCCGTAAACACCATAAGGGAGGTTGCCACAGATCTAAACTGAAAATAAAGTATTAAAAAGATGATTATCAATGCCAATGGAACTACAACAGAAAGTGTTTTTTCTGCCCGTAATTGGTTTTCGTAGGTGCCTGTAAATTGATAATTAATGCCCTTGGGTACCACGAGATCACCACTATCTATTTTTCCTTTTATTAGAGCCTGTGCATTTTCCACAACGTTTACCTCGGCAAAGCCATCAAGTTTATCGAACAACACATACCCGACCAGGAAGGTATCTTCACTTTTAATTACTTGTGGCCCCTGTTCATACCTAATATTTACCAATTGGCCCAATGGGACTGGGCTGCCCTTTTCAACCGGAACATAGATATTTTCCAGGTCTGTTGGATTTTCCCTTAATTCCCGTGGATAACGTACCCTTATAGCGTACCGTTCCCTACCTTCAACTGTTTGGGTCAAAGGCATTCCGCCCACAGCGACCTGTAAAATTTCTTGTACGTCCATTATAGATATGCCATAGCGTGCAAGCTGATCGCGATCAATATCAATTAATAAATATGGTTTGCCCACAATACGGTCTGCAAAAACAGCCTGTTCTTTAACGCCTTCCACTTGCTTTAGAATCTTCTCCAACTCTAATCCAAAGGCTTCAATTTTTCTTAAATCTTGCCCCTTTACCTTAATGCCCATGGGTGCGCGCATACCCGTTTGTAACATCACCAAACGTGTTTCTATGGGCTGTAACTTTGGGGCAGAAGTAACACCTGGTAATTTTGTTACGCTCACAATTTCGTTCCAGATATCGTCTGGCGATTTTATTTTCGGTCGCCAGTTTCGATAATATTCGCCATTGTTGTCAGGAACTAGCTCATCTCTGGTGGCAGTAGATTGCAACTGAATCTGGTCATAATTTATATCATCTTCCACCTTATTATTGGGATTAAAAATGAAATAACCATTTTTCAAAATAAATAGGCCATTCTCGTTAACTTTATATCGCTGTCGGTCCCCTGCCGAATTACGCATGTACTCGGATTTGTACTGAATTATATTTTCATACATGGAAAGCGGAGCGGGATCCAAGGCCGATTCCGTGCGTCCGGATTTGCCTACTACCGTTTCTATTTCCGGAATACTCGCAACGGCCATATCCAATTGCTGCAGTACCCGTTTATTCTCTTCTACTCCTGCATGTGGCAAGGAAGCGGGCATTAATAAAAATGACCCTTCGTTTAGGGAAGGCATAAATTCCTTGCCGGTGTTTTTCATTATAATAATCCCCATAGTCAAAACCGTTGTAGGAATGATCAGAAAGAGAAGTTTGTTCTGCAAAGCCCATTGCAGAATACGGGAATAGTAGTTTCTGAAAATCGTGAAAGTTCCCAATAGGCCAAAGCAGATAATACTAACAAAGATCAAGTTTATGAGAATGCTACGATCAAAGCCCAGAGGTCTCCAATAAACAGCCAGCAGTATTACAATGGCAACAACGGAGATTATAATATTGAATAAATTTGCCCTCTTGGACGAAATTTTTCCTTGAATGCCCAAAAATGCAGTTATGGCAAAGGCGATAAGAATAGTTCCTAACCAATATCCATAAAGAATTGCTGTGAGACCTAGTGCAATTAGAACAGCGTTAAGAACATATTTGGAATTTCTTTTGAGGTTGGTTTTCTTAAAGAGTATTGCTGCAAAAGGGGGTATTAAAAACAATGCTATAATAAGAGATGCCGTAAGTGCCATGGTTTTAGTGAATGCCAAGGGCCGGAAGAGTTTACCTTCGGCACCAATCATGGTAAATACGGGCATAAAACTAATAATAGTGGTAAGTACAGCGGTTAAAATGGCACCAGAAACTTCGGAAGTGGCGTTATAAATAATTTCGTTGATCGTATATTCTGTTCCATTATCATTATATCGTAATTTCTCATCCTCCAAATGTCGTATCATATTTTCGGCGAGAATTACCCCCACATCCACCATGGTCCCAATTGCTATTGCAATACCGGATAGGGCAACTATATTGGCATCCACATTGAACAGTTTCATAGCAACAAAAACCATTAAGACTGCAACGGGCAATAATCCGGAAATAAGAATGGAAGCCCGTAAATTGAATATCATTATAATAATGACCAGGATAGTTATCAAAATTTCCAAGGTCAACGCCTCATTTAATGTCTCCAAGGTTTCATGTATCAATTCGGTTCTGTCATAGAAGGGTACAATGGTCACTTGAGAAATTGTACCATCTTTCAATTGTTTAGAGGGTAGCCCAGCGGCCAACTCATTTATTTGTCTTTTTACATTGTTTATTACTTCCAACGGATTTGAACCATACCTTGCTACTACTACCCCACCAACAACTTCAGCGCCTTCCTTGTCCAATATTCCGCGACGTGGTGCCGGCCCCATATGTACCTTCCCCAAATCGTTAATACGGAGAGAAGTGAAATTTTCCGAACTAACTACAGCATTTTCAATATCCTCAATGGACTCCACATAGCCTAGGCCACGTACCAAGTATTCGGCCCGATTAATTTCCAAGGTTTGTGCACCTATGTCCTGATTGGATTTTTTAACGGCTTTTACTACATCTCCTAAGCTTATATTGTACTGCCGCATGATTTCAGGATCTACATCTATCTGATATTCCTTTACATACCCACCAATAGAGGCTACTTCAGAAACACCTGATGCAGAAGAAAGTGCATACTTCACATAGTAGTCCTGAATACTTCTCAATTCCTGAAGATCCCAACCCCCGGTTACATTCCCATTTTTATCCCGTCCTTCCAGGGTATACCAAAAAATCTGTCCCAGGCCGGTAGCATCCGGACCTAAAGCTGGATTCACATTGTCCGGCAGCAAACCATTGGGTAAGGAATTTAGTTTTTCAAGGATTCTACTCCGTGACCAATAGAATTCAATATCCTCTTCAAAAATGATGTAGATACTGGAAAAACCGAACATAGAAGAACTGCGGATAGTCTTTACACCAGGAATACCCAAGAGCGAGGAGGTAAGTGGATAGGTAATTTGATCCTCGATGTCCTGGGGAGACCGCCCTTCCCATTTAGTAAAAACAATTTGCTGATTTTCACCTATATCGGGAATGGCATCCACAGCAACCGGATTCGTGGGTAAAAAACCCGTATCCCAATTAAAGGGAGCGTTCACAATACCCCAACCAACAAAGAGAGTTAGGATTAGAACAGCAACAAGTTTATTTTCTATAAGGAATTTGATGCCTTTGTTTAGCATAGGTATTAAAAATTAGACAGTTATATTTTTTTGTATTGATGGATGTCCGGAATATTGAACGCAACAAAAAATGCCCTTAACGGAATTACCGTTGGGCTATAGCCCGATGATTATCGGGAACTGTCTAAAAATCAAATTAAATACAACTCGTACAGCAGCTGTGTGTCCCGCTCGAGAAAGGGCGGTGAATAATCCTTATAAGCTTTGATGTCTTCATCAATGCCCTCAAAAAGATTAATATAAGAGTAAAAGAAAGTTGCAACAAAAGTCTGCTGCTCAAAAGTGAGTTTGTCGAATGAAATCTTAAGGTCTTGATTTGCTTCCTTTACCAATTGGTGTTCGGAACAGCAAGATTTTGAGGTAATTTCCGATTCGCAACTTTGAACGGGCTTATCTTTTTCCATGCCGCAGCCTTCGGCAGTTGTAAAGAATGAAAAATCTACCAAAGACGCCCCACAATAATGCATATCCATTGTAAACGACAATGTAGTGAACATAACCACAAATGCCATGGAAACCGCCAATACCTTATGAAAGACTTTTTTCATCTAATGCAAAATTATCAAAAAATAACAAGAATAGGCGTTATTAACAAAAGATTAATCAAAAGCCTACATCCTAAATGTATGGACTTTAGCATTCAAAATTCTATGAAAAATGCAATTGTGTTGTTATAATCTTGGCAAACAAAGATAAGACAGAATTGAATTACTACATTAAACCCTTTGTTTATCAAAAAATCTTAAAGTCTTTTCAAGATGCTTTTGCCAATAG
>TARA_R110000868_G_scaffold63499_2_pt1 | contig 16733 bp, 12 predicted proteins | sample TARA_R110000868 | Tara Oceans TARA_R110000868 (sample SAMEA4397489) | marine metagenome | biome: Polar Biome; feature: [SRF] surface water layer (ENVO:00010504); material: water (ENVO:00002006), including particulate matter (ENVO:01000060) such as... | depth 5 m | reverse complement strand
TCCGGATGTCTTCGCCGCCGCGATCCTCAATTCCCAGCCGATGGGATTCTACGCCCCGGCGCAACTGGTCCGTGATGCGCGCCAGCACGGCGTCGAGGTCCGCCCGCCCGACATCAATCATTCCGACTGGGACTGCACGCTGGAACCGGCCAGATCGGGCCCTCACTTCGCCCTGCGCCTCGGCCTGCGCCAGATCAAGGGCCTGCGCGAAGCCGCTGCCGCGCGCCTGATTGCCGCGCGCAACGAGGGTGGCGCCTTCACCAGCGTGCCCGATCTCGCCCGCCGCTCGCGCCTTGATCGCGGCACGATGGACCGGCTCGCCAATGCCGATGCCTTCGGCTCGATCGCGCTCGACCGCCGCCAGGCCGGCTGGACCGCCCTCGCCCAGGCCGGCAAGCCCTTGCCCCTGTTCGAGCACGCCGATGAATATGGCCATGAAGCCGCGACCGCCCTGCCGCAGATGAGCGATGGCGAGGAAGTCGCTCAGGATTACGCGGCGCTGCGCCTCTCGCTCAAAGCCCATCCGATGAGCTTTTTCCGCCAGGAACTGGAGGAGAGTGGGCATGTCCGCGCCGACCAGCTCACCGATCTGCGTGATGGCCGCTGGGTGACGCTGGCCGGTCTGGTGCTGGTGCGCCAGCGCCCCGGCTCGGCCTCGGGTGTCATCTTCGCGACCCTGGAAGACGAAAGCGGTGTCGCCAATATCATTGTCTGGCCGAAATGCTTCGAACGTCACCGCAAGATCGTGATGCGCGCCAAACTGATGAGCGTCACCGGGCGGCTGCAAAAGGAAGGCGAGGTGATCCACATCATCGCCAGCCGCATCACCGACCAGAGCTGGCGCCTCGCCGCCCTCGCCGATGGTGAGGAATTCTCGGAAGCCCTCGCCCACGCCGACGAAGTGGCTCGCCCCCAGGACGACCCCCGCCTGATCGCGATCTATCGCCGCGTCATGCAGGGCGAGCGGCTCGAGGATATATTGCCGAAGAGCCGCGATTTTCATTGATGGGCGGGTGTCAGTCCCGCTTCGGAATCCAGGGCACAAACCCGCTGGTGCGGGCGATATAGTCCGCATAGCCGGGCCGCGTCTTGCGCATGCCTTTTTCCAGCAGGGCGGCGCCGGACCATTTGACCAGGGTGAAGGTGAGGAAGGCCGGACCGATCAGCGTCCACCAGCCCGTTCCGTCCGCGACGCTGATCACCCAGATGCCCCAGAAGACGCAGGCATCGCCGAAATAATTCGGGTGGCGGGTATAGCGCCACAGACCACGATCCATGACCTGTCCGGCATTGGCGGGATCGGCCTTGAAGCGCGTCAGCTGCCAGTCGGCAATGGTCTCAAAGGCGAAGCCGGTCACGAACAGGGCCAGACCGGCCAGGCCAATCGGACCGAGCGGTTTGGGGCCTTCGGCGATGGCGTGCTGGATCGGCAGGGAGACCAGCCAGAGCAAGACACCCTGCATGAGGAAAACATAGATCAGGACGAACAGGTCCGGATTGAATTTCGCCTTCGCCTTGAGTGCCTTGTAGCGCTTGTCAGGCCCCTCATGCAGCCAGCGGGTGAAGAGATGGCCGCCCAGTCGCAGGCCCCAGATCGCCGTCAGCCCCAGCACAAGACTGGTCGCGGTGAGGGACTGGTTGGTCAGGAGCGCCGTGCTCACCCCCATCACAATGAAGCCGAGCGGCCAGACGCTGTCGATATAGGACGGGTCCTTGCGCCAGACCGAGATCGGCCAGAGCGCCACCATCACGCCAAGCATGATGGCGAGACTGGTGAAAATGAGGGTCGTAACCGGCATCGGGATTTCTTTCTGTCGCGGCGGAACTTCACGGACCGGGCGGGGCCCGCTCGCAGTTGGAATTCCTGTCGGCGCGAGCTTTGCAAACAAAAGCCTACCACGCCAGACCTGTTGCGAAGCGGGTCAGATCAATTCGGAGGGAGGCCGCAGATGAGCACGCGCAAAAACCTGAGCGAGGACGAAGCCCATGCCATGCGCCTGCTATGGGATCGCGGCAGCGCGTCGGTCAGCGAGCTGGCCCAGGCCAGCCGTCAGCCGGTGCTGGAAACCCAGAACATTCTTTTGCGCCTGCGGCGCAAGGGTGCCGTTGAAGGTCAGAAGCGGGGCCGTCAGATTGTCTACCGCCCGCGCCTCAACCGCCAGACCGCGCCGACGCATATGCTCGGCCGCCTGCTGACGCAAAGCGCCAGTGATGGCCGCACTGGCCTGGGCGTCGTGGTGCTGCGCGAAAGCGATATCGACCCGCAGGACTGGGCCGATCTGCAGGCGGAAATCGCCGCTAAATCAGCCGGCAAGCCCGACCGCTGACGCGTCTCTACTGCGCCAGAAACGCCCTGACATCGACCAGCGTCCGGGCCGGATCTTCCTCGTGCAGGATATGGCCAAGATCATCATAGGTGATCAATTCAGCCTGTGGCAGATCGGCGGCAATCCGCCCCGCCTGCTCCACCGGGATCATCACATCACGGCCGCCCCACAGGACCAGGGCTGGCGCCTCAACCCGCGCCAGATCGGCGGTCGGGTCAGGCAGGGTGAAGACTTCCAGCCGCTCGACCAGGGCCTGGCCGACCCCGGGCGTTTGCATCAGGGCATGAACGCGACCAGGCAAGGCCGGATCCATCCGGCTGGGATCGCCGAACAAGCCGGCCGAAGCCGCCGCGATCATCGCTTCCGGAGCGCTGGTCAAATAGAATGAGACGCCCATCGGCACAGCGACGGGTTGGTCGGTGACCCCGTTGATCGAATAGGCACCGGGCGCGACCAGAACGAGGCGCGAGACGAGATCGGAACGTTCGGCGGCAAGCCGCCAGGACACCAGTCCACCAAGTGAATTGCCGGCAAGGGTGACGTGATCGAGGCCGAGCTCATCGAGCAGGGCGCCAAGGAAGTTTACCGTCTCGGGCACGGAATAGCGTTGCTGAGGATCGGGCCCGGTGAGGCCATGACCGGGCAGGTCCATGCGGATCACGCGATAGTCGCGGCTCAGATCGGCAGCCCAGGCGTCCCAGCTTTCCAGCGAATAGGAAAAGCCGTGCACCATGACGATAACGGGCGCGTCGGCCGGCCCCTCGCTGCGGACACGTGCCATCACGCCATCGATATCGACCAGTTGATCGGCATCACGCCAATAGGGCGAATCGAGCCGCGCCGCCGCATCGGTGGCCGTCTGGCCAGCGGGACGGGTCGACATCCAGACGCCGGCACCAATCAGGATCAGGGCGGCGAGGACGAGAAGCGCAATCACGGTACGGGACATGGAATTTCCTCGGTTTCAAATAAAAACGGCCGACGTTCCCTGATGGTCAGGAAGCGCCGGCCGGGTCAAGTCAGGTCGGAGCGGGCGTGGGAGGTTCGCGCCCGCTCCAGTCCATGCGCCTAGTAGCGGTAAGCCAGCGTCGCCGTAATGGTGCGCGGATTGCCGTAATAACCGACCAACGTGCCCGAGGTACCGAGCTCAGGTGCGAAAGTCGTATTGTTGACGAAGTCATAGCCGGAGACCCGATATTCCTCATCGGTCAGATTGCGGCCATGCAGGCCCATCTGCCAGGCACCATCTTCGCTGTCCCAGACAACCGACGCGTTCCAGAGGGAATAGGCACCCTGGTCAAGTTCGGGGAATGGGATCTCGAACTGGGTCGAGTCACCGCGGTAGGAGACCGTGGTCGAGGCATTGAGATCGCCGCCGGCAAACGGTGCCATATAGCTCAGCGTGGCGCTGAGTGAGGCGTCCGGCGTATTCTGGATTTGCACCTGGTTGGAAATATCAACGCCGAAGGCATTGATGAATTCCTCGTAATTGCCATCGAGAATGCCCAGTGCCCAGGCAAGGTTCAGCGCATCGCCGCCGGTGAAGACGTCGCGGCCGAGATCGAGCGTACCTTCATATTCGATACCCGTGATGGTCGCCGCGCCGGCATTGGTGGTCACGCCGGTGAAGCTGTCATTGATACCATCAGAATCGGTATCAATGCCGACCGAGCCGGGAACCTGGATGTCGGTGTAATCCATGTAGAACACAGAGACGGCGTGGCTATAGCTGCCACCCTGATATTTCCAACCGAGTTCGTAGCTGTCGACCGATTCCGGGTCGAAGGCCATGAAATCGAAGATTTCATCGGCGGTAATCGTGCCGCTGAGATCGAAGTCAGGGGTGCCGGTGGTCTGCGCCCGTGGATCGAAGCTGCCGCCTTTGAAGCCCTGGCTATAGGTGAAGTAAAAATTGTTCGAAGCACTTGGCTGCCAGGCGATCGACACCGTCGGGCTGAAATCACTCCAGGAATTGGTGCCCAGGAAGTCAGACGTGGTCGCGATAGCGAAGCCGGTGCCGCCGAAATACTCGGAGAAGCCGCCCAGATAGGTGCGACGCAGGACGCGTGATGTGCGCTCGTCCTCGGTATAGCGCCCACCCAGGGTCAGGCTGACCGTATCGGTCAGATCATAGGTGAAGTTGGCGAAGGCCGACCAGGTGCTGGTATCGACATCACCAAAGGTCTGGGCATTGAGACCGGCCAGAACCGTGTCGAGCAGAACGTCGAACACTGTCGTGGCATTGGCTTCAAGCGCGTAAAAGCCCATCACACCGGCAAGACGGTCGCCCTCATAAAGGAGTTGGAACTCCTCGGAGGTTTGCTCATTGGTGTAGATCGCAGGAACGTCGAGGTCGCCTTCTGGCAGATTGTCGAAATCGATCGGTGTCGTCGACTCATCCTCACGCCGGGACAGGATATTCCGCGCGGTCCAGTTTTCGTTGATCGTCCATTCCGCCGTGAAGGCCAGGCCGTCTCCCTGGACATTCTGGTCGACGACATCCAGGCCTGCGCGGGTGTCGAAGACATTGGGCAGGACAGGATAGGCAGTTGGATAGCCCGGCGCGCTCGGAATCAGGCGGTGACCACCGCGTGCATTCGAGGTGTCCTCGACCGAGTCATAGGCGAGACGGAAGAACAGGTCCGCAGTTGGTTCCCATTCAGCGCTGACGCGATAGCCGAGCACGTCCTTGTTATAATTCTCTTCGCCCGTGGTCAGATTGGTTCCGAAACCGTCACGGCTGAGATTGGCGACTGCAGCGCCGACGCGGAAGGTATCGCCCATCGGCAGGCTGCCGGAGACGATCTGGTCGAACTGGCCGTAGGAGCCCACATTGATACGAGCCGACAGGGTCGGTGCCTCGGCATCAAGGCGGCGGGTGACGTATTTGATCGCGCCGCCGATGGTGTTGCGGCCATAGAGCGTGCCCTGTGGGCCGCGCAGAACTTCGATGCGCTCAACGTCATAGATGTCGAGGACCGCGGCTTGCGGACGGTTGAGATAGACATCATCGACATAGATGCCGACACCGGCTTCAAAACCGGCAACCGGATCTTGCTGGCCAACGCCGCGAATGAAGGCGGTGAGGGTCGAATTGGTGCCGCGCGATGCTTCGAGCGTCACGTTTGGTGTCGTTTCACCGATGGCGAGAATGTCGACAGCGCCCATGGCTTCGAGTTGATCGCCGGAATAGGCGGTGACGGCCAAAGGCACGTCCTGCAGCGATTCCTCGCGGCGGCGGGCCGTGACGGTGATGACGTCATTGGTGGCGGTGTCGCCGGCTTGTTGGGCCTGAACCGGTGCTGCGAACAGCATGGTCGACGCTATCGTGCTCACGAGGAGCGCGGCGCGCATTGATTTTTGACTCGTTCTCATGATTGATTTCCCTCAGTTTTATGATTGGTGAGCGCCGCCGCATGCGCGCGACTGGCGAAATGTGCGACCGCTCTGGCAAACTCTTTCGGTTCTTCGAGATGCGGGGCATGTCCCGATTTCGCAAACGTGATGGATTGCGCATCGGGTAAGGTTTCGACGAGATACCGGCTCGTCTCCGGGCCGTAGGCTTCACTGCGCGCGCCGGTAATGACGAGCGTGGGCAATTTCATGGCTGGCAAGGCTTCACGCAGATCCTGATTGGCCATCGAGAGCCAGAGATCGGCCATCGCGTCTCCGTCGCGCCGGCTCAGCCGGGCAACGACATCGTCGATCATCTCAGGTTCGCGGGCGGCGCGGCCGCGGGCGAACATGCGCGGCGCAAATGCGGCGGCATAAGCGGGCCAGTCATTGCGCATCGCTTCGATGGCACGACCGCTGCCGGCGATATCCATGCCGGTCGCCATGCCCAGCGCCCAATCCTCGGTATTGAGGATGCGCGGGCTCATATCCTCGATGATCAGACCGGCGAAGCGGGCATGCCCGTTGCGAGCCATCATCTGCCACAACACGGTGGCCCCCATCGACCAGCCGAGCGCGACGATGTGCTCAAGCTCCAGGGTTTCGATCAGGGTCTGCAAATCACTGGCGAGAAGATCGATATCGAGCGGGCCGGAGCCGGCTGGCGTTTCGCCGTGGGCGCGCAGGTCTGGAATGACAACGCGAAAATCGGCGGCAAGCTGATCAACCAGCCCGTCAAAGAAATCGCCCGAGGCGGCCCAGCCATGCACCAGCAGCAAAACGGGCCCGGTGCCGTAATCACGATAATACATCGGCGCGCCGTCGCTCATCGCACAGGCTCGTGTCGCCGCGTCGGCGCTGTTGGCGCTATCTGGTCTGACATTGAGCACTGCGCCGACCTCCCCCGAACACATCACACGCCCCGGCTTTCGTGCCATATTGCGTTATCGCCAATTTTGTGAAAACTGAATCATATGTCAACTTCACTTTCTTCACCCTCACCGAAAAGTCCAAAAACCGCACGCGGCGAACGCACGCGAAATCGATTGCTCGATGCGGCGGAGGAATCGTTTGGAGAGAACGGATTTCACTCGAGTTCGATCGGCGATATTACGCGCCGCGCCTCGGTCGCCCTGGGCACTTTTTACGTCTATTTCGACTCGAAAGATGAGATATTCCGGGCGCTTGTGGCTCATATGGGGGAAATGACCCGGAGCTGGATCGCAGAGCGCGTCAAGGGGGCAACCGACCGTCTCGATGCCGAGCACAAAGGGCTGGTTGCCTACATCGAATTCGCCCGTGCCCACCCCAATCTCTACCGCATCATCGAGGAGGCACAATTCGTCGCGCCTGATGCATACAAGGCACACTATGACAGTTTTGCCGACCGCTACCGGCGCAATCTGGAAGAAGCCGCCGAGCGTGGCGAGATCAGCGATGGCAACCAGGAAACCCGCGCCTGGGCCCTGATCGGGATGAGCGTTTTCCTCGGTCTGCGCTTTGGTATTTGGGAGCCGACGCGAAGCGCCGACGAGATTGCCCGCGAAGCCTCCGATCTGATCACCCGGGGGCTGGCGCCGTGACGCCCACGCCCCCTCATCCCGCCTTGACGGTGCCGAGCACATGAACAGCCTGCTCGACATCACGGCTCGCCGTGCCGCGATCGATCCGGAGGCTATTGCCTTCCACATCGTCGAGACCGGTGAGGAGATCGACTACCGCACGCTGGAACATCGCAGCGCCCTCGCTGCCGGCATGCTTGAGAATCGCGGCATCGCGGAGGGCGACCGCGTGGCGATCCTGTGCCGCAACCGCATCGAGTTCTTCGAACTCCTGTTCGCCTGCGCCAAGCTGGGTGCCATTCTGGTTCCGCTCAACTGGCGTATGCCAACGGCAGAACTTGTGCAGCTGCTTGAGGATTGCACGCCCGTCCTGATGGTCACCGGCGCCGAAGACCACGAGACCGCCGCGACCGCCTCGGCACCGATGAACTTGCCGCAACTCGATCTCGACTCCGATTACACTTCATTGCGCGATGCCGCCCGCCCGCATCCGGGCCGCGGCGATTGGCCGGGATCGCAATGCTGGTATCTGATCTATACCTCCGGCACGACCGGCAAGCCCAAGGGCGTGATCCAGACCTATGGCATGGCGCTCGTCAACTCGATCAATATCGGCCAGGCGATCGGTCTGCGCGGTACGGATTCAACTCTGAACTTCCTGCCGCTCTTCCATACGGCCGGCATCAATCTGCACACCCTGCCCGTTCTGTTTGTCGGCGGTAAGGTTCACATCCTGCCCGGTTTCGAAGCCGGGCCGATGCTCGAATTGATCAATGCCGGCGCGCTCGATGTCTTCATCGGTGTGCCCGCGGTTTATCGCGAACTGACCCTGCATCCTGATTTCGCCGACACTGACCTGACCCGCCTGCGCCATTGGGCTTGCGGCGGCGCGCCCCTGCCCGACGCGCTGGTCGAGCAATTCGCCGCGCGCGGCGCCGTTGTCTGCAATGGTTTCGGCATGACCGAAACCGGTCCGACCGCCTTCCTGGTCGATGCGGCGCGCGCGCTCGACAAGATCGGCTCGGTCGGCAAGACGCAAATCCTGGTCGAGGCGCGCATCGCCGCGCCGGATGGCAAGGTTCTGGCTGCCGGGCAGACCGGCGAGATCCAGTTCCACGGCCCCGGCCTGACCCCCGGCTATTGGCAACGCCCGCAGGAAAGCGCCGAGCTTTTCACCGCGGATGGCTGGCTCAAGAGCGGCGATCTCGGACGGTTCGACGAGGACGGCTATTGCTTCGTCGCAGGCCGGATCAAGGAGATGTATATTTCCGGCGGCGAAAATGTCTATCCGGCCGAAGTCGAGAATGTCCTTGCCGACCACCCCGCCGTCCAGGAAGCCGCGGTTGCCGGCGTGCCCGATGAAAAATGGGGCGAGGTCGGGTGTGCCCACGTCATTCTGCGCCAGCAGGCAAATTGCGACGCGGCCGAGCTGATGGCCTGGTGCCGCGAACGGCTGGCCACTTACAAGGTCCCGCGCCACGTCGTCTTTGCCCACGACTTCCCGCGCACCGCGGCCGGCAAGGTCCAGAAACACCTTCTTCCCGGGCCGGAATCGGTTGAATGACCCGGACCGCATCGCTCGAGCGAAGCTTCTCGCAGGCCGATTTCGATGCCTTTGCGCGCTTGTCGGGCGACGCCAATCCGATCCATGTCGACCCGGCCTTCGCGGCCCGAACCCGGTTCGGCAAGACTGTCGCCCACGGCGCTCTGCTATGCGCGGTCCTGCGAGGCCTGGTTGAGGAGATTGTCCCCGGCGGCCGCCAGATCCGCCAGGCAACGCAATACACCGCCCCCTCGCCGGTTGGCGAAACGCTGCGCTTTGAAGCGGAAGCGACAGGCGTCGATGGCCACGTCACCACAATCCGGCTTCAGGTCACGCGAGTATCTGACGGCACGATCACCTGCAGCGGGCAGACCGAGGTGATGCGATGACCACCACCAGACCACCACTGGCGATCGGCCAGTTTGCAGAATACATGCGCGCCTTCACCCCCGCAGACATCGAGGCGCTCAATGCCGTCTCCGGCGCTCCGCTGAGCGGCGATACCGTGCCGGAAGCGCTGATCAATGGCCTCTTCTCTTACCTGCTCGGCGTCGAATTGCCTGGTCAGGGTACGAATTATCTCAAGCAGGAGACCGAATTCCTGCAAGCCGCACACACCGGCGAAACCCTGTCAGCGCGGGTCGAAATCACGCGTTTGCGGCCGGAGAAGCAACTGGTCGACCTTGCCACCACATGCCGCTCGGCGTCCGGTGTCCTGATTGCCCGGGGCCGCGCCCTGGTGCTGGCACGCGATGTCGCGGGCGCCTTCGCTTGAAGCACAACCTTTAATCTGCATTTACCTTTGCGGTTTCATGTGGAAACTGCCGGCCATGTCAGCTCTGCGCAAATCTGCCTCACTGCCGGTCCCCGGCCAGGATGTCATCATCGTCGGGGGCGGCCATAACGGGCTCGTCTGCGCCGCCTACCTCGCCAAGGCTGGCCTGAAGGTCACCGTGCTCGAACGCCGGCATGTGCTCGGCGGCGCCGCGGTCACCGAGGAATTCCATCCCGGCTTTCGCAATTCCGTCGCCGCCTACACGGTGTCGCTTCTCAACCCGAAAGTGATCACCGACCTCGAACTGCACCGCCACGGATTGAAGATCATCGAGCGCAAGCTGGGCAATTTCCTGCCCCGCGAGGACGGGTATCTCCTGGCAGGTGAAGGGGTAACCAAAGGGGAGGTCAGCAGGTACTCAACGCGCGATGCCGACCGACTTGAGGCCTATGAAGCGCGACTCGAAATTATCGCCGACACGCTGCGCGCCATGGTGTTGGAAACGCCGCCAAATTTGCGCGAGGGCAGCTGGGCCGGCGCCATGCCGGAATTGTTCAAGGCACTCAATCTGAGCGGAAAGCTTGGGTCACTCGATCTCACTGCCAAGCGCGATCTGCTTGATTTGTTTTCAAAATCCGCCGGAGACTGGCTCGATGGCTGGTTTGAGAGCGAACCGGTCAAAGCCCTGTTCGGCTTCGACAGCATTGTCGGCAATTACGCCAGCCCCTACACGCCGGGCAGCGCCTACGTCCTGCTCCACCACGTGTTCGGCGATGTGAACGGTAAAAAAGGCGTTTGGGGTCATGCCATTGGCGGAATGGGCGCGATCACCCAGGCGATGGCAGCGTGCTGCCGCGAGCGCGGCGTCGAACTGCGAACCGACGCTGCGGTCAAGGAAATCCTGACCGAGGGAAACACCGCCCAGGGCGTGATGCTGGAATCCGGCGAAGTGCTCTATGCCCGCGCTATCGTCTCTAATCTCAACCCGAAACTCCTGTTCGGCTCAATGGTCGATGCGGCTGTATTGCCAGCGGATTTCAACGAGCGCATCGCCCATTACAAATGCGGATCGGGCACGTTCCGGATGAATGTCGCGCTCTCTGAACTACCCAGCTTCACCTGTCTGCCAGGACCGGGCGACCACCTTTCGGCCGGCATCATCATGGCCCCCTCGCTCGATTATATGGACCGGGCCTGGGCCGACGCGCGCCGCTATGGCTGGTCGCGCGAACCGATCATCGAAATGCTGATCCCCTCAACCCAGGACGACACGCTCGCGCCGCCGGGCCAGCACGTCGCCAGCCTGTTCTGCCAGCATGTCGCGCCGGTCCTGCCGGACGGCCGCAGCTGGGACGATCACCGCGAGGAGGTCGCCGATCTGATGATCGAGACGGTCGATAAATGGGCGCCGGGTTTCAAGGCCTCGGTGCTGGGTCGCCAGGCGCTGTCGCCGCTTGATCTGGAACGGACGTTCGGCCTGACCGGTGGTGATATCTTCCACGGAGCGCTCAGCCTGGACCAGCTCTTCTCGGCCCGCCCGGTGCTGGGCCATGCCGACCATCGCAGCCCGCTGGCGGGACTCTATCAATGCGGCTCGGGCACGCATCCGGGAGGCGGTGTTACCGGCGCGCCCGGACATAATGCGGCTCGTGAAATCCTCAAGGATTTCAAACGGCACTAAGTGAGAATCAGCCCTTGCTGGCTTTCTCGCGCTCGATCGCTTCCAGGATCAGTTCACGCGCACGGGCGGCATCGCCCCAACCCTCAACCTTGACCCATTTATGGGGCTCGAGATCCTTGTAGTGCTCGAAGAAGTGGGTGATCCGCATGATCAGCGGCTTCTGGACGTCGGTGTAATCAAGCACCTCGTCATAGAAGGGCGTCAGCTTGTGGTGCGGGGCGCAGAGGATTTTCTCGTCCAGCCCGCTCTCGTCTTCCATCAGCAGGACGCCAATCGGACGCGCCCGAACCACGCAACCGGGCATCAGTGTTGTCTGGCCAAGCACCATGACATCAATCGGATCGCCATCTTCCGACAAGGTGTGCGGCATGAAGCCGTAATTGCACGGATAGCTCATCGGGGTGTGCAGGAAACGGTCGACGAAGACGGTGCCCGCCTCCTTGTCCATCTCATACTTCACCGGCTGGCCGCCAACCGGGACTTCGATGATGACATTGATATCTTCTGGCGGGTTCACACCCGAGGCGATCTTTTCGATCCGCATGTCCGTGCTCCTGTCGGCGAGGATTTCGCGCTCTCATACGCTGATATGCCCCGCGATCCAATCCCGTGCTGCACCGCAACACGGGATTGTTCATCAGGCCAGGAGGCTCTCCGGCTCGCTGGTTTCGACCGGCGTCTCACGGCGAACGACTTCCTCACCGCGGATATGGACGAAATGCTCGCGCTCAACATCCCAATCCGCCAGCAGGCGCTGCGCCCTCGCCGAGCCGGTCTGCTGTGCATGCTGCTCGATCAATCCGCGGCACCGCGCCTCGGATTCGACCGCCAGATCCAGCGCAACAACGGTATCGGTATTGAGACGGGCCACGAGGCGGCGTTCCGGATCGTGGACGAAGACATCGCCGCCCGTCATGCCGGCCGCGAAATTATCGCCAACCGGGCCGATGATCACGGCGACACCGCCGGTCATGTATTCGCAGCCATTGGCGCCGCAGCCCTCGATCACCGTCTCGGCGCCGGAATTGCGCACGGCAAAGCGCTGCCCGGCCACGCCGGCGGCGAACAATCGCCCTGAAGTGGCGCCATACAGGCAAGTATTCCCGATAATCGCACTGCCCGTCGTCTGTTCGCGCGAGCCACCGAATGGCCGCACCACGATCGTCGCGCCTGACAAGCCCTTGCCCACATAATCATTGGCATCGCCATCAAGCTCGATCCGCAGACCACTGGTGGAGAAAGCCCCCAGTGACTGGCCGGCCGAGCCGCGCAGCTTCAGCGTCAGATAATCATCGGCCAGCCCTGCCCCGCCGAACACACGGATAATCTCCGATGAGGTCCGCGTGCCGACCGCCCGGTCGGTATTCTTGACGGCATAGTCGAGCTGCATCTTCTCGGCGCGGGCAAACACAGGCGCGGCATCGATGATGATCTGTTCGTCCAGGCTCGGCGCGACCGGATTGCGCTGCTCACGGGTTGAACGCGCCGGACGCTCGGCGGCATCGGCGCGCGCCATGATGGCGCTGAGATCGAGATCGTCGAGCGCCTCGGAGCCGCGCGAAACCTGGTCGAGCAGATCGGTGCGACCGATCACATCTTCCAGATCCTTCGCGCCCAGCCCGGCGAGAATTTCGCGGACATCCTGGGCCAGGAAGGTCATCAGATTAACGACATGATCCGGCGCGCCGCCAAAGCGAAGGCGCAGATCATCGTCCTGGGTGCAGATACCGACCGGGCAGGTGTTGGAATGGCATTGCCGCACCATCAGGCAACCAAGGGCCAGCAAGGACGCGGTGCCGATGCCGAACTCCTCGGCCCCGAGCATGGCCGCAATCACGATATCGCGCCCGGACCGCATGCCGCCATCAGCGCGCAGGGTGATGCGTTCGCGCAAGCCGTTCAGCGACAGCATCTGGTGTGCCTCAGCGAGACCGAGTTCGAGCGGTCCGCCGGCAAATTTGATCGAGCTCAATGAGGCCGCACCGGTGCCACCGACGCTGCCGGAGATATTGATGATATCGGCATTGGCTTTCGCGACACCCGCCGCGACCGCACCGACCCCGGCAGAGGCGACCAGCTTGACGCCGACCCGGGCGCGCGGATTGATCTGTTTGAGGTCGTAGATCAGCTGCGCCAGATCCTCGATCGAATAGATGTCGTGATGCGGTGGGGGCGAGATCAGCGATACCCCCGGCGTCGCGAGGCGCATCTTGGCGATAAAATCGGTGACCTTGAAGCCGGGCAATTGCCCGCCCTCGCCAGGCTTGGCACCCTGGGCGACCTTGATTTCGATCTCGCGGCACTGATTGAGATATTCGGCAGTGACGCCAAAGCGCCCGGAGGCGATCTGCTTGACCGCCGAATTCATATTATCGCCATTGGGCAGTGGCTTGTAACGGCGCGGATCTTCGCCGCCCTCGCCCGAAACCGACTTTGCCCCGATCCGGTTCATCGCCACATTCAACGCGCCATGCGCTTCCGGCGACAGCGCCCCGAGCGACATGCCGGGCGTCACAAATCGGCGGCGAATACCATTGATCGACTCGACGCTGTCGACCGGCAGTGTTGGCCCGAGCGGACGCATATCGAGCAGATCGCGCAACTGGATCGCGCCCTGACCGGCGAGGGCTTCGCGGTAGCGTTTCCAGGCCGCCGCATCATTGTGTTTGACGGCATATTGCAGCTCGGTGATGGAGGTGGCGGTCACGGCATGTCGATCGCCGCTGGAACGTTGACGGAAGAAGCCGCCGATCGGCAGGCGGGCATCGCCGCGCCAGGCGGTACGATGCAAATCAACGGTGCGCGCTTCGAGGCCCGGCAGGCCAAGCCCGGAAATCCGGCTCACCACGCCAGGCAGATAAGCTTCCACCAGAGCGCGCGACAAACCGAGAACCTCGAAATTGCAGCCGCCGCGATAGGAGGAAATGATCGATATCCCCATTTTGGAGATGATCTTCAACAAGCCGCCATCGAGCGCCAGTTTGAGATGTCTCGCCCGACTGCGCGCCTCACCGTCCTCGCCGGGAGTGTCGCGATTGGCGGTCACGGTCTCGAAGGCGAGATAGGGATTGACGGTCGTGGCGCCGAGGCCAATCAGCACCGCGGCATAATGCGGATCGAAGCACTCGGCCGAACGGACATTGATCGAGCAGGCATTGCGCAAGCCATGGCGGGTCAGGCGCGAATGGACCGCGCCCGCGACCAGGATCATCGGCAGCGCACAATGGTTTTCATCCGAGCGATGATCGGTGAGCACGAGATGGGCCGCCCCGTCGCGGACGGCATGGACCGCCTCCTCGATCACCTTGTCGATCGCGGCACCGAGGGCGTGACCGTCGCCGGTTGCCTCCCGGACCGGGAGGAGACAATCAATCTCCTTGACCGCCCCGCCCATCATCTCGCGCCAGCGCATATAGGCGCCATTGGTCAGGATCGGGCTTTCGAGCACCAGGACGTTGGCGCGGGCCTCGCCCTTGGCGAGGATATTGCCGAGATTGCGGAAACGCGTCTTCAGCCCCATCACGCGGCCTTCGCGCAAGGGGTCGATGGGCGGATTGGTAACCTGGGCGAAGGTCTGCCGGAAGAAGTGAGAAAGCGGCCGGTAGGTTTCCGACAACACCGCGAGCGGGGTGTCATCACCCATCGAACCGACGGCTTCCTTGCCATCCTCGGCCATGGCGGCGAGGACGAGTTCAATCGATTCGAAGCTGAAGCCCGCCGCGGCTTGACGGCGCAGGCGCTCCTCATCGGTGAATTTGAGCGGCTCCGGCCCGAGCCCGATGGCCGGTTCGATATCCTCGACCTCGCCGAGCCAGCGCTGATAGGGATGGGTCTCGCTCAGCGTGTCGAGAATTTCGTGCTCGCGATAAAAACGCCCCTCTTCGAGATCAAGCGCGATCAAGCGGCCCGGCGTGATACCGCCGCGTTCAATGACGCGTTCCGGCGCGATCGGCGCCATGCCGGTTTCCGAACCGGCGACGAGCAGGCCGTCATCGGTGATCGCATAGCGCATCGGGCGCAGACCATTGCGGTCGAGTCCGGCGATTGCCCAACGCCCGTCAAAGGCGGCAATCGCGGCGGGCCCGTCCCAGGGCTCCATCACCGAATTGAAATACTCATACATCGCGCTCCAACCATCGGGCATGACGTCGGAGCGTTTCGACCAGGCCTCAGGGATGAGCAGCGTCTTGGTCATCGGCGCATTGCGGCCGGCCCGGACCAGGATTTCGAACACCTGGTCGAGCGCGGCCGAGTCCGAAGAACCAGGCTGGATGACCGGCTTCACATCCTGCTGCGCGTCCTCGAACGCGGTCTCAGCAATGTGGATTTCGTGGCTCTTCATCCAATTGGTATTGCCGCGGATCGTGTTGATCTCGCCATTATGCGCCAGCATGCGGAAGGGCTGGGCCAGGCGCCATTCCGGGAAGGTATTGGTCGAATAGCGTTGGTGGAAAATCGCGAAGGGCGAGATGAAGCGCTCGTCCTGCAGATCGAGATAGAAGGCGTCGATATCCTCGGCGCGGAAGAGCCCCTTGTAGATGATGTCATGCGGCGAGAGCGAGCAGATATAGAGCTCGCGCAGGTTTTCCTCTCGGGCACGGCGCTCAATTCGGCGGCGGATGATGTAGAGCGTATGCGCGACGGTCGCCGCATCGCGCCCCTTGGGATCGCGGAACAGGACCTGTTCGATCTCGGGCAGGGTCGAGCGCGCCTTGGTCCCGAGCACGGAAGTATTGGTCGGCGTCTGGCGCCAGCCGTAAAAGCTGAAATCCTGGCCGAGAATTTCCGCCTCGATGATGGCACGCGCCCGTTCGCGGGCGGCAAAATCCGTACGCGGCAGGAAGACCATGCCGACAATGACATCGCCCCGTTCCGGCTCATGTCCGGTACGCGCAACGGCCGCCTTGAAGAAGTCCTGTGGCACGCCGAGGCGCAGACCGGCGCCATCGCCGGTGCGACCATCGGCATCAACAGCGCCGCGATGCCAGACGGATTTGAGCGCATGGATGGCAAGCTCGACAATCTCGCGTCGCGGCTCACCCTTCATGTCGGCGATCAGGCCGACGCCGCAGGCATCGCGCTCGTCTTCGGGACGATAGAGGCCAGAGGCTTCGAGCAGCTCCAGACCCTTGCGGTGCCGGGCTTCAGACCAGTTGGAATGTGTCATTCGGCAGCTCCGAGCACGGCAAGGCGATTGTCGAGATAGTTTTCAATGGACCGGGCCGCGTCGATGCCATCCTTGATCGCCCAGACCACCAGTGAGGCACCGCGTTGGATATCGCCGGCGACAAACACACCATTCAGACTGGTCATGCTGGAATCGGGATCGGAGTCGACCGTACCCCAATCGGTCAGGTTCAGATCCGGGACGTCGAAGCTCTGGCGCAGGTTTTCCGGCTGGAAACCAAGCGCCGACACAATCATCCCGGCTGGCAGATCGACCGTTTTGCCG
>TARA_R110000868_G_scaffold128417_3_pt1 | contig 16739 bp, 10 predicted proteins | sample TARA_R110000868 | Tara Oceans TARA_R110000868 (sample SAMEA4397489) | marine metagenome | biome: Polar Biome; feature: [SRF] surface water layer (ENVO:00010504); material: water (ENVO:00002006), including particulate matter (ENVO:01000060) such as... | depth 5 m | reverse complement strand
GGCGACCGCGCGGGAGTTTGCCAAAACGGGGGCAAGTTTTTTTCTGGTCGGGCGCAATGCTCAGGCACTGGGGAATATCGCTGCCGACCTTAAAGTGCGTGGTGCGGCTTCCGTAGAAACACGTAGCGGGGATTTGTCGCTGCTCGACACGCTACCTACACTTTGTCAGGAGGCACTATCCTCACTGGGGGGTATCGATGTTGCGCTCATCGCGCATGGCACTTTACCGGCTCAACAGACCTCGACATGGAATGCTCGAAATACACTCGAATTTCTACAGGAAAACGTGTCGTCTCAAGTGGCTTTGATGAGTGAGTTGAGGCTCATTTTTATGGCGCAGGGCCATGGGTCTCTCGTCATCCTATCCTCGGTTGCCGGTGATCGCGGGCGTCCCTCCAACTACATCTATGGGTCCGCCAAGGCGCTTCTGTCCACACTTGGCGAAGGCATGGCACTCGAATTGGCCCCGCTCGGCATCAAGGTTCTTGTTGTAAAACCGGGCTTTGTTGACACCAAAATGACCGCCGCCTTCAAGAAAGGTGCGCTCTGGGCATCGGCTTCGGATGTCGGAACGCTCATATTTTCCGCCATCCGATCCGGTAAAAGCGGCGTTCTCTACGCGCCGCGCTTCTGGCAATTGATCATGCTCATCATCAAATTCGCGCCGTCGTTTCTCGTCCGCCGCATGTGATCGCAAATTAGGGTGCGATTAAATTTCGCAGACCCGCTTTGCTTGCGCTGCCGGTTGTGAAGCGCAACAATGCTGACAAATTGAAACCAAAAAGGTTAATCATGTCAGGGACGGATACACTCGAGCGGAAACCTTCCGCATCAGCAAACAAGGTCGAACATTTCGATGTTCTCGTCGTCGGTGCAGGCATTTCCGGCATCGGCGCGGCTTATCATTTGAAAACACAGAACCCGGATAAAACATTCGTGGTGCTCGACAAGTTCGAAACATTCGGCGGCACGTGGCACACGCATAAATATCCAGGCATCCGCTCCGACAGCGATCTCTACACATTCGGTTATCGTTTCAAGCCATGGGTCGGCGCACCGATTGCGTCCGCGGCTGAAATCAAAAACTATATGAATGAAGTGATCGACGAGAACGATCTGAAGAAGCACATCCGTTATCAGCACCGCATTGAGAATGCGAGCTGGTCGAGCGAGACCGATCTCTGGACGATCACCGCGACAAATCTTGCGACGAATGCCACTGTAACTTTCACCACGAATTTCATGTTCATGGGTTCAGGCTATTACAACCACGACAAAGGCTATACGCCCAAGTGGAAGGGCATGGACAAATTCAAAGGTACGATCGTCCATCCCCAGCATTGGCCCGATGATCTTGATTACAAGGGTAAGCGCGTTGTCGTGATCGGCTCGGGAGCTACAGCTGCAACCCTTGTGCCGAACATCGCTGATGAGGTTGAGCATGTGACCATGTTGCAGCGTTCGCCGACCTATTTCATTCCGGGTCTCAATCAGAACGAACTCGCCAATTTGCTTGCGCCGCTCGATCTTGATCCGATGCTTGTGCATCAGATCGTGCGCAAGAGAATCCTATTTGATGCTGGTGAGCTGACACGCCGTTCTTTTGAAGAGCCCGATGTGCTGACGGCGGAACTTCTGGAAGGCGTGAAGGCATTTGTCGGCGAAGACATCACGGCGAAGCATTTCACACCAAACTATCGTCCGTGGCGGCAGCGTATCGCCTTCGTGCCGGACGGTGATATTTTTCAAGGCATCGCGGCGGGTAAGGCCTCGGTCGTCACCGATGAAATCGACACTTACGTCGAAGATGGCATCAAGCTTAAATCGGGTGAAGTGCTCAAGGCCGATATCATTGTGACAGCAACAGGCTTTGATCTTTGCGTGATGGGCGATATCAAATTCTCGGTTGATGGCAAGCCTGTCTCATGGCCCGATACGGTCAACTATCGCGGCATGATGTTTACCGGCGTGCCGAACCTCATCTGGGTCTTTGGATATTTCCGTGCGAGCTGGACATTGCGTGTCGATATCCTTGGCGATTTCGTTGCACGTCTGTTGAAGAAGATGGACGAAAAAGGCGTGAAGCAAGTGCGTACCGAATTGCGTCCGCAGGACAGCAATATGCCTTTGCTTGATTGGATTGATTCTGATAATTTCAATCCGGGTTATCTTACGCGTTCCATGCATCTGTTGCCCAAGCGCGGCGACAAAGCGGAATGGATGCACAATCAAGACTATTGGTCCGAGCGTGATGAAATTCCTGCCATTGATCTTGATGGTGCGGAATTCGTCTATAGCTGAGTGAACTGATTTCATGCATGGGGCGGGGCGCGCGAATTTGCGGTCCCGCCTTTTGCTTGTCTGGCTTCAGGTCAGACGTCCGAGAAGTTGCACCAGTTCGCTTTGCGTTGATGTGTTGGTTTTTCGGAAAGTATTTTGCAGGTGATTGCGGGCGGTGTTGAAGGCCATGCCCGCCGCGAGTGCGGCGCGTTCAAGTGATGCGCAGCGCACCAGTTCTATAGCCAAATCGCATTCACGTTCGGTCAATCCGAAGACCTGCATGAGCGTGTTTTTGGAAGGCGTCAACACGCGGTCAAGGTCCTGAATATGGATCACGCAGGCGATGCTTTGTCCGGCCAGAAAACGTTCGGTTTTGGGCGCGGATACGACACGCAGCACATAAGGCCTGCGACCCGACGGGCGCGAGACGAGTGTTTGTCCGCCCGCGCAATCGGCGGGCGATTTCGATGAGGCGATCGCGGCCTCGATGAGAGATTGTAACTTGCGGTTTTCGGGTGGGCGGGTGGCGTGAACGCGTCCGTCGGCGAATGTCAGTCCGTCGCGGCTCTTTAATATGTCGCTTGCGGTGACATTCATGAAGGTCGGCGCACCGGAACGGGAAATCAGGATGATGCCGTCGGAGCGGTAGGACAGCGCGTCGAGGAGCGCCGAACGCGTGGCTGATTGAAATTCGAGTATATGCCCGAAGGTTATCGCCTGCTCGACATGCGGTGCGAGACGCCCGAAGGCATCTATGGCTTCGCGTGTCGCGTGGCCTTCCTGCGGCGTGCTCAATACTGCAAGGCCCATCACGGAATTGTCAGGCAGTGCGATAACAGCGCCGAGCTGATATTTGACGCCGAGGATGTCGCAGGAAGCGCGCACCCAGCGGTTGGCGTTCATCTCGTCAACATCATAGAGCATGTGGTCGTAATAGATTGACCCCGGCGTCACTGCGCGAAAATATGGAACGCGGGGGTCATTGGCGAAAGCGTCGCTCGTAAAAAAGCTTTCGGAAAACTCCCTTGAATACCCGTGATTGTCATGGGAGAGAATTTGCTGGTCAGGGCTTTGCACCTGAATGAGCGAGGCGCTCGTCGCAAACTTTTCAGCAAGCTCATGAAGCGTTTCCGCCCAGGGCTTTTCGTTCATGGCCGACGCATAGAAACTGGTAACGAGCGTATCGTGATCAGATTGATTGAGCATCTTCGAGGCCGCCCCCGCAAAAGAGGTGAACGGAGGAAGCCTAGTCCGAACGGACCATCTGGGGAAGCAGCGCTTTTGTCCGGCTTGTGGCTAGAATCGTCTTTCTGGGGTCGGTAACGCCGGGCAGGGACAATGACGGACGGCGCGGAGCAATCGAAGCGGCGCAAGAGGCGTTTGGTCTGGGCGGTCCTCTTTGCCCTTTTTGTCCTTTTGTTGCTTTGGCTGCTCAGCTTTTGCTCAACGCAGGAAAGAGAGCACACACTGCATCCCTTTGCCGGTGTTCCGACCCTGTCGCTCGGCGATGTGGTCGTGACGGGCTTTTCGGGAACGATCGGGCCGGTCGATTCTAACCTGCTTACGGGCGGAAAAGCGCCGGTCGATCAGACCTTTATAGACACCAACGGGCCGTCGGTTCGGGTTTTCGATCCGCGTCATCCGGGCTTTGTCTGGAACGGGAGTTACTGGGCCCCGCCGCACCGCCATGAAATTCCGGCGCGCGCTGTCGGGCAAGTTTTCGGCATAGCGATCGACGATCGCGCTTTTCCCAATGTCTATGTTGCCGCCACCTCGGTCTTTGGTCTCAGCATCGCAACGCCGGATGCTGACAAGGATTTTAATCCCGAGCGTACGACACGCGGCAGCTCTGAAGCGGTTTGGGCACCGGGCCAGATGGGGTCGAGCGGTGGATCTGGCAGCATCTGGAAAGTGGACGGTAAGAGCGGACAGATCGCGCGCTTTGCCGACATTGAACTTGACGGGCGACCGACTGGTCCCGCCTCGCTCGGTACGCTCGCGTTTGACAACGTGCATCGCCAGCTTTTTGTTTCGGATCTGTCGACCGGTATGATCCATCGCCTGTCGCTTGGCGGTAAAGATCTCGGTACGTTTGATCACGGTGTGAAGGGGCGACCGGTGCAGGGGTTGAGCCGCATCGCGCACGATCATCGCGCGCGGACAGGTATTACTGACGCTGAATTCGACACCGAAGTGCCAGCCAGTTGGGGCTTCACACCAGCTGAACGCCGCGTCTGGGGCCTCGCGGTCCGTGACGGGCGGCTTTACTATTCGGTCGCGTTGGGTCAGGTTTCAGCCAAAGACGAGCACGGCAAGGCCGCAACCGACACAGGCCAGATCTGGTCGGTCGCGTTGAACAAGCGGGGTGACTTCACCAGCGATATACGGTTGGAAATCACCTTACCGGAGGGCAGCGCCGATGCGCCGGTGTCGGACATTGAGTTCACCAAAGACGGACAGATGGTACTCGCGCAACGTGCTGTCATCGGCATGGACTACGCCTATAAGCCATTGACGAGCGCAGGCGTTGCGCATGTCTATCGCTATTGGCCCGAAACACCGAATGATCCTGCAACGCCGAGCGCTTGGTATCAGGCACCGGAGCGGCTTTCGGTTGGCTTTCAGTCAGGCAATCAGACAAGTGCGGGCGGCGTTGCTTTGGGTTACGGCTATAACAGCGACGGCGAGTTGGTGTTTGAGGATTGCGAAGACGCGATCTATCTGACGGGCGATAATCTGCGCGACTTCCGGAAAGTTGAAGAGGGGTTCGAGCCTGAAGGGCCGCTGATGCTCAACGGATTGCAGATCAGTCCCTCAGGCCCTGCGCGAGGTTTCAACGCGCCGCCGCTCATCAGCTATTTTGTGAATTACGCAGACTCGATGCAGAGCACGGACGAGAGTGGTCGCGTGGGTGATGTCGCAGTCTATCGTCTGGATTGCAAAGTGGCCTCTTGCGTTGCAGGCACGGGCGGGGGGGTGACGACGCTCAATCGTGAAAAACCGATTGTGATCCTACCGCCGCCGCCGGTCGGCCCGCCATGTGTCGGCGTTGGATGCGTGCCGGTTGTGCCACCATGTGTCGGTCTTGATTGTGTTTCAGTTGAAGACGACTGCATCGGGCCCGATTGCGTTGAGGTGGACACCGATTGCATCATCGGCGTCGATTGCCCGACAGACGAGCCTGAGCAATGCATGAAGGTCGAAGGCGAGGCCGTTTGCGATCCGGAGGAGGGCGGCTGGGTCTATAAGCTCTTCACAACCGACTATGCCGGTATCGGTCTTGATACGATGACCGCGCAATCGACAACAACAGGCGTGAGCGTCAGCAACGGACCGAATATCACGGTGGTGCCGCCACCCGGCGTTGTGACGCTCAGCGGAACGACGCCCGGACAGACGGTCACTATTGATGTCTGCGGTTACAATGCCGGTGCCAAGGCAACAGGCGAGCCTTATGACTGCTGTCGCCAGACGCTGACCATTCAGGTGCCGAACGGCATATGCGAACAGATCGATGATGACGGAGGTCCGCTATGAGCGAATCGTCTTCATTTTTCGCTACGGTAAAGGGCTTCACTCTTGCGACGGCGCTTGTGGCGGGTGTCGGGGCTGCGGTCTATTTCGGCGCGCCGCAGCTTCTCGGTCAAATCGAAGGTCAGGGCGGCGGCAGGCAGGGCAGCGAACAATTCTACAAGGAGGCCTATGACACGAACGGTGCGCCGCTCACAGGCCCCGTCTCGGTCGGTCAGGTCATTCAGTATGTTCTTTATTATTTGCGTCCGACCGGCGGCACCTCAGGTCCGGTGACGATCAACGACACGTTGAGCGCGGCGCAAACCTATGTGCCCAATTCCATCGTCGCGCCAGGGTGGTCAATTTCGACGCCGGAATATCTCGCGAACCACGAGGTCTACTCCGCGCCGTTCATCGCGCCGCCTTCATTCGTGATGCCCATTCCGTCCATCTCAGGATCAGTTGGTGCGGCAGGCGGCGGCGGCGACGGGTATGAACCTGTGCCGGTCGTCACATCAACGGGTGTGAAAGTTTTCGCAGTCAATCACCATCAGCCATCGGGCGGCATTCCGAAGATCATGTGCTGGTACGGCAGTTCGTTGCAGAAGTGCAGCCCCAGTTATCCAAAACAATCGAGCAATCTACCGGAATTGCGTGCCACATCAGATCTGCCGCGTGTCGCCGTTTATGACAAGAAGCTTTACTACGCGAGCGGGCGCTATCCCAACGTGCCGCTGACCTCGACGAACCAGTCGATTGAGTTCGGTGTGGCGTGCTGGGACGCGGAACTCGACATGCCGTGTCCGTTTCTTCCGCTGCCCGGTGCGCCGACTTTATCAACGGGGACGAACCCTCTGGGCAGTTACCTCGGTATTTTTATTGATCCCTATGTAGCGGGGGTGCGGGCCGATCCGTTCAATCCGTCGCATCTTCTGATGTATGCGCTTGGTACGATGTATTGCATTGACGTGGCGCAGCCCGGTGCACCTACCTGTTCAGGCTGGACCAACGCGACGGTGTCGCCCACCAATACCTCCGGGCGCTCGACCGATATGTTCGTCGAAGAGGGCGGCACAAGGGTTTTCTTTTCCAATACTGTCGCGCGACTATTCTGCTTCAACATTGCCGACGGCTCAGTTTGTTCAGGCTGGTCGGCAACGGGCATCAGTGGCGGCCTGACAGGGGCAACCAATCTCGGTGCCGGTATAAATGCGTCCGGCACGATGGATGCGATCTGCGTGGTGCAGGGGTTTGCTTGGAACAGCGGCTTTCAGTGTTTTGACATCGCGACAGGCGCTGCGGCGACGTCCTGGCCATCGGCTTTTCTCAACGGCCACTCGGTCTTTTCCGCCTATCACATTCCCGGTACAGCGCGGATGCTTTATCCCGACTATGGTGCTAATTCATCGCGCTGTTATGATTTTTCGACCTCGGCGGGTTGCGCGGGCTATGTGCCCTATTGGACCGGCTCGACGAGTGTCAAAGATTACGGCTATGCCGTTGATCCGATCAAACCTGAGAGCTGCATTTATGGCATGGGCCACTCCGGCAACCTCGTGCGTTTCGATCCGACAGGGGCGGTCGCCTATGGTGCTTGCGTGCCGGAAACCTACAAAGAGACCTACACGCTCGATGATCAGTATTGTTTTCAAAAGCCGGATGTCGCGAGCTGGACGTCTGTGCAGATCAACAACAGACCGACAGAACTGACCGGTGGCACGATTGTTCTGAAAGACAGTTCAGGCACGGTGATCCAGACGATCACGATCAACTCGTCGAATAGCTACGCGCTCAGCCTTTCGGCACTGGGGCTCAACAGCACGATTACGATCGAGTTCACCCCGACTTATTCAGGCGGTACTCTGCCCGCGACCGATTACCAGATCGAACTGACCTATAGCGCAAACGTTGATCCGCAAATTTGCTATCAGGCGACGGTGATAGAATGTGGCGCGGTGTCGAACGACGCTGTGCTGCAAGACAATCGCGGCACGTTTCAGGCGGGTGTTGATCTCGGTGACACGGTCGGCGGGGAATGCGGTGGCGGTGAAGAAGAATCCACCTGCCTTGATCTGGAGCAGTCCATGCTAGTCAATCCCGATGGCAGCGGGACGTTGACGCTGACGCTTGGCGGGCCACCGGGGTTTGGCGCGACGCTCATGACTTTGGAAACTCTGACCGGCGGCATCGGTATTGGGACACCGGCACAGATATTCAGCACCGGTCAGACGCAGGGCACATGGGCGTTGACCGGCCTTGTGCCCGGTGCGGTTGTGAAGTTCAAGATGTCGGGCGTCGAAGTCGGCGGCGGATCGAAACCCGGCACGGACCTATGCTGTGAAAGTACAATTGAGGTGACCGTGCCCGAGGTGGGCGTTGAGGATAAGAGGCCCGAAGTGGACAACCCGCCCCCTCCGCCGCCTTTGGATGACCCTGATTGCGATACACGTTCGACGAAGCTTAAGGGCGGCGTATGTGAATGCCGGTATCAGGGCATGACACAAAAGTCGCCGACGGTGTGCGCCTGCCCAAGCGGATCAAAACTGGTCGTGGGTGAAGGCTGTGTGAAACCGCCTTTGGTTTGCGACCCGTGGTCCACCAAGGCAAAGAACGGGGCCTGCGCCTGCCTCTACCCAGATATGAAGCGCCTATCGCCGACCATGTGCGATTGCGGCAAGGACGAGATATTGATCAAGGGTGTGGGGTGTGTGAAGCCTAAGCAGACCGAGAAGCCTGCTCTCCCGCCAAAGCCCGGGTTACCCCCCATCTCGGTGCCGCCTTCGGCAGTTTGTGCCACGGGCAGCGAAATGATTGGCGGCGAATGTCTGGTTCAATGTGTGAGCCCGATGACGCGCGATAAGGCGACGAAAGTTTGCGCCTGTCCGGAAGACACCGAGGCGAAGGATGGTACGTGCAAGAAAAAGAGCGGCTTGCTTGACGATGTGCTGGGCGGCATGCGCTTCGGCATTGGCGTCGGTGGTAAGTCGCGCAGTTCCGGCGGCGGTGCTCCGATCGATTGATCTGATGTCGACGGACGGTTAAGCGACACCGGCGCGCAGGAAGTCATGGACATGCACGACACCTACGGGTTTTGCTGCATCGACCACGAACAGGCTGGTGATCTTTTTCTCATTGAGAAAATTCAGGGCTTCCGACACCAACATGGTCGAAGCGACCGTCTTGGGCGTGCGGTTCATGATGTCGTCGACCGTTTTGTGTAACAGGTCGGTTCCCATATGGCGGCGCAGGTCGCCGTCGGTGATGAGGCCTGCAAGCTTGCCGTCCGCATCGGTGATGCCGAGGCAGCCGAGGCTTTTGCGCGACATTTCGATCAGCGCCTCGGTCATCGCTGTGCCGGAGGCCACCAGAGGCATCTCTTTGTCTTTGTGCATAATGTCGCTGACATGGCGCAGCGCTGCACCGAGTTTGCCGCCGGGGTGGAATATCTTGAAATCGCTTGCCGTGAACCCGCGCCGCTCGATGAGTGCGACGGCTATGGCGTCGCCAAGGGCGATCTGCATGGTAGTCGACGTGGTCGGCGCGGCGACCGCATCGCAGGCTTCCTCGACCTTGGGCAGGAGGAGGGGGATGGTGGCGGCTTGCCCTAAGGCGCTTTCGAGACGCGAGGTCATCGACAGAAGCGGGATCGAGAAGCGTTTGGCATAATCGATGATGGACTGAAGCTCGGGCGCTTCACCGGACCAAGACAGCGCGAGGATCACATCGTCGCGGGTGATCATGCCGAGGTCGCCGTGGGCGGCCTCGCCCGGGTGGACGAATTGCGCGGGCGTGCCGGTCGAGGCCATGGTCGCCGCGATCTTGCGGGCCACATGGCCGCTCTTGCCCATGCCCGTGACAATAATGCGGCCCTTGGCGGCGTAGATAATGTCGATGGCATCCGCGAAGGGTGTTGCCAGGGACGCGGCGAGGGCCTTGAGCCCTTCAATCTCGAGAGCAAGGGTGCGGGCGGCGGAGGCAAGGGCGGATTTGGCCCCGGAATGTTCGGTCACGCGGATCTCTCCCCTTGAGCAGGTCGGCCTGCCCTAATCTCATATCTAATGGGAATGTCTCTAGTGCTGGGTGGTCCGGATGGCAAGCAGAAGGCGCATCCGGTTGGTTGTGGTAAGGGGCAAGGTTGGTCAGTGTTGGCTTTTGCTTCTTAAAAGCGTATTGGAATTCAGGGCTTAGGTGCCAATAATGGCAATATGTCCGGTGGGTCGGAGCGTCGCGTCGCTCCATTGCACCTATTGAAAGGTTGGGGGAATTTTGGTTTTCGGGAAACTCTTTAGCCGCTTCAGGTCCGGTCCTGAACATGAGGCCAGGGTCCCGGAAGACATGCGCCTCTATGTAATAGGTGACGTGCATGGCCGTGATGACCTGTTAGGGGAACTTATGGCTGATATCGAGGCCGATGGGCGCCAGCATCCCGATAAGCACAAAATCCTGATTTTCCTCGGCGATTATGTAGATCGTGGGTTGCAGTCCAAGCAGGTTATTGACCGGTTGACCGGTCAGAGGCCCGAGGGGTTTGAAACACTTTATCTCAAGGGCAATCACGAGCTTGCCATGGTGCAATTTCTAGGCGACGCGCAGTTCGGCAAGACCTGGAAATACTACGGCGGGCTCGAGACGTTGCACTCCTACGGGATTAACGAGTTGACCCTCTCCGATGATCCGCGAGACTTCGAACGTGCGCGCGACCGCCTCGTCGAGGTGATGCCGCCGGAGCATCGTCATTTTCTTGAAACATTGTCGTTGTCAGCTGAGTTCGGTGATTATTTTTTTGTGCACGCGGGCGTACGTCCGGGGCTCTCGTTGGCCCGGCAAATCGAAGACGATCTGTTGTGGATAAGAGATGATTTTCTGTTGTCGCGTGCCTCGTTTGGCAAAGTAGTCGTTCACGGACATACGCCGACGGAAGCAGCGGTCTTTCGGTCAAATCGTATCGGAATCGACACAGGTGCATATATGACGGGGGTTTTGACGTGCCTGGTGCTCGACGGGGCGTCGCGCGATCTCCTGCAAACCGGTGAGCATGCGAAGCTGCGCGATGAAGTACAGTGAAATTGCACCTATTCCGATTTGATCATTTCGCATGGTCGCGAGTTCGGTGGTCTGATGTTAAACATTAAAATGATGAATTCGGCCGGAGACCCGGTTCGAATTCGCTTCGACAGGTTGTTGTTGATAAATTGACAAGGCTGGCGCTAGGTTGCCGGCGACCTATAAAGTGCGCTCGTCTGTATAAGTATCATTACAATGGCCTGAGTGTCAGGATGGTACGTGGCGGCGGTTTTCCAATTTTCGTAAGAGTCCAGGATTTGACCATGCAATTTGTTCGCGTTGCTCAAGCAGCATTCTCCGGCCTTTTGATGATTGGTGTAGCCGCATGCGCTGCAGGCAATGCACCGGTCGCCAATCAGACGCCGGCCGCTGTGTCAGGTCAGGCCGATGCTGGTGGCGGGCGCGCGGGGACAGCCGATTATCGCCTCGGGTCAGGCGACAAGTTGCGCGTCATCGTTTACGGCGAGCAGGATTTGTCGGGCGAATTTGATGTGACGGGCTCGGGCAAGATATCTCTGCCCCTTATTGGTCAGGTTCAGGCCGCAGGACTGTCGCTCGATGAATTCGAAAGTGAAATCGCAACAAAACTCAAGCAAGGCTATCTGACGAGCCCGAAGGTGAGCGTTGAAGTGCTCAACTACCGGCCGTTTTATATCATCGGTGAAGTCGAGAAGGCCGGTGAATATCCCTATACGAGCGGTATGAATGTGCTGAACGCCGTAGCCGTTGCAGGTGGTTTTACCTATAGAGCTAATCAGACCCAAGTTTACATCGCACGTGGCGGTAACGAAGAAACAGCTTATTCCGTAAACCAGTCCGTTCAGGTTCTGCCCGGAGATATTGTTCGGGTGCCCGAACGTTTCTTTTAAAGTTCCGTATGAGTCATAAAAGTGTGCTGCTGCCCGAGTCTAGTAATAGACATCGGCTGTAGGTTTGGAAAATATATGGTGTGGGGTGTGTTAATGGAGCCACGCTGCACCGCAGAATACCTTTCAAACCGCTCGCGCATGTCTCGGCGGTCGACTTTTTTTGGGGTTGCTTGTAACCTTTAGTTAATAGTTTGTGCGCTCGTACGGTGGTTGCCCCAGCATTATTATGCGAGGACGCCGGTGCATTTGTCCATCATTGGGGGATTTCCATGCTTAAAAACACACTTCTCGCCGCAGCTTGTGTCGCAGCGCTCTCGATCGCCGCGCCGCTGTCGACGGCATATGCCGTCGAAGGCACCACAGAGTTGTCGGCGAGTGAACAGCAAGCGCTCGACGCTCAGGTGCTGGCAGTCGAAGGTCTTGTTGAGACTTACAAGGACGATGCAGCCGGGCTGCAGGCCGCCATTGAAGCTCTGGTCACCGATGCGGCCAATCCTGAGCTAGCGGCGACGGCGGTTCTTATCGTTTTTGACAATTCCCAGAACCCGAAAATTCTTGCGATTTTGGCAAACAATAGCGCCTTGAAAGCCGCCGCAGGTAATGGTCTTGGTGCTGCGATTGTTGCGCTGGGTATCACCAACCCTGATCTTGCGGCAAAGGTCTCAGCGATCGTGGCCGGCTCGGGTGATGCGGAAATGATTGCGGCCGCCCAGTCAGGTGCGGATACAAAAACGGCGTCCATTAACCGGCAACGCAAGGAAAACCGGGAGAGGGCTGCCGCTGACGGCACCACGGGTGATTCAACCCCTGAGAATGATCTGAGCCCGACCACCATTTAAATCGAAGCTGGTTGGACCAAGGCAGTGATCTTCAGCGGTTGCGTCATGGTGTTTGTCGGTTGTTTAACATATTGCACAAGGGTGCCCAATGTCCTCGATTACATTTAAACTTACACTTGCCGCGATGATGGTGGCGATGGGCGCCGGAAGTGTCGCCGCTGATGAATCAGGCGGTTCTGATCAGCGTGGTGACAGTGTTCGCTATCGGACACGGCCTGCATATGACGCGGTCGGTATTCGCGCCGGTGCGTTTACGGTGTTGCCGCAGGTGAACCTCGTCGGGAAATACGACGATAACATTTACGCGACGGATGTGAATGAGACGGACGATTTCATCACAGAGTTGGCGACTTCGGTGTCGGTTGAGTCGGGCTGGAGCCGTCACGCGCTGAACGTTGTTGCCGGCGTTAGACAATATATTTACGCCGATAACACGGACGAAAATCGCTTGGATTGGAACGTCGGTGCCGATGGTCTGATCGACGTTACTCGTGACACGCAGCTTCGCGGCGCCTTGGCTTATCGTCAGCTGCATGAAGACCGTGGTGATCCGAGTGCGGCCGCTGCAGCCTCAGAGCCGACAGAATATTCTCTTTTGACGGGTGCTGCCAGCCTTGACCACAGGTTCAATCGCCTGACGACCCGCATAAGCGGCGGCTACAGCGAATACGACTATAAGGACGTGCTCTCAACAACGGGCGTCGTGATCGATCAGGATGATCGTGATCGTGCGGAGTATGAAGAGTCTCTTCGTGTCGGCTATGATGTTTCGCCGGATACGAACGTTTATGTTCAGGGGACGTTGAACCAGCGTGTATACGATCTCACGGTACCGGTGGTCGCCGTGAACCGTGATTCAGATGGCTATGCCGTGGTTGCGGGTTCTGATTTCCGGCTGTCGAACCTGATGCAGGGTGGTGTGTTTGTTGGTTATCAGGAACAGTCATATGACGATCCGACCTTGGCCAACACAAGTGGGCTCGCCTACGGCGCAAGCGTCGAATGGTATGTAACGCCAATGACGACTGTGTCGTTCGATGCCGCAGCGACAATCGAAGAAACAACGACAGTCGGAGCGTCCGGCTACACCTCACAGCAAGGCGGTGTTCGCGTTGACCATGAGCTTCTGCGTAATGTGTTGGTGAATGCCCGTGTGTCGTACGAAAGCAACGACTATGAAGGCGTGGCACGGACCGATGACACACTGCGCGCCGGGCTTGGGGTTGATTATCTCCTCAATCGTAACTTTGTCGTGGGGGTCGGCTACGACTACACCGATAGAGACTCCAGCTTGGTCGGCAACGATTATAAGCGGAACATTATTGGTTTGACGCTTACCGGCAAGCTCTGAGGATCGAAATCCATCGTGAGTTGGTGGCGAGAATAATGAGCCCCGCGAGGGGCGCAAATAAGGGCAGGATCGGTTTCGTTCCTGCCCTTATTGGTTTCTGAAGAATTTTAAGGCAGCGTGCTGCCAAGATTTGTTGGGATTAGGAAGTCGATATGAATGCGCCGGTCAGAAGTGGGACGCCCCGAGCCAATAGCGGTCCTTATGGCGATGTAATCCAATCAGATGACGCTGCTCTCCTCGATGTCGATATATTCGCGATCCTGCGCACGTTGCGTAAGCGCTTGGGTGTCATTGTCGGCATAACGCTGGGCCTGACGGGTTTAGCGTTGGTTGCTGTGTTTCAGATGACACCGCTCTATACGGCCGAAACCCTCATCCTGCTGGATCAGCAAAAGACCCAGGTTGTTGATGTTGAGTCTGTCATGTCGGGCCTTGGCGGCGATTCTGCAACGGTCGACAGTCAGGTTGAAATATTAAGGTCGCGATCAATTGCTCGCCGCGTGGTCGAAGAGCTCAAGCTTGTGGAAGATCCGGAATTCAACGGGGATTTGAAGCCGGCTTCAATTTTGAGTTGGGTCAGTCCTCGCGCGTGGATTAACTATTTTCTGAGCAATGCAACAACCGCCGAGACAGATCCCGAGGTACTGCAGGAAGCAACGATCAACCGCGTAGTCGATGTTCTTGTGGATCGGACCGACGTATCGCGCAAAGGATTGACTTATGTGATGTCTCTGAAATTTACCTCAGAGAATTCGAGTAAATCCGCCAAAATTTCGAACGCCCTTGCTGATATTTATGTCGTCGATCAGCTCGAAGCAAAGTTCGACGCTACGAAGAAGGCCAATGAGTGGCTCTCGGCACGGTTGGCAACATTGCGTACGCAAGTGCAGGACTCCGAGCGGGCTGCTGAAATCTATCGCACCGAAAATGGCCTGCAGGATACCGGTGGCACCACGATCAATGAGCAACAGCTTTCTGAGCTCAATGCACAGCTGATTTTAGCGAAAACAAACCTCGCTGAGAAACAGGCGAAATACACGCGCGCCAAGCAAATATTGGGTGGTGGCGGCAGTATCGAATCCGTTGCAGATGTTTTGCAATCGCAAACGATCTCAGCATTGAGAGGCCAAGAGGCGGAGCTTGCCCGGCAGCAAGCAGACTTGTCTTCCAAATATGGTCCGCGGCATCCCTCAATTCTGAACATTGATGCGCAGCGCCGGGACATTCAGAGGCAAATTGGGCGCGAGGTGCAGCGCATTGTTGGAAGCATTCAGAACGAAGCTTCGATTGCACAATCGCGTGTAGATTCACTTCAAAATAGCCTGAACGAACTCAAGGGCACCGCGAATATGAACAATCAGGCATTCGTGCAGATGCGTGAGTTGCAGCGCGAGGCCGAGGCAAATAAGACGGTTTATGAATCGTTTCTCAATCGTTTTAAGGAAACATCCCAGCAGGGTGGATTACAAACGCCAGATTCCCGTGTGATCTCAGAAGCAACGCTTCCGCTATACCCATCTTTCCCGCGCAAAGGTCTGGTCGGAGCGGTCGCGCTCGTTCTTTCGGGGATGCTCGCGATCGGCGTGGCGTTGCTGCTTGAGCGCCTCGACAATAGTTTGCGAACGTCACAAGAAGTGGAGGAGTTCTTGGGATTGGCGCACTTGGTTTCTTTACCTCTTGTGCCCGATGAAAAAGGACCAAACGGGAAGAAAATGCTCCCGCAGGAATATCTCCTCAACAAACCGCTATCGGCTTATGCGGAATCGTTACGCAGCCTTCGCAGCGCGCTCGCCTTGTCGAACGTTGACTCGCCACCAAAGCTTCTGTTGTTCACCTCTGCTCTGCCTAACGAAGGTAAGACCACCACGTCAATCAGCTTTGCTAGAGCGGCAGCTGAATCCGGATTGCACGTAGTTCTTGTCGACTGTGATCTGCGACATCCCTCTGTGCACAAAGGGCTCGGCGGTGCTAATCCCGAATTTGGGTTAGTCGAGTTGTTGGCTGGGAAAGCCGGAATGGAGGACGTGCTAGCCACAGATGGTTTGTCGCCGCTGAGCTACATTCCCATAGCCTCGGGTTCAGCCAATCCGCCTGACGTATTGTCGTCCATGCAAATGCGGCGGCTGCTCGATGATTTGCGCAATAGATATGACCTGGTCATCCTTGATTCCGCACCGGTCTTGCCGGTATCGGATTCCCGCGTGCTTTCAAAACTTGTCGATAAGACGGTGTTTGTTGTGCGTTGGGCGGAGACGCCCAAAGAAGCCGCAGCGGGCGGTGTTCGAGAATTGAGGAACTACAGCGCCGACATTGCCGGTGTCGTATTGAGTGCTGTGGATACGACCAAGCAGGCAAAATACGGGTATGGCGACGGTGGATATTATTATCGTCGATACAGCCGCTACTATGTCAACTGAACGAAGCTCATCCTCACCAAAATTGGTAGCCGTTGCTGCCTTCGGGTTTGGTCTGTTGCTGTTTGCTTTGGCGGCACAGCGTGTCGGTGCTTATTACTACATTGCGCATGTTCCATCAGAGGTAGACCGGGCGTTAGCGTCGGGGCGTCCGCTGTCGAAAACAGTGCTCGACGATGCTCGCCAGAACTACCTGGCTGCCCTTGAAATTTTACCATCCAGTGCCGGTTTGCAGCAAAACTACGGACGCTTAGAGTTGCGGAGGGCCGCTTTGGCCGGCGCTGATCGCGACATTTATCAGGAAGCGATGATGTCGGCCGCAGCGCATTTTAAAGCGGCGATTGTGGCGGCGCCGTCCCAAGCGTTTTCTTGGAGTCTTGAGAGTTATGCCCTCTCAGAGATGTCCGCG
>TARA_R110000868_G_scaffold62200_6_pt1 | contig 16751 bp, 10 predicted proteins | sample TARA_R110000868 | Tara Oceans TARA_R110000868 (sample SAMEA4397489) | marine metagenome | biome: Polar Biome; feature: [SRF] surface water layer (ENVO:00010504); material: water (ENVO:00002006), including particulate matter (ENVO:01000060) such as... | depth 5 m | reverse complement strand
AAGGTAGTAGTAGAATCAGCAGTAGAGTCAGCAGTAGAATCGGCAGCATTGGGATCAACATAAGCTGATGTGTATGCACCCTCAAAATCTCCAACATAATCACCTGTAAAATCTCCTGTATAATTTCCTGTATATGTACTTTCATAAACAGTTTCAAATACAGTACCTTCATAAGCAGTAGCATAAGCAGCATCTGCAACTTCTTTTATAGTATCAGTTGCTGTGCCTCTTGCAGTCCACGTTCCTGGATAAGCAGGAGCACCTTCAGTCGCTGATCGTATTAGATAAGATCCAATCTGATAATCACCAGCAGAATCCTTTATCATAATATTACTCTTAGCTCTTTGACCAAGAGTTTGTCTAATTTGTCTATCAGTCATTACTTGAATGCCTTGATATGTTCCACTATCTCCACTAGCTAGTTTTAAACATACAGGTCTAACAGCAGATGGAACAGAACCTAAAGAAAAACTTGTTCTTTTATAGATGTTATAATTTACAGTTGTGTCATCTGTTTGTGTATCAGAAAAAACATTAGCTAAGTAAATAGTATGATCACTGTCACCAGTAGCACTTAATTTAAATGTTCCAGGATATTGAAAAGTTGCTAAACGGCTAACTAAAGTATCACATAACGTATACAACTCTGGTAATGTTTGTTGTGATAAATCACTATCTCCAGTTATACCTTGTTTTAATGGTACTCTTTGATCCGAGTCGGCCAAGGATGCTGTGCCTTTTACCTGATATATATCAGAGATAGTATTACCTATTGATAATCCTGAACCTGGATGCGTACCTACTGCTTGATTATAAAAAGTATCAACAAAAGCACCAATACGATGATATCCCGATGAATCACCAAAGTCTCTAGCTAAAGAACTAGGTTCCGCAGAATCCATACCTGCAAAATGTACCCCAACCTGATATGCTAAATAATTTATATTAGCAGAATCAAATTCTCTTAAATCTTTTGTATTAACTATTTTTAGTGGTAGTGCCATATCAGTTATTTATAACTATGATACACGTACATATAATGTGTATGTTTCAACCGTTTCTGAGGCAGAAACAATTGTTTCCCCAAAATAGTTTCCAGTATAGTTTCCTTCATATGTTGTAGTTGAATTTACAGTTGAGTTTGTTGTATAAATGCCTTCGTAGTTACCAATAAAGTCACCTATAAAGTTACCTGTAAAATCACCTATATAGTTACCCGTAAAATCACCTGTATAGTCTTCTGCAACTACTGTTGTAAAGTTTTCGGCTGCATCTGCCGTTGAGTTTCTAGTTGAGTTTGCAGTTGAATCTAATTCATCAGCATTCGTATATGCACTTGTAAAGTTTTCGTCTTGAGTTGCTGTAGAATTAACTGTTGAGTTTGTTGTAGAATTTCTTGTATATGCTCCCTCAAAGTTACCATAAAATTCAGCAGCATAGTTACCAATATAATCATTTTCAGTAACCATGCTGTATCGAGTCCGAGTATAATTTATGATAGAAGCATCAGGTCCTAAATAGTTACCTGTGTAATTTCCTAGGTATGTAATCGGAAGGGGCGGACCTGGACCTGTGAAGTTACCAACATAGGCATCGGCAACAAAATCTTGAGCGTTAGGATTAGTATATATTCCTGAATAATCACCTGTAAAGTCACCTATAAAGTCACCTGTAAAGTCACCTGTGTATGTACCAACAAAGTCACCTGTGTATGTAATAGGTCCTAAGAAGTTACCTGTAAAGTCACCTATGAAATTTCCAGTGTATGTACCAACAAAGTCACCTGTATAGTTACCTGTGTAGACAGATGTAGAATTTCTTGTAGAAGTAGCTGTTGAGTTTACCGTTGAATCATTAGTAGAATTTCTTGTATATTCTCCTACAAAGTCGCCTATGTAATCTCCAGTAAAATCGCCTATATAATTCCCAGCGTAATCTCCTGCATAATCAGTATCAGTAGTTTGTTTCTTTGTGTCAGTTGCTGTTCCTCTAGCTGTCCAAGTACCTGTAACACTTGGCGCACCTTGTGCTGAGGATCTTATTTGATATGCACCAATATTATTGGACGAAGACATTATATAACGTTTTAGATGTTCACCAAAGGTATATACCATTTGATCACTATCCATCGCTTGTATACCATCATATGCACCGCTATCACCGTTTATTTTTCTAAGTGATAAAGGATTTACTTTAGTAGGAGCAGTCATCGCTGTCCTTTTGTAGATATTATAGTTTACATTCGTTCCATCAGTTTGTGTATCAACAAACACGTTGGACAAATGTACACTATAATCTCCACTAGGAGTTGAAGACCCAAGTCTATAAGTACCAGGATATTCATTAGTTGTAATAATTTTTGCTAATCTAAAAGATAAGTCTTTCCATTCAGCCTGAGACATAGCTGCAATATTACCACCAACATTATTTACATTAATTGGGGCTCTAAAATAAGTACTATCGGAATCTAAATTACTACCTGTTCTTTGTTTAACAGTATATGTAGTTGAACCTGTAGATAGTGCTGAGCCTGGGTGAGCGCCTACAGATTGATTAAAGAATGTATCAGTAAAAGAACCTATAGTAGTTCCAGATAAAGTGCTTAACTGAGCAGCTTTATCGCTGTCATCATATGCTAATCTAAGTGAAGCTTGATATGCTACAAAATTTTCTTCTGGAGCTGTAAATCTTTTGATATCACCGTTTGCATTTAAGATTTTTACGGGCCGACTATTCATATGCCTGTCCTATTATATTAGGTTGCTGTATTTAATAAACTACCAGCACTATCATAAACGTTAACCATTCTTCTAGCTAATTCATTCATTAAATGTGTTATTCTTGAAGATGCCGAATCTGTTGTAAATTCCGCTTGTACTATATCAGAATATGATCCAATCCAAGCCGAGGAAACAACTGCACTACTATCTAATAAATCTACAGCAGTTTTTAATTCATTGATACCACCTTTAAAATCATTGGCAGTAGTACTTAATCCACCAGGAGGTATCATTGCTCCAGCAAGTGAGATGGTTGTACCACTAAATGTCATTGCAGTAGTAGAACCTGATTTTACAATTAAATTACCACTAGTATTAGTTAATGCGCCAAATTGTGTGCCATTGTCTTTAAGAAGAACGTTAGCACCATTAGCATCAAGTATAATATTTGTAACAGCATCAATCGTTACTGAACCAGACCCTGAAATTGTACCGTCACCTGTTATTTCTAAGACAGGAGCAGTTTCTAAATTAAATCGGAATCTTTCTGAACCAGAGTCTTTTAAGATAATATCGTTAAGACCCGCATCGAGAATAATATCACCACCATTAATATCAACAGTAAAATCACCGGTAGTGTTTATCGTTTTAGCAGACGCATCAAATACAGCTTCAATTTCGTTGATTGCACCTTTGAAATCATTGGAACTAGTATTTAATCCACTTGGAGGTGTCATAGTACCAGCAAGTGTGATGTTTGCACCACTGAATGTTAATGCTGTAGTAGAACCCGATTTAACAATCAAGTTACCACCTGTATTTTGTAATGCTGCAAATTGTGTGCCATCATCTTTAAATTCAACGTCACCACCACCAGCATCAAGTATAATATCACCTACTGTATCTAATGTAATATTAGGTGCGCCAACCATTAAGGCGGATGTTATTTTTGAGAATCTTGCTGAATCAGCACTTGAAACTCCTATAGTAACTCCATCAATAGTACCACCATTAATATCAACGGTATTAAAGACTGCTGAAGTTACAGGTGAATTTGTTCCTAAGGTAATAGCATCAATAGAACCACCGTTAATATCTACTGTTGTGACTGTACCTAAATTTGTCCAAGTACCCGTTAATGAACCACCAGCTGAAGCGTGTATTGCACCAGCAAATGTTGATGAATCGGATGTAATAGTAATTGCAGTAGTAGGACTAGATCCTGCTCTAATAACTAAACTACCACTTGATGCAGATAATGAACCATAAGTTGTACCATCGTCTTTAAGAGTAACGTCAGCACCACCAGCATCTAGTATAATATCACCAGAAGCATCAAGAGTAAGATTACCCGTTCGTGTTATTAAAGGAGTTATTACTGAAGTTGTTGCTGTGATTATACCTGCCGATGTGACATTAGCACCAGACATAGTTAAGTTGGTTGTACTACCTGATTTGACAATTAAATTGCCACTCGTATTTGTTAATGTACCATATAAAGCTGAGTCATCTCTAAGGAAAATATCTCCACCACCAGCGTCTAATGTAATATTTCCACTATCATTAATATATAATGAACCAGATTTTATTTGATTAGCAGACGCATCGAATACCGCATCTATTTCATTGATGGCACCTATAAGATCAGAATCTTGATTGGTTGTTAATTTATCACTATCACCAGCAAACTTAGAAATAACATTTAGTTTATTTCTTAAATCTAATATTGAATCATCCAGTAATACTACTTTATAAGCCATTTTCTTTTTCCAATAATTTTAAGATTAAATTATTAACCTTGTTAATTCCTTCTTCAACTCTTTCAAGTCGATCTATAAGTTGTTTTTCTTCCTCAGACTTTTTTATTCTGAGTGCCTTTCTTTGTCTAGCCTGATAAATTTCATTTTCATCTATGTTAAGGATAACGCCAGTTCTTTTATCCCTTGCTAATCCCGAATGTCCTTCTACTTTAAGTAACTCCATTAGTCTATCATTGCTATAGCTCTAAAGTCTCTAATTAAAGGAACTTTAGACGCATTAATTGATCTCATTACAATCTTAAATTGCATTCTTGTAAATGGAGTTAATGTTCCACCAATACCACCTGCCAAATATTGATAATCTCTAAAGATAGTAGGATTATCATCTGGTGCTGGAGTTGATTCTGGATCTAATAAAGTCCAATCTACTTGACGTAAATTAGTATTTTCTCCACCAACTCTATAATATACATCAACAGAAGCTTCTGTTGGTCTATTGACTGCCAAGAATAATTTAATTCCAGTTGAAGCATTAGCTAAAATGGCAGGTATAGAAATATGTTTTGCAATTTCTTTACCACCAATCGCTGTAGTTTCTGCTGCAGCATTAATCGTATATTTATCTACAGTTGTATCTGTAATTTTATTTCCGATTAATGTTAATGATGCTCTCTGTAAATCTACAACAGGAGATATAAAGTTACTTGTTGTCTTAAGTGGTACACTAATTTCAGTAGAATATGCTCCACCTAAACCAACTGATCCTATAGCTAGATTTTCCCTAGTTCTATTTGCAATCATTTTAGTTGCACCAAGACCTGTATTTCTATTAAATATTAAAGCATTCCATGTACTATCTTTAACCATTCTTGTTTCTGCACCTGCCAAAGATCTGCCAGAAGTGAATTTACCTCTAAGAGCTAATCCAGATAAACCTGGTGTCATCGTTTGTAAACTAACATGTGCTAAATTGAATTGAATATTTCTTTGTGAAATTGCAACATTACTACCACCAACATATGTAGTTTTTTGAGCTGCACTATCAGCAGCAAAAACAAAACCACTTCCATCAAAATGTTTAACTGTTTTAGCGGTCATTAATGAACTACCCAATAGTCCACCATATCTTGTTGCTGCACCTAAACCAGTAATAAGGAAAGTATCACCAGAATCTAAACCGTGATCTGGGAAATTAACTATAACATCGGAATTAGTAGCAGTTGTTCTAAATGGATTAGTATCTAATTTGTATGCTGGAATATCAGCGTTTCTTAATCTAATATCACCACTAGTTTTATTAAATGAACATCTAACCAACTTCATCATAAGATCTTTTTGTTGATCGGGTTCCCATGTTCTACCATTCTGAGATTTAAACAATGAACCTAATGAAGGCTGGGTTGTTATTCTCTTAGAAGTAGAACCTAACACAAATTTACCAACTTCTGATACGTATACAGTATACTTATTACTATCTGCTAGTAATACAATGGCGTATTCTTCTTGAGGTGAAAGATATAATGGTTCATCTAATTCAAATTGTGTGGGTTTTAATAATACACCAGCAACAGTTTGTGTCGATGCAACTGCAACTTGTGATGACGTTAGTGTTTTACTAGCCATTATCTGAGTTGAATGTGGTTGTCCGTTTACAACTGGTCTGATTTGTAAAGTTACTGGTAATGAAGAATCCTTAGTAGAAAAATAAACTTTTATTTTACTTATGAATACTCCTGTTAAGTCATTAACAAAGAATGTCTGAGCAAGAGGATCTCGATAACCACAACGACTAAATCCAAATTTACTTGAATATTGTCTATCACCTGTATCTCTCGTAAACTTATCACTGTTTAGTAATTTATCTGCTGGATTGATATTATTAACACTAAAGCTATTAGCTCCAGTAGGTAACGGACTTGGTACAGCACCCATAGATGGATTTCCAGATGAAGATGTTCTATTATTACTTGTCTCAACAGCTTCACCTATAATAGTCAATATTCTCGTAGTCTGTACTGTTTGTTGATTTTCTGCAATAGTACCTTTAGCTTCATACGTAGAAGTTGCAATAGATAATGCTTGATCATCTAAACCACCTGATACATCAAGTAACTTAAATTGTCTTGTACCCGTCTTAAATTGTCTATATGGAACAAAGAATGAACCTTCTATTATACCATTAGAATCGGAGATAAGAGCACTCGATCCGTCAGGATGCGTAGTTGCTGTGTTATATTGATTACCAAGGTCTGTAGTGTTATCAGAGTGATTAACAAATGCCTCTTCTCTACACCATGTATCTATTTGTTTATTATCAAAATAAGGGAAGTATTTAGTATTAGGTCGTAATGCTTCTGCCCTAAAGAATATCTTACGTGATCTAATCCAAGGTACAAACGCAATGTCTACTACCTTTGTTCCTATGATTTCTCTTATAGTTTCAGAAGCTACAACTCTATTTACTTTAGTTGGATTAGCTCTTTCATCATTTTGAGCATTATATCTTGGTGAATCTGGTTGATCTCCCCAATAATCTGCTCGTCTAGCTTGAGCTGAACGATAATCTGATGTAGGAGTTGATGCGGTTAATGATCTATTACCTTCATCACCAACTTGTAAATCATCTATTTCTTTACCAGTGAAGTTCCACTCATTACTATTCCAAAGATAAGCTTGTGTAGTATCGAGCTTTGTTCCACCGGTTACAATCTTTGTTGATGTACCTGTTATTTCTCTCCACTCATCTGACGCAGGAGATAATCTAATCGTTCCTCTACCACTTGTTACATTGAATGGATTGATATTTTCTGTTCCAGAACAAATATTAATTGATTGATATTCAGCACTATCATATGATAACATAACCAAGTCACCGACTTTAGTTACATTTGATGATGAGTCTGCATTGAAAATTAGTTTAATATTATTTTCATGGAAAGAAGGCCTTAATATCTTTTCACTAGGATCTATTGAAGCAGAATAATCTACATCTTTAGTATCAGCAAAAGATTGATCAGCAAAGTTATCTACTAAGAATCCTGCCTTTGTTCTAATATTACCAGTTGCATCTAATACTTGTAAGTTTTTAGTATCAACTTCTAAAAAGGATAGAGCCGTAAGGTCTTCTAATCTTTGAATCTGTTTGTCTAACTTAGAGATATCATTCATTGTATATCTTTTAGCATCAATTGGATTTAGAATTACGTCTGAATCATTAAGTGTATTTGCATTTAATGCTATACGATATAATTCTAAAGTTCCCTTTGGTATATTTGGATGTTTAGGATTGAAGTCTGGAGTACCTTGTACATTAATAAGTACACCATTTTCATCAATTACTAATTTATCTGACCTAGGTTGATAGGTATCAATATCTGCTAAGATTGTATCTCCATTTCTAGGTAACTTATTAATGTCACCAAAGGCTGAAGATACTAAGTGACCTGCTTTTGTAGGTCTGAAATCTAAAATATCTCTAAGTTGTATTGTTCCTTGAACGGGTGAATTGTGTGCAGAGATGTTACCATAACTGACTTGACCATCGTATGAATTAACTGAATAAAAATCACCTGATCCATGTGCAAAGTATCTAAACTGACAATACGTTGCAGCTGGTTTACTTAAACCAGACTTTAAAATGAGTCTTGAATGTTGATAATAATTATCTCGTTGTCCATTATCAATTTCAAAGTTATCAGTAAGGTCTACTGCTGTAGCACCTGCACTGTCTTGAATTTTAAGAATGTCATATAAATCTGCTTGTCCCAGAGTTAAATATGAAATTCCATCTGAGTCTACATAATTACCAGCTGACGTGGAAGTTTTGGTTGCAGTCGTAAGTGTCTTTTGTCTTTCTGATACTGTCTTTGAAACATAGTATAGTAAAGTAAAAGGAACACTTGCAGTTAATCCAGTAATAACTACTGAAGTAGCACTTGCAGTTCCAATTCCAGGTTGTACAATAATTTGATTTGATGTAGCAATCCATAAATTAGTATCAACTAATGCTTCTGGTGCTGAAACTGTAATAGTTGCATTTCCTGATGCATCAGAATTTCCTGTTGTTCTTCTTTGTGAAGTAACAACAATATCAGATAATTCCTTAGGTCGTATTCTTGGTAGATTAAAGAACACATTATTTTCTCTCGGTTCTTTAATAATTGCTCGTGGAATACCACCTAAAGTTTCAGTGTTAATAACTAACGAATCTCTTGCACTATCTCCAATCTGTAAGTATCTAGCATCTCTTTCAAAGTTCTTTTGAGCGAGTGTCATCTTAGTGTCGAATATGTATGCTCTATAATTAGTACCATCTTCTTCAAAACTTCTTATATTTGTAGTTCCTCTACTTGCAAAAGCGGAATCTAAAATGGTTGCAACTTCAAGATCATCTATATTTGGAATTGTTAATGCATGAGGATTTCCCACAGCACTATCAGTTACAGAAAGATAATTACCATAGACGATAGGTACATTTACATTAGCTTCTGTAACATAAGTTGTAGGTTTAGCTATTGCTAATACGTTATCTGTTTGTGTTTCTGCTCTATATCCGTTTATATAAGCGATACCTGGAGAAACATCTAAATTTAAATAAGAAGTATCAACATCATTTTCCGAAAAACTTGCAATAAAAGGTTTAACGATATAGTTGCCAGACTCTTCACGAGTTCTTTTGGCAAGTAAATCATTAATTATATTGTAGTTATCAGTCGATGAAACTTGAGAGACAATTTCAGAATCCCTAAGTTTACAATAAAATATAAAATCTTCAGCCGCATCAACATTGGCCTCATCAATAAGTGATAAACGTATCCTATATCGATCTGCGCCTGGGGCAGATGTGTTTGGTGTTACGCCTTGATTGTCATATAGAGAAGGATAATCTCCAGCAGTTACAATATCTTGAGTAATTTTAAACCCAACATTACCTGAATAAGTATTTGAATAATAACTTAGTACTAAGGATTGTTGTGGAGAATGTACAAAATGCCCTTGAGTAAAGAATGCACCTGTTCCCATTGATATTCGTGTACCTGTACCAGTAGCTTGAGTTGAAGCTGATTTAATATTACCAACTGAACCATTAACTAATGTTTCATTATCTGTCGCTTTGATATAAGTGCCTAAACCATTACCACTTATGTATTGAACATAGATGGTATCTGTTGAACCTGTTTGTGCAGCCGTGTAATGTTCTAAAATTCGGAATGTAACACCTGATGTCGCACCCTGATATTCTGCATTAATCAAATCGGTAGTCGTTGCAGGTAAAGCTAAACCACTTGCACCAGTGTCTATATTTAATTTAATATAATCATAAGATTTATTTACAGTAACAGAAGAACCAGATACACAAGCACCCTCTTTGAAGATATTCTTACCGAATCTCTCCATTTCCTTATTCATAATAGTTTGCAATTGAGTTAACTCACGTGCTTGTAAAGCCCTACCAGAATTAAATAATATTCGATAGTAAGCATCACTATCATTATAATCATCTTTATATGTTGACGATAAAATGCTTGAATTGTATGCTGTTGCCATGTCTTATCCTAAATTGTAATTACTATTTTCAAGTCTTCTGTTTGTGAAGCCGATCTTGTTACCGATGCTCTATTATCTATGTAAAGAACATCGCCTGTCATTCGATCTACTTCTGTAGCATCAGCTGAATCACCTAATTGAATAACTGTTCCAGAACCACCACCTGGTGTACTGGTAATTGCTGATGCGTCAAATGAAATGAATTTTGTCTTTTCATTTTGATGATAATATACATAAGTGGTATCGGCAGAATCAACTACACCTGATGCGCCTGTTGCAGATTGAACTAAATTATCATCCTTTGCAAAACTACCATTTCCACCAGCTAATGTTAATCGTCTTAATGAACTACCCTTTGCACCAATAAAATAATCTCTTGAACTATCAAACTTCCAATTTAATGGATTTTTAACTAATGCTACTTGTCTAAAGTCATTAAGAGTAAATTCTCCATCTTCAGTTCCAACTGGTTGTGTATTAAACATAACTGAACTAGTCTTTAAATCTCTTCGTGGATCAGCACCAATACCACCAGAAGGACCAATAACAGGTCTAGCAACGGCAGGTTTGGTTACACCACTTGAATCTGCAATTGTGATGTTAGCATACGTATAGTTTAATCCACCAGCTCCTGCTGAATCTAATTCTATTTTTGAAATACTAGTTCCACTTAATGTTGCATGTGCAACTGCAGCTGAACCATTTCCGTATACAGTAATTGCTGGAGCATTTGTATATCCAGCACCACCAGAATCTAATTGAATATTAAGTATAGCACCATTCGATGCAGCTGATTGAATGGTAAATTGTTGAGTTTGTGAAATAGTTAATAGTGGGTTATTAGCTGAATCAGCTACAACCTTTTCAACTGGCATAAAATTAGCAGCTAAATATTTATTAGCACCATTAGCATCGATACTATATAAGAACTTCCAAATATAACCATCAGCAGTTTTAAAGGGAGATGATGCAGTTCCACTAGGTTTTACTGTTGACGGTTGAGCAGAACCTGATGCATTCTTTGCTCTTTGTATACAGATATAAATTAGGTTCTCATCGGTAAGTACGTAGTATGCATTAGTAGGATAACCAGTTTGATTATCGTCATATGAATTATACGTTGCACCAGAAGTCCAGTTATATCTTGGAATTACAAATTTATAATCAGTAACTTGTTTAAAGGCTTGTAATGAATATTGAGCAGTTCTAATTGTTCTTGGATTTAATCCAGGAGTAGGAGCGGAATCAGTAGTATTCCAATCTTCGGATCTACCAATGGCTGCATATATTCTATTGTATTCGTGATTTTTAATAATCCGTGGATTAGTTAAATTACTCAAATCTGGATAATTACCTGTAGCAGAATCTCCTATTATGAATGTGGTAGCAGCAGCACTGTCATTTAAAATAACATACTGTTGACCAACATCATTAAATAGTTTTTCTGCTAATAATAATTTTGTTTCTATACTAACTACTGCTGTCATATCGTTTTCCTATTATGCCACGGTTACACTACTTTGGTTACCGACTACGTACCAATTTGTACCGTCCCAAATTACCGTACACCCATCATATTGTGCTAATGCAAAGGTTGTTCCTTGTGCATAGTTAGCTGGTGTTACTGTCATTGCTCCAGCACCTTTGTTTGTAAAAATTTTAAACTCACCAATAGTTGTTCCATCGGCAAGTGTTACTGCAAGAGCAGAACCTTTATTACCTATAATTAAAGTGTGAGTAGCAGAAACTACTCCATTAACAGTAATTATTGAGTGGTCATATGCAACTTTATTTATCTCTACGGAACCAGATCCTTTTGGTATCAAGTTCAAGTTTACATTTGTATCACCACCTGTTGCTGTTAATGAAGGTCCATTACCTGTAGCAGCATTTGCAATTGTTATTTCATTAACTGCTGAACCTGTCATAGATATTTTAAATAATTCATTACCAGAAGAATCAAGAATAGATGTTCCAATCTTTGGAGTATTTAACAACCCTGTATTAATTACAGGCGTGGTTAATGTTTTATTCGTTAAAGTTTGTGTGGTAATATCACCAACTAATGTTGCTGAATCATTTGGCAAGATAAGTGTTCTGTGAGCATTATGGTTACTTATCAGAGACGCAATATTTCCTGCCGTAGTAAACGTTAAAGCTGCACTATCAAAACCTATTGTTGCAGATAGATTATTTGCACTATCTACATTAGAACCGAGTTTTGAATATATCTCGGAAAAGTTTTGATTGATCTTTAATGCAGCTTGACGAAGTGTATCACCATTTCCATCATTTGCTGCCGATCCTCGATTTAAATTTTGTCTTGCCAATTTAGTTACCTTCTATTATAGTTTTATTTATACTAATTTTATCACTCCGCAGAGTCATCTCTTGCAATTATTTGATTTGCATAATCACTTGCATCAGCATCCCACCAGAAATATCTTTCTTGATCCATAGTCTCAAATGTATTAGATAATCCAATACCACTTGAATCTGCATCATGATCTTCATCCAGTGTGGGTGATTTAGATTCAACTTGTTCTACAATAGTAGAGTATTGTTTTGATATTTCACTTATCGTTAACTCTTGATATAATTCTATAGTATCTCTAAAGTTAACTCTATATTTATCATTTTCATTATCACCTACGAATATTTCAGTACCTTCTCCTAATGCAGTTGGTAATGCAAACCCTTGGCCAATAACTGTTACTGGTGTTGGAGGTGATGGTATAACGGGAGGCATATTATCTACCCCTATATTACCATTGCCTACTAATTGTGTTAATCCTTCAAGATACATACCTGAAGGATGAACAAATAATTTATATATTTCTTCCCAATTAGATACGGGTAAACCAATCTTGATTAATATAGCAAAGATTTGATATAACTTATTATTTGTAATTCTTTTATCACCTTGTCCAACTAAGGATGTAGGATCATTAAGATTAAATATTAAATCTTTACCATATATAACATCAGGATCTTCATTATAAAACATTCTAAAGAATTGTTCTATAGAAAATTTAGATCCCTTTGCTCTATATAATGTACTAGCAAATTCAGAAGCAGCTCTAGGATTACTAAATCCTTTAAAATAGGATTGGCCTAAAAGTAATTCATCCTCAATAAATTGAAGTAAGTCAGCGTCAGTTTGTATAATATCTTTCTTTTCGTATAGATGATGAAGTAATTCTACAGGAGAATCGGAATCCAATTGTTGATAATACTTTTCTAAAAAAGTTATAAGTACAGGGTATTCTTCTTGAAAATACTCCGGCAAGATTTTCTTAACTTCATATTGTGATAAGTTAATCTCTCTTCTTTTCTTATCTACAAAACTTCTATGCACAATAATTTACCTTATGTTTGAGATGTAGTATTAACAACTCTTATTGAACTTCTAGACTCATCATAACCAATTATATTATTTCTAATTGGAGATACTACGGATTGATTAGCAGGTACAGCTGCAATTTTTAAATATGTTCCTGTGATTGCTGAAGGAGAAAATCCTTCAAGTGTAAGTTTTCCAGCACTTGCATTATAACTACCAATGTTATCTATTACTACTGATCTATCAATATTTCTTACAATTTGTAATACGTTAGATGATAATCTATTTTGTAATCTACAGAGTTCTCCGTTATATGTAAAGACGGTACTACTGATTCTATAAAATTCATCATCAGGTGTTGCAATTTCATTTGGATATGAAAGTACATACGTTAAAGGAGAAGATAGAGTTATTGTATCTACTGCAAGTGAGTCGGTTGATAATCCAGGAGATGCAACATTTAATCTTTGTTGCATTCTGATATCTGATCTAGAAGATAATACAGCAGCACTTACTGCATCTATATTAGTTAACATATTAGATCTTCTGAATGATCGTTTAAATTTACCTGAATTTGTTGCTAAGTCAAACAATATTGTATTTTCAAAATAATTTCTAATTGCTGTACCAACATTTGCCTTTGTAGTATTTTCTGAAACGGTTGTTAGTTTTGAATTAAACTGAAAAAAGGTATCAGCTTCAACAAAGGTTATTGTTGGAGAAGCATATTGAATATCAAAAGATATAACTCCTAAATCTTTTACAAGAAGATCAATCGCATCTTGCGTAGTTGTTTTCTGTGCATCTGTTACAAATGAATTGTATAAGATAGAAACGTAAGTTGAACCAAATTTAGGTTCAGCGTTTTCTTCTCCACCCCATGCATTAATATCATCAATTAATGTAGAAAAATTCCTAAGAATTAAAGCCGAATAGTCACTAGCAGTTATCATTCTATTTTGCGATGCATATAAGAATGGTGCATTTTTTCGTATAGACTCAATGGTTTCTTTGATTTTTCCACTGGTTGAATTGGCACTAGTAGTTGCACTGATTGTATAACTACTTGCACCTACCGATAAAGTATTAACGGGTGTAAAGGTAGTTGCTCCATTTGAATTAGGTCCGTTTACAGAAAGATAATCAAGTACAATTTGCATACCTGAAGTTGGAGTAGCTCCTAACGTATTACCATCACCAAAGGTTAATTCAAAGAATCCATTAGGTGCTTCTTTTAATATATAAACAGTTGATGATGAATTTAATGATTGCGACGAAGTAATATTCGTATACGTAGTAGCATTACTAGATGACGGTGAATCATATACAGATACAATTGCTGTAGTAATATCCATATTTGCATCTGGAATAACATAAGTTATATTTTCTTCATAAGGACCAACTATAAAAGTTTTAGTCCTTTGTGTTCCTTCAAAAATTTGTACATTAGAATCTCCTGCTACAGTTTGAAAGGAGTATAGTCCACTCGAATTGGAAGCAGTAAGTTCTTCTCTATTTTGGAAAGTATAAGTTATATCATCAATAGCAGAAGTAAATTTGGTATTTTTAGGTATAGTAACTAATTCTGGTCTAGTATCAGTAGATGGAATGGTAATACTTAAATTTACTGTAGCACGAGAACCAATACGTGAATCAGGAACATACCCTATAGCTGTTGCAAGAGATACTACTGAACTTCTTAATTGAGCAGTTCCAAGAAACGATTCATTTAATGCAAAGTTAGCAATTAATGCATTGTAATGTGTATTGTATGCTAAGACATCAAGTATGTTTGATAGTCCTGATGCTTCAAAATTATAATCTGCAAATTCATCCTGTGCAGATAAAAAAGTCTTTAGATTATTTTTAATTGAATTAAAATCTAAAGCGGTTGATTGTATTGTTGTTGCCATATTACCTTAACCTCGACATCACAAACGAAAAGTTAATTTGTTGTGTGGTATTTTTTACTAAAATTTCTAATTCTATCATTATTTCGTTACTATCTATTTGAGGCCTAACCACTAAGCGTTTAATTTCTGCTCGTGGTTCATAGGCTTCTATAGTATTAATGATAGCACTTTTTACATCGTTTGATACATTAGAAGTAACAAGTTCAAATAAAAGTTTTCTAAGATCTGCTCCAAAAGAAGGTAAGAATGGTTTCTCACATTTATTTGTAAGTAGTAAATTCTTTATTGCTTGTTTTACAGCAGCCGCATCTTCCTTTTTATAGATTTCTCCTGTTTGTTTTTTAGCAAAAGATAAGTCTATATCTTTATACTTCCTTACACGAGTACTAACTATACTACTGGTAAGGTTTCTATCTTCATTGGAAAGTAATCTACTCATATGTTTATTTATAATAAATTATAAAGAGTATTCAATTAACTCATTAGTTACTTGCACCTCATTGTTATATGAAGTTTGTATTACACCACTAAATGATATATCAAAAGAGCTAGGTACCAATGGCATACTAACTATAATTGAAACACTTAATGTATCATCAGGATTAAATTGATCATATGCTAAATCTAGTTTATCATAATTAATATAATCTTTCCAAAATTCTGCTACATCAAAAGAAGTGGATATGTCTACTTGACCATCCTTACTAATTACTTGGTATGCTACAACTTGACCAAGGGAACTTACTTCGGTTGGTATGATTCTTATATTCTTAAAGTTATTGTTTTCATTTATAATTCTTACAGCTTCAGCATGTAAATATAAATTCCTTGCTAATTGAAATTCATTTCCTATAAAGTTTTGCATATTTGTAGGAGTGCCAGGCGCACCAATAAATTTTGATACTGTAATTCCTGGACTAAGTAGTGTAGATGAAAGTATATCTTTTCTAAAATTTGGATTATACACTGGATCAACTAATATAATCATTATCCTCTCTCCACTGGTATAAATCTTTTACTTCTATTTTCAATTGCATTATTTCCTATTGCTTCATATCCAAATTTTGATGAAGGTTGTTTTCTCACTGTTCTTTTTATTTTAATTCCAGACGGAAGAATATGACCAAACTTTACAGATATTTTTTGTTGGGCGACTAAGTTTCCTGTAAATGTAACATCTGCATTCCATCTAGGATTTCTTAGTAAATATCTAATCTCATATATATTTGGTTCATGATTGACTGCGCCATTATAATATCTTTGATAGGTTGTTCTATCTTTAATTAAGTTTGTTGGATCTATTGCAATATTCTTCTTTCCATAATTAGTTAAATCAAGACCTGCAATAACTACAGTAGATGGTATCGTATCTACCAGTGATGGTATTGGAATAACTGGTTTTGCAAGTCCAGCTAATGGAGTATAAGGAACTCCAGTTACAGCAGTAGCAGAAGATGATGTTAAAGAA
>TARA_R110000868_G_scaffold205436_8_pt1 | contig 16788 bp, 12 predicted proteins | sample TARA_R110000868 | Tara Oceans TARA_R110000868 (sample SAMEA4397489) | marine metagenome | biome: Polar Biome; feature: [SRF] surface water layer (ENVO:00010504); material: water (ENVO:00002006), including particulate matter (ENVO:01000060) such as... | depth 5 m | reverse complement strand
ACCGGATTGTCCGCGAGGTGCTGTCGCTGCTGGACGACAGCCAAGCCTATGACGCGATGGCGCGCGCGCATAATCCGTTCGGCGACGGCAAGGCGGCGGAGCGGATTGCGCGCGTCATCGCAGGGGAATAGGCCACACCGTTACCGAAATATTCAGCCTTTCCGGGCAGAAGGTCGGCCAAATCATCGCCTAAAAAGGACTGCCGCTTCATGCCCGTCGACACCAAGCAGAAGGTTTCCGTCATTGGCCTTGGCTATATCGGCTTGCCGACCGCTGCGTTGATTGCGCGCGGGGGTTGCCAGGTGGTGGGCGTCGACGTGTCCGCCCATGTGGTGGAGACGGTCAATTCGGGCCGGGTGCATATCGAGGAAGTCGATCTCGACGGGTTGGTGCAGGGCGTCGTAGCGCGCGGCAATCTGCGCGCCTCGCTGGCGGTCGAGGAAAGCGATGTCTTCATCATCGCGGTGCCGACGCCCGTGTCGGAAGACCATGCGCCCGACATCAGCTATGTCCTGCAAGCGGCCCGCACCATCGCGCCGGTGTTGAAGGCAGGCGACACGGTCATTCTTGAATCAACCTCACCGGTCGGCACGACCGAGGCGATGCGCGACGTGATCGGCAGCATGCGGCCGGACCTCAAAATGCCAGGTAGGGGTGTGCAGGGCGACATCGCCATTGCCTATTGCCCGGAACGAGTCCTGCCCGGCCGCATCCTGGTCGAACTGATCGACAATGATCGCTGCATTGGCGGCATCACGCCGCGTTGCGCGCGCAAGGCGCTGGGCTTTTATCGCCAGTTCGTGCGCGGGGCCTGCATCACCACGACGGCGCGCGCGGCGGAAATGGTCAAGCTCGTCGAAAACAGCTTCCGCGACGTCAATATCGCCTTCGCCAATGAATTGTCCGTCATCGCCGAGAATATGGACATCGATGTGTGGGAGGTGATCCGTCTCGCCAACCGCCATCCGCGCGTCAATATCCTCTCGCCCGGCCCCGGCGTCGGCGGCCATTGCATCGCCGTTGACCCCTGGTTCATCGTCCACAGCGACCCGGAAAATGCGCGCATCATCCGCACCGCGCGCGAAGTGAATGACGGCAAGACCGACTATGTCGTGGCCAAGGCATCCGACATGATCGATGCTTTTCCGCATGAAAATGTCGCCTGCCTCGGCTTGGCCTTCAAAGCGAATATCGATGATTTCCGCGAAAGCCCGGCGGTGAAGGTCGCCGCCCGGCTTGCCCGCCGCTATGGTCGCCGCATCAAGCTCGTAGAACCCTATGCCCAGGCATTGCCGATGGAATTTGCCGGGACCGGCGCGGAATTGATGGATCTCGATACGGCTCTGGAACAATGTGGCGTATTCGTCATTCTTGTCGATCATGACATGTTCAAATCGGTTCCCGTCGACGAGCGCGCCGACAAGGCGGTCTATGACACGCGCGGCATCTGGTCGGATCAGCCGCGCCGGATCGCGGAGCCTGCACCGGGACGCATGGCACTCTAAGCGCCGGGGGCCATCCTCCGTCCGTCCCGCCTTTGGTTGCCATGTCCCTGTCGCGTCGCTAACCCCCGGTTTCAATTGGGGCATGACGGGGTGGCAGCGCCTATGACGCGCACGAACAGCATCAAACGCGTAATCGCGACACTGACGGCCTGTGGGCTGGTCGGGGGCTGTGCGACCGTGGAGGATGCGCCCCGCGGCGATGCAGCCTATGCCATTGTCACGGCACCGCCCGAAGTCGGTATCGATTATCGCATCGCGCCCGACGACGTGCTGCGCATCCAGGTCTATCATGAACCCGGCTTGTCGCTGGAAGATGCGCAGGTAAGTGCGAGCGGCATGGTCCGCATGCCGCTGATCGGCGATGTGCCCGTGGCAGGTCTGTCCGCCGGGGACGCGGCCGATGCCATCGCCGCACGATTGGGCGAACGCTATCTGGTGTCGCCGCAGGTCACCTTGTTCCTGAAGAAGGCGGTGGGCCGGCGTGTGACGCTCGACGGCGAAGTCCGCGAACCGGGCTTGTATCCACTCGAAGGACGATTGACGCTGAGCCAGGCGGTGGCGCTGGCCAAAGGCCCGACCCGGCTCGCCAGCCTCTCGCAAATCGTCGTGATCCGGCAGATCGAAGGCGAACGGCAAGCGGCGATGTTCGACTTGGGGGCGATCCGCAAGGGCGAAGCGCCCGATCCTGAAATCCTGCCGGGCGACAGCATCATCATCGGCCTGTCGCGGGCCAAGGCGATCATTGGCGGCGGCCTGATCGCGCTGCCCGCTCTGGCAACGGGCTTCATTGCACTGGATGGAGGGCGATGATGACGCCGATCTTGACCGAGCGCGATCTGGACGCGACGCCGGGGCATGGCCGCGCCGCGCGGATGACGGCTGCGGCCCGGCGGGGATGGCTCGTGCTACGCCGCCATCGAGTCATCCTGTTCGTCACTATGGCGTTGTGCCTGTTGGCTGGCGTCTTGGCGATCCTGATGTCCACGCCGGATTATCGCGCAACGGCCTCGGTCGAAGTCGAGGATGTGCCCGCCGGGGCTGCAGGCGCGGACGCCACGCCTCGCGCGGCAACTGACAATATCGAAGCGATGATGCAGACCGAACTCGAAGTGCTGCGCAGCCGCGCGCTGGCCGAGGCGGTGGCCCAGGATCTGGCGCTGGTCGGTACGCCGACCTTTTTGAAGGGCATGGGGCACAGACGTCCGACCGGCGGCACCGGGAGCCTGAGCCAGCGCCAGGTCGAGCAGGAGCAGGTGGTGGCGTTGCTGCGCGACAATCTGGAAGTCGAACTACCCGGCAAGTCGCGCGTGTTGCGCATCAGCTTCGTCAGCGCCGACCCGGTGCTGTCGGCGCGGGTCGCCAACAGCTATGCCGACAATCTGATCCGGGCTGATCTCAAGCGCGGGTTCGAATCCGGTGTGCAGGCTCGACGTTTCCTGCTGGGCGAACTGGATGGCGCACGCCGCGATCTGTCGCGGGCGGAACGGGAACTGGCGGTCTATGCTGCCCGATTGGGGATGGAGCCGGGCAAGGATGCACCGCCGTCCGAAGATAGCATCACCACCCGGCTGGCGCAGCTCAATGCTTTTCGCGCGCAGGCGCTGGCGGACCGGATCGCCGCGCAAAAGACATGGGAGGGCGCAAGGCGCGCCAGCGTCGAGACGCTGCCCGAAGTGTTGAATAATGGTGCGATGCAGACCTTGATGGCGGAGCGGGCACAGGCGCGCGCGGCCCTGGTCGAAGAACGGCAGTTCCGCAAGGACGCCCATCCCGAAATGCGCGAAGCCCGCGCACGCCTCGCCGCGCTGGACGATCAGGCACAGGAAATGGCCAACCGCATCCGTGCCTCGCTCAAGGAACGCTATGATGTCGCCGTCCATGGCGAAACCCAGATCACCGCCGAAATCGCGGATCTGGAGCGGCAGGGACAGGCGGCGCAAGGGCGCGACGTGCAACTGGGCATCTATGAACGCTCGGTCGATACCTATCGGATGCTGCATGACAGTTTGCTCCAGCGCTATCGCGACATGGCATCGCAGGCGGGGTTTCAGGCAGGGCGCATTCAGCCACTCGATCGCGCCGCCATTCCGACCAAGCCCTTTTCGCCGCGCATCGGCGTGACCTTGTTGCTGGCAGCGATCGGCGGCATCCTTCTTGGACTGCTGTTGGTGGCAGCGCGTCACATATTCGATGACGCGGTAACGTCAGCGGATACGCTGGCCGAGCGGGTCGGGCTGCCTTTGCTGGGTTCAGTGCCCGTAACAGGCGACAATCCGCAGCCGCCGGAGATTTTCGCGCCGATCGCCTCGTCGCTGCTGTTGGCATCGGCGGCTGGTTTGCCACGATCGATCCTGGTCACCAGCGCGCAGGAAGGGGAGGGCAAGTCGCTGACGCTCCATGCGCTGGCACTGGCTTTGGGGCGGATGGGCAAGCGCGTGCTGGTGATCGACGGCGACATGCGCCGCCCGGTCCAGCACAGCCTGTTCCGCGTTACGCCCGCACGCGGCATCAGCGAAGTGCTGACCGGGCAGGCAAGTGCGCAGGAGTCGATCATCGACAGCGGCGTGCCGGGCGTGTTCCTGTTGCCTTGCGGTGCGGTGCCGCCCAATCCAGCCGAGTTGCTGGCGACCCCGGCGCTGGACGCCCTGTTGGATTCGGTCCGCGATGCCTATGATACGGTGCTAATAGACGCACCCCCGATCCTGGGGCTGGGCGACACGCCTCTGCTCGCCGCGCGGGTGCAGGCGAGCTTGCTCGTGGTCGAATGGGGCCGCAACCATCATGGCGGCCTGCGCGCCGCCGTTGAGCGACTGCGCCAGGCTGGCGGCACGCTGATCGGTGCAATCCTGACCAAGCAGCAAGGTCGCATGATGGAATATGATTATCACCGGGGCGGGTAGCATTCTCCCACATCCGTTCGGCCTGAGCTTGTCGAAGGCCCTTACTGCTCAATAAAAAAGCGCCGTCCCGATGGGAGGCGCTTTTTCTTTACGTCGCAGCGTAATGAGCGGGTCAGGCCCGCGCCATCAACCCTTCGACCAGCCCCTCGAACAGGCGCTTGCCGTCGGTCGCGCCATGGGCTGGTTCGATCACCCGTTCGGGGTGGGGCATCATGCCCAGAACATTGCCCTTGTCGTTCAATATGCCCGCGATGTTCCGCGCGGAACCGTTCACGCTTTCCGCATAACGCAGCGCAACCCGACCTTCGCCTTCCAGCCGGTCGAGCGTCGCGTCATCGGCGAAATAATTGCCGTCATGATGGGCGACGGGATAGGCAATGCGCTCGCCCGCCGCATAGCGGCTGGTGAAGGCGCTCTGCGCATTCTCCACCGTCAACGCGACGTCGCGGCACACGAAATGCCCACCGGCATTGCGCAGCAGCGCACCGGGCAGCAGCCCGCTTTCGGTCAGCACCTGGAACCCATTGCAAATGCCCAGCACGAATGCGCCGCGATCGGCTACCTGTGCCACTGCCTGCATGACCGGCGAGCGCGCCGCCATCGCCCCGGAGCGCAGATAGTCGCCATAGGAAAAGCCGCCGGGCACGCCGATCAGGTCGATATCGTCGGGCAATTCCGTGTCACGATGCCACACCATGACTGGCTTGGCACCCGTAGCCGCCTCGAACGCCACCGCCAGGTCGCGGTCGCAATTGCTGCCGGGAAAGACGATGACCGCGCTCTTCATGGCTCAGGCGACCTTTTCGATGCGGTAGTTTTCGATCACCGTATTGGCCAGCAGCTTGCGGCACATGGCGTCGATATCCTCTTCGCTGGTGCCGTCGGCCAGGTCGAGTTCGATCAGCTTGCCCGCACGCACGTCATTGACGCCGTCGAACCCCAGGCCTTCAAGCGCATGATGGATCGCACGGCCCTGCGGATCGAGCACACCGCCCTTGAGGGTGACGAAGATACGGGCTTTCATGAAGGGCGAACTCCTTGGGATCGACTTTGCGGTCCCCTAGTCCCGGTACAGCGGGGAGGCAAGCCATTATCCCGGCGGATAGCGTGGCGACAGCGGCAAAAGTCATTTTGCAAGAGGCGGCATTTTGCCTAAGCGACGGGCATGAACCCCGAAATATCCTATTATGTCTTTGCCATCATCGCGGTCATCCTCGCGGGCCTTGCCAAGGGCGGCTTTGCCGGGGTGGGTGCGCTTGCCATGCCGGTGATGGCGCTTGGCGTCGATCCGGTGCGCGGTGCGGCGATCCTCCTGCCCATATTGATCCTGCAGGATGCGGTGAGCGTCTGGGTGTATCGGCGCAGCTGGGACGGGGCTATCCTCAAGGTCATGTTGCCGGGGGCGGCGATCGGCATCCTGCTTGGCTGGTTTTTTGCGACCCGCGTGTCGGAAACCGCCGTCCTCGGCGTGCTGGGCGCGATATCGATACTGTTCGGTTTGCAGCGCTTGTGGGTGGAACGGGGCAATGCCGTGGTGCTGCCCTCCAATTCCCCCGGATGGGTCGGCGTCCTGTTCGGCATCGCCAGCGGCTTCACCAGCCAGATCGCCCATGCCGGGTCGCCGCCGTTCCAGATGTGGGTGCTGCCCAAGCGGCTGCCGCGCGATATGCTGGTCGGGACGACGGCTTTGGCCTTTGCCGCGATGAACTGGATGAAGATGCCCACCTATGCCGCGCTGGGGCAGTTTACCCGCGCGAACCTTATGGCGACCGCCATGCTGGTGCCGGTCGCGGTCGTCTCGACGCTGGCCGGGGTGGCGCTGGTGCGGCGGGTGGATCCGGCGCGCTTTTACACGCTGATTTATGGATTGATGGTGTTGCTGGGCATCAAGCTGGTGGCTGACGCCCTGACGGCCTGACCATCCATCCGTTCGTTTCGAGCGAAGTCGAGAAACGTCCGCATAACGCTTCCCGCTTCTCGACTATGCTCGTAGCGAACGGCGGAAGAAGGGTCAGCCCTCTTCCTTCTCCCGCTTCTTGCGATGGGTGTCGAGGTCGAGGACGGTGGTGTCCAGTCCTTCGGGCAGCAGGCCCAATCGACGCGCGACTTCCTGATAGGCTTCGACTTCGCCGCCCAGGTCGCGACGGAAGCGATCCTTGTCCAGCTTCTCGTTGGTCACCATGTCCCACAGGCGGCAGCCATCGGGGCTGATCTCGTCGGCCAGGATGACGCGGCTATAATCGCCGTCATACAAGCGACCGAACTCCAGCTTGAAGTCCACCAGGCGGATGCCGATGCCCGCGAACAGCCCGCACATGAAATCGTTGATGCGGATCGCCATGTCGGCAATGTCGTGCATCTCTTCCTGCGTCGCCCAGCCAAAGCAGGCGATATGCTCTTCGGAAATCAGCGGGTCGCCCAGCGCATCATCCTTGTAGCAATATTCGATCAGGGTGCGCGGCAATTGCGTGCCTTCTTCGATCCCCAGCTTCTTGCTGAGCGATCCGGCGGCGACATTGCGCACCACGACTTCGATCGGCACGATTTCGACCTGGCGCACCAACTGCTCACGCATGTTGAGGCGGCGGATGAAATGGGTCGGCACGCCGATCTGGCCGAGCAGGGTGAAGATATGCTCGGAAATCCGGTTGTTCAGCACGCCCTTGCCGGAAATCGTGCCCTTCTTCTGGGCATTGAAGGCGGTGGCGTCATCCTTGAAATATTGGATGATCGTGCCAGGCTCAGGGCCTTCGTAAAGGATCTTTGCCTTGCCTTCGTAGATCTGGCGGCGACGGGCCATGCGCGTTCCTGTCTGGTCAAAAATACTGCGCCCCGACAATCGCGAATCGATAAGGATCAGCGGGTGCCGGGGCTGCTTGGGCCTCGCCCATAGAGCAAAGCGCGCGAGCGTGCAATTGTGCGCCCCTGCGCTACAGCACGTCGCCGAACATCGCCCATAACAAACCAAACCATGCGATCATGCCGACCGTCGCGATGACGACACCCGATCTGGCCTGCAAAGCGGCCACAAAGCTGTTGGGTTCATCGTCATCCTGGGTCATGCACCGGGATTAGCCTTCCGCCGGCTCCGGCTCAACCCGCGCCGTGTCCCGATCGACCGCCATCAGCCGTTCGGTAAAGGATTGCCGCCACCAGCTGATATCCTGCTGTTCCACGCTGTCCATCATCGCGCGCCAGCGCCGCTCGCGCTCGTCGAGCGGCATGGCAAGCGCGCGGTTGATCGCGTCGGACATTTCTTCCGGGCTGTAAGGGTTGATGAGCAGTGCGTCCTTGAGCTGCAACGCCGCCCCCGCAAAGCGCGAGAGGATCAGCACGCCGGGATCTTCCGGGTCTTGCGCCGCGACATATTCCTTGGCGACCAGGTTCATGCCATCGCGCAGCGGCGTCACCAGCCCGATCTTCGCAGCGCGATAGATGCCCGCCAGCTTGTCGCGCGGATAGCCTTGATTGACGTAGCGGATCGGCGTCCAGTCCACATCGCTATATTCGCCATTGAGCCGCCCGGCGAGCGAATCGAGGGTGGCGCGAATCTGCTGGTAACTCTCCACGTCGCCGCGCGAAGGCGGTGCGACCTGGGTCAGCAGCACCTTGCGATGATGTTCGGGATGGTCCTTGAGGAAGCGGGCATAGCCGTTGAAACGCTCTTCCAGCCCCTTGCTATAGTCCAGCCGATCGACACCGACGATCATGGCGCGATCCTGCAGCGACGCGCGCAGGCGATCGCCCATGTCGCGTGCGGCTTTGCTGACGGCGGCTTCGGCAAATTCCTTGGCATTGATCCCGATCGGGCAGGCCACCGCCTGGATGGTGCGATCGCCCACGGTGACGAAATCACCCTCGACCCGGCCGCCCATTTCCTTTTCGACATAATGGCGGAAGGATTCGAGCCATTCCTCGGTATGGAAACCCACCACATCATAAGCGAACAGGCTGGACACCAGCTTGCTATGATGCGGCAGCGAGACCAGCAGGCGCGTCGGCGGCCAGGGAATGTGGAGAAAGAAGCCCATCCGGTTGCGATGACCGCGATCACGCAGCATCTGGCCCAGCGGGATCATGTGATAATCATGAACCCAGATGATGTCTTCGGGTTCGATCAGCGGGGCCGCGGTATCGGCAAAGCGCTGATTGACGCGGTTATAGCCGCCCTCGAAATCGCGGGCATATTCGGCTAGGTCGATGCGGAAATGAAAGAGCGGCCACAGCGTCTTGTTCGCATAGCCGTTATAATATTCGTCGATATCCTGTTCTTCCAGGTCGATCGTCGCGGTCTTGACCCCGTCATCCTCGGCAAAGCCGATATGCCCCGTGAAATGATCGGTCACTTCCCCCGACCAGCCGATCCAGGTGCCCCGGCTCTCGCGCAAGGCTTCAGCGAGCGCGACCGCGAGGCCACCCTGATTGCCGGCCTTGGACGGGCGCGACACGCGGTTGGAAATGACTATCAGGCGGCTCATCGCATCATGCTCCACGGTTTGCTCAGCAGGACGGCGCAGTTGATGATGCCGACCAACGAGTAGGTCTGGGGATAGTTGCCCCATAATTCCCCGGTTACAGGGTCGATATCCTCCGACAGCAGCCCGGCGGCGGTGCGCCGGGTCAACATCTCCTCGAACAGGGTGCGGGCTTCCTCCTGTCGTCCACTGCGATGCAGCGCTTCGATCAACCAGAAGGTGCAGACATTGAAGGCCGTGACCGGCTCACCGAAATCATCGGGTGCGCTGTATCGCAGCATATCATTGCCCCGGCGCAGGTCCGCCTCCAGCGCCGCGAGCGTCCCCTGAAACATCGGATCGTCCGCCGTCAGGAAACGCAGGTCCAGCAATTGCAACAGCGAGGCGTCGCGCGAATCGTCCTCGAAATTGGCGGAGATGGCGTTGCTGTCGCTGCGCCAGGCGGCGTCGAGAATATGGGCCTTCATCGTCTCGGCCCGATTCTGCCAGAGACCGGCGCGGACCGGCAAGTCGAGCGCCGTGGCGGCGTGCGCCAACCGATCGCAGGCCGCCCAGCACATGACCGCACTATAGCTGTGGACATGGGCGCGCGTGCGCAATTCCCACAAACCCGCATCCGGCTTGTCATACACCGCCCAGGCCCGTTCACCCACGGCTTCCAGCGCTTCGAAGTCGGCGTGGCCTGCCATACGGAGCAGGCGCTGGTCGATGAAGCCTTGCACCGAGGACAGCACGATCTGGCCATAGGCGTCATGCTGGACCTGTTCATAGGCCGCATTGCCGACCCGCACCGGCCCCATGCCGCGATAGCCCGGCAGGCTCTCGGCCTCCCACTCGGTCAGGGTCGCATTGCCGCGCACGTCATAGAGCGGCTGGATATGCCCGCCCTTGGCGTCGTCCACAATATTGCGCAGATAGACGAGATAGCTTTCCAGCACATCGAGCGCGCCGAGCCGGTTCAACGCCTCGACGGTGTAATAGGCGTCACGCACCCAGCAATAGCGATAGTCCCAGTTCCGGCCGCTGTCGGCATGTTCGGGGATCGATGTCGTGAGCGCAGCGACGATCGCACCGGTTTCCTCATGCTGGCATAGCTTGAGCGTGATGGCGGAGCGAATGACTGCTTCCTGCCATTCGGGCGGAATGGCGAGGCCACGGACCCATAGCCGCCATTCCTCGATCGTGTCCTCCAGCATCCGTTCGATCGCCGGACGCAGGGCGTCGGAAAATCCTTCATCCGGCCCCATGAAGAAATGCATGTCCTGTTCCAGCCGGAACCAGCTTTCTTGCGCGATCAGGCCGATGGGGGCGTTGGTCGATACCCGCATCGCCATATAGGACAGCACCATGCGGATATGATTGGAGCCGTAATTGATCGGCACCGGCTCGTTATTCCAGTTGGTGGTCGGACGCAGGCGCACGCGAATGCGGGGACTTCCCGCTACCGGACGAACGATCCTGATGAACGCCACCGGGCGATACATTCGCCCCTTATGCTTGTGGCGCGGGCAGAAATCTAAAATCTCGATCGCATTGCCCTGCGCATCGGCCTGGCGGGTGACGAGTATGGGGGTGTTGCGCAGATAGGATTGCTCGACCGAGACGCAATCTTCCAGTTCGATCGCCCAAAAGCCGCGCGCTTGCGGGTCGTCCCAATCCTTGTCGTCCAGCAGCGCGGAAAAGACCGGGTCGCCATCGACGCGGGGGACACAGCCCCAGACCATCCGGCCCTTCCGATCGATCAGGGCAGACGCCTGACAATTGCCGATTGGCCAGAGATCGAGCGAACGCGCCGCTCCGGCCATGAAAGTGTCGCTGGAATTTAGGATCGTTCTGCCCCCTTGCTGTCTGGTCGCACAGGGGCGCTCCGGTCAGTCTGACCGGGCTGCCCCCTCGGCGAGATAATGCCTGACATCGGCAACCTGTTCCAGAGAGAAGGTCGCTAATGTGTGTCGCGGCGGCCCGACCAGGATACCCGAACCACCATGATCGACGGCAGCGGCAAAGCCTTCCTCGTCGGTCACATCATCGCCGATGAAGACGGGTCTACCACCTTTCATCGGGGCTTCGCGCATCAATTGTGTGACGGCGCTCCCTTTGTCAGCTCCGCCGGGCCGCAATTCGAACAGCATCTTGCCCCGCTGGACGGACAAGCCATGCTGTGTCGCCAAGGCATCGGCCAGGTCGCCCGCCGCCTGCTGCCAATCGGGCGCGCCGCGAAAATGCAACCCGACGCTGATCGATTTGCGCTCCACCAGCACGCCGACCTTATCCTGCGCAAACACCTGAAAGGCCTCTTCCACCGCGTCGATCGCCGCCAGGCGCGGCGGGGCGTCGGCCGCTTCGCCAGGCCGCGCAAATTCCAGGCCATGCGTACCCGCCAGCAGGAAATCGCCAAAGCCCAGATCCCGCAGCGTTTCGATCGACCGACCGCTGACGATCGCCAGTCGCCCGTCCAGCCGTGCGCGCAACCGATGCAGCATCGGCAGCAGGTCATCGCCCAGCACGACTCCATCGGGCGTCTCCGCAATCGGAGTCAGCGTCCCGTCGAAATCAAGGAAGAGCGCAGCGCCGGAGAGCAAGGCGGGCGGCGGGGGGGGGAGGTCGATGATCAGCACGGGGGCAAAATGGCGTCTGTGCGCGAAACCGCAACCCTTGTTCTGCCGCCGTCACAACTTTTCGCGTCGCGGGTCGGCAATCGCCAATCCCCGTTTGCCAAGCGGCGCAGCCCTGCTATTCCCGCGGCGATGACCGATTTTCGCGATCCCTTCGACAGCATCAAGGACCATCCGTTCGACGCGGCGCTGTCGCAACGCTATCTCGTCTATGCGCTGTCCACCATCACCGCGCGATCGCTGCCCGACCTGCGCGATGGGTTGAAGCCGGTTCATCGTCGGCTGCTCTGGGCGATGCGGCTGCTCAAGATGGAGCCGGGCGGTGCATCGCCCGATGTGCTGGTCGCCAATCCGGCGCGCAATACGACCAGTTACAAGAAATGCGCCCGTGTCGTCGGCGACGTCATTGGCAAATATCACCCCCATGGCGACACATCGGTTTATGACGCGATGGTGCGGCTGGCGCAGGATTTTTCGCTGCGCACGCCCTTGGTCGATGGCCAGGGCAATTTCGGCAATATCGACGGCGATAATGCCGCCGCCATGCGCTATACCGAAGCCCGCCTGACCCAGGCCGCGGCCGATCTGATGGCGGGGCTGGACGAAGGCACGGTCGATTATCGCGCCACCTATAATGGCGAAGATGAAGAGCCGGAGGTTTTTCCCGGCCTGTTCCCCAACCTGCTCGCCAACGGAGCCAGCGGCATCGCGGTCGGCATGGCGACCAGCATTCCGCCGCACAATGTGGCCGAACTGATCGACGCCGCCAATCTGCTGATCGATAATCCCGATACCGATCATGCCAGGCTGATGCAGGTGGTGAAGGGGCCGGACTTCCCGACAGGCGGAGTCGTTGTGGAAAGCGCAGCGAGCATCGCGGAATCCTATGCCACCGGCCGCGGTTCGTTCCGCACGCGGGCACGGTTCGTCGGTCGCTTGGTCGATGGCAAATGGGAGGTCGTGCCGGAGAAGTTGTCCAACGGCACTTGGCAACTGGTGATCGACCAGATCCCCTATCAAGTGCAAAAGTCCAAGTTGATCGAGCAGATCGCTGCGCTGATCAACGACCGCAAACTGCCGATCCTGGCCGATGTGCGCGACGAGAGCGACACGGAAATCCGCATCGTCATCGAACCGCGCGCCCGCACGGTCGATCCGCAGATGTTGATGGACAGCCTGTTCCGCCTGACCGACCTGGAAAACCGCTTTTCGCTCAACCTCAACGTGCTGGACGCCACGCATACGCCGCGCGTCATGGGGCTAAAATCCGTGCTGGTCGAATGGCTCAAGCATCAGATCGAGGTGCTGGTCCGGCGCGCCCAGCATCGACTGGAAAAGATCGCCGCCCGGCTCGACCTGCTCGACGGCTATATCATCGCCTATCTCAACCTCGATCGGGTGATCGCCATCATCCGTACCGAGGATGAGCCCAAGCCCGTGATGATCGCCGAGTTCGCGCTCAATGACCGGCAGGCCGAAGCCATCCTCAACATGCGGCTGCGCAGCCTGCGCAAGCTGGAGGAGATGGAATTGCGGCGCGAACATGCCGAGTTGGTCAAGGAAAAGGACGAGTTGGAGAAGCTGGTCGGCGACACCGGCCTGCAGCGCAAGCGCCTGAAGCGCGATCTGGCGGCGCTGCGCAAACGCTATGGCCCGGAGACTGATCTGGGGCGTCGCCGTACACTGGTCGAAGAAGCCGCCCCGGCCCGCGAAATCCCGCTCGAAGCGATGATCGAGCGCGAGCCGATCACTGTCATCCTGTCTGAGCGCGGCTGGATACGCGCCATGAGCGGTCATCGCGATCTGGCGGCGGCCGACACGCTCAAGTTCAAGGAAGGCGATGGCCCGCATTATGCGTTCCACGCCTATACGACCGACAAGCTGCTGCTGGCGACCAGCACCGGCCGCATCTACACGCTTGGGTCCGACAAGTTGCCGGGCGGCCGGGGCTTTGGCGATCCCGTACGATCGCTGGTCGATATGGATAATGAAGGCACGATCGTCGCCTTCATGCCCGCCCGGACCAGCAAGGAATTGTTGCTCGCCTCGTCCGATGGGCGCGGCTTCATCGCGGCGGTCAGCGACATCATTGCCGAAACGCGCAAGGGCAAGCAGGTCGTCAACATTCGGCCGGGCGCAAAACTGGCCATCGTCCACCCCATCGCTCCGCAAGCGGACAGCGTCGCGATCATAGGGGAGAACCGTAAATTGCTGGTCTTCGCGCTGGATGAGATGCCGAAAATGGCACGGGGGCAGGGCGTACAGCTACAGCGCTATCGCGATGGCGGGCTGTCCGACGCCATCGCCTTCCGCCTGGCCGATGGACTGAGTTGGACGATGGGCGGCGACAGCGGCCGGACGCGCACCGAATCGGACATGACCCCCTGGAAAGTCGCGCGCGGCGCGGCCGGACGGATGCCGCCGACCGGATTTCCCCGTGACAATCGCTTTTAATGTCTGATTTATCCAAAGAGCGACCAGACGTTTCCTGAAAATTTACCGGTTCCCGATATCGCCGGGCCATGGAATCCATTGCGGCGTGCAATTGGCCAGTGAAAAGGTCCAGCGAAGATCCCCTCGGCGGGGGGGATGCTGCACAGGTCGATCAGATGGTGGCCAGCCGCCAATGGTTGGCAGCTTTGCCACAGCCGTCCGCCATCTTATCGGTGCAGGATGATGACGACATCGTCGTGCTGGAGGCCAACGCTGCGTTCACCGAGGCCTTCCGATCGCGTGGACTATCGCACATCATGGAACAGGTCGCTACCGAATGGCGCGATCGGGTCAAAAGTTTCATAAGGTCGGATCGACCCTGCGATAGCTTCGAACTGCGGCGCGACGGCGCGTTGGGGCCGGAATATTTCATGTGTACGATCGGGCGACTCCCCACCGATGGTCCACCCCATTTTCTCTTCACGGCGATCGATCGCACCAGCGACCGGACGATGGAGAAAAATCTGCGCCGCGAGCTTCTGTCGGATGGCTTGACGGCGCTCCCCAACCGGACCGGGTTTGGTGAAGAGATTGACGATCGGCTCAGTAACAGCGTCTGGCCGGACAATGCCCAATTTGGTATCATTGCAATCGATCTCAGTCGTTTCAGCCGCGTCAATGAATCGCTCGGCCCGATGGCGGGCGACGAACTGCTGATCACGGTGGCCAAGCGGCTGAAATCCAGCCTGCGGCAGGGCGACGTGTTGGCGCGCATTGGCGGTAATGATTTTGCCATTTTTGCTCGTCTGAACAATGGCTTGTCCGATGCCTTGCATATCGTACAGAGGATCAGGGAAGCGCTCAGCTCCCCGATACGGCTCAGCGACCTCCAGATCCGGGTGGACTGTGCCATTGGGTGCGCGCTGTCGATCGACCTGGACGATGATCCGGACGATGTGGTGCGCAAGGCACAAGCGGCAGTCAAGATCGCCAAGCGCAGCGGCAAGGTCGAAATCTATCGCAATGGTGTGCTGAAGGAAGCGCAACGGCGCTTCTCGATCGAGAGCCGGTTGCGCGAAGCGCTGGCCCATGGTGGCCTGACGCTGGCCTATCAGCCGCTCATCCATCTCCAGACGGGGGAGATTACGGGTTTCGAAGCGCTGGCGCGCTGGCACGACCCCGAATTGGGGCATGTTCCACCGGTCGAATTTATCGCTGTGGCGGAGGAAAGCGGCTTGATCACGTCGCTTGGCCGCTGGGCCGCCTATGAAGCGGCACAGGCGCTATCGCGCTGGGACGTGCGTTATGGCCAGCCCTTGCCGGTCGGCGTCAACGTCAACCTCTCGCCAATCCAGATGGCGCGCGACGATGTCGCCTCGATGTTCGAGGAAGCGTTGCGCTATTCGGGCGTCGCGGGCAGCCGATTGACGGCGGAACTGACCGAAAGCGCGATCATCGCCGACCCTGACAAGGCGCGCAAACTCTTGTTCGCACTCAAGGATCTGCAGATGCCGATCGCAATGGACGATTTCGGCACCGGCTTTTCCAACCTCGCCAGCTTGCACAGCCTGCCGATCGATATCCTCAAGATCGACCGCAGTTTCGTGTCGTCCATGGCGGAAGACCGCGACAAGGCGGTCATCGTCCGCACCATCCTGTCGCTAGCCGAATCGCTCAACCTCAAGGTCACGGCCGAGGGTATCGAGACGCAGGAACTGGCGCTCGCCTTGCAGCAGATGGGCTGCTGGCAGGGGCAGGGCTATTATTTCGCCAAGCCGATGAACGAGGCGGATGCCTTCGATTATTGGCGCGCGCGCTGGAATTTCGAAACCGTCTGATCGGCGATCAGGCCGACGCGCGTCGCATCGGGAAAATTCTCTTCCACCCAGATTTTCTGCACTTCCTGCAAGGCCTTGGCGACATCCGGGCCGGGCGGCAGGCCGCGCGCGATGAGCGCACCGCCGCTGATCGGCAATGTCGGCGGCGTCCATCCGTCAAGCGAACCGAGCGCTGACAAGGGCCGGTCGACATCAAGCAAGAGCCGGTCGATCGCGCTTTCCGGCCCGACCCGATAGGCCAAGGCACGCGACGCTTCATCCGCTCGTCCCGGTTCGACCGCCAGCACCAGCCGCTTGCGTGCCTTGTTCGACAGTTTGAGCCGGGCACTGATCTGTTCGACGGTAGCCGGGTCGGGAGGCAAGAGGGCAGCCAGTCGCCGAAGCGCCGAAGGCGACGTCCCCGAAGCCGCCTCGCGCGCCATCAGCGTCTCCACCCGGTCGATGCCTGCCATATCGACTTCGGGGAGAACCGCCCGCAATATGCCACCATCGACCATCAGCCGCAGCGCACGGAGAGGCGCCGCAACCGCCAGCAATTTGATCAGTTCATCGGCAATGCGTTCGCGCGACAAAGCCATCAGGCTGTTGGCGGCGGCGCGGCAGGCGGCATAGGCGTCGTGGTCCACGACATCGCCGCCATAACGGGCGAGAAAGCGGAAATAGCGCAGGATGCGCAGATGATCCTCGGCAATGCGCGCCTCGGCGTCGCCGATAAAGCGCAGGCGTCGCGCCTCCAGATCGGCGACACCGCCGAAGAAATCCGTGACCTCCCGGCTCAACGGATCGGCATAGAGCGCATTGATGGTGAAATCGCGCCGCGCCGCATCTTCGCGCCAGTCGTCGGTATAGGCGATGGTCGCCCGGCGGCCGTCGGTGCTGACGTCCCGCCGCAGCGTCGTGATCTCCACCGGCCAGCCCGATAGGACCGCAGTAATGGTGCCATGGTCGATGCCCGTCGGCACCGCCTTGATCCCCGCCGCCTTGAGCCGATCGACCACATCATGCGGATCGAGCGTGGTCGC
>TARA_R110000868_G_scaffold82347_1_pt1 | contig 16791 bp, 15 predicted proteins | sample TARA_R110000868 | Tara Oceans TARA_R110000868 (sample SAMEA4397489) | marine metagenome | biome: Polar Biome; feature: [SRF] surface water layer (ENVO:00010504); material: water (ENVO:00002006), including particulate matter (ENVO:01000060) such as... | depth 5 m | reverse complement strand
CTGGACGGCGCCGCGGCTGGCACCGGTCAGGGTCTCGGCCATTGGGGCGGAGACGAGGGGCCATTCGGTCAGCACAGCGCGCAATGCAGGTGGTGTCCTGCCAGACAGCGGGGCCATCATGGCTTCCGCCCGCACAGACCATGCCTGGATATCGTCGAGGTGCCGCATCGCGGTCAGGCATGCTGTTTCCATTCCCTCGAGCCAACGCTCCAAGCGCTCAGCAGGTGGGCCACTGGCGCGCAGCCCCCCTGCCCCGCGCATAGCCAGAGGCGCAAAGATGGCCCCGCGATTCGAATTCGGGCCTTCGCTCGCGGCAATGCGTGCGGCGGTAACCGCTGCTTCCGTCCGGTCGCCCTGTTGCCTGAGGCCCGCAAGGTTCCAGAGGTGAAACCCCATGCAGGCGCGTGTGATCGAGTGCAGGTCGGCGGCTTGCGCCATCAGGTCAAGCCAACCGACCGCGCGATCCGCAAAGGGCTCGGCTTCATTGGCCATGTTTTCAGGGTCACGGCGATCGAGGAAAGCGGATAGGTCCACCTCTGGGCCGGGACCGCCTGTCAGACGCCGCACCGCCCATCCGACACGCGCGAGTGCTGCGGGGTCGTCCTGCACACCCGACAGGCGCATGGATATCCAGAGTGCCAGCCGATCCGGGCCAATTCGGTCGCCCACAAACCAGCTGAGGTCTGCCGCCTCCATCAGCGCGAGCCTATGCCGCCAGCCCTCCGGGCCACGGTGCAGACGGTCATCCAGCGCGCCAATCCGGCCCGCCACACGGGCGAGACGGGCGGCATTGCCTGCCTCTGCCTTCCGCCAGTCGTCGAGGACTGCGGTTTCACGCAGCTCTGCCCTCGGTCCGGGCGGCAGATAATCCGGCTCCACTTCCATCGGACCGGGCAGGAACCACAGATCGTCCTCAGACGTCACTTCAAGCCCCTCCGCATCCACTAGAGGATCATCAAAACTATCATACTGCGTAGTTACTTGAGGCTTCATATGTGCAAAATACGGCAGTTTTGCAGTTTACCCAAGTGTTTTGTCAGGGTGCGCCTGTACACCTTATATAGCACGCGCACGCGGTGGTCTGCGAGATCTCTCTGATCGCGCTCAGCTTATGAAAACCAAGGGGTTTTTGATGAGCAGCACCACAGAGAGCGCCCTTGCATCTGTTTACAAACGGTCGTTTATTGGCGATATATTAAATTGCAAACGGCCCAGTTTCATGCCCCTGATTGGCTATGCGCGCGTCTCCACCGAGGATCAAACCCCCCTGCCCCAGTCTGAGGCACTGCAGTCTGCGGGATGCGCCGAGATCTTTGAAGAGCACGCCTCGGGCGGCAATCGCGCGCGGCCCGTGCTTGCACGTGTGCTGGAGCGGATTGGCAAGGGCGACACGCTGGTCGTCGTGCGGATCGACCGGCTTGCGCGGTCTTTGTCGCACCTACTTGAGGTGATCGAAAGACTGGAGGGCAAGGGGGCGTTCTTCCGCTCGCTCCAGGACCCGATCGACACTGCCTCGCCCCAGGGCAAGTTCACGTTGCAGGTTCTGGGCGCTGCGGCTGAGTTCGAACGCGCTCTGATCCGCGAGCGTACCAAAGCCGGACTTGCCTCGGCACGCTCAAAGGGCCGCGTCGGCGGCAACCCAGGTCTTCGCGCCAAGGACCCTGAAGCGCTGCGCAAGGTGCGGCTGGCGCGACAGGACGGCTACATGGAGCGCTTGAACGAAACTGCGCAGGATTGGGTGCCCCATGTGCGCCGTTTGCGCCCCGATATGGCTTGGGAAGATGTCCTGCGGATCATCAATGGCCCCCTGCCCCATGATCGGCACTGGACGCAAGGCCGCCTGCTCCGCGCCGTGAAGGCATACGTGAGGGACGGATTCCTGCCCGCTGAAGTGCTTGGGCGCGCTGGACGTCGCGAAACCGACGATCGCCTGCCTGCGATTGTCGCCGCAATCAAAGGTGCTGACCCGGAGATCACCTTGCAGGCAATCTGCGACCGACTGGAATCCATGCGTGAGCGCACCCCTCGCGGTCGCACCAGCTGGCAGCCTTCCTCAGTCAGAATGCTGCTGGAGCGTGCTGAAAAGCTGGGGCTCCTCTGAGGATCACACTTGTGTTGGCCTAACCGATTGCCACTAAATCTAGAAAGTGCTTGCACGAATCTGATTGGTCGGGCAATAGTCTCGAAAAATAACGCGCGGTCACATAAAAAACGCGCCCACGGATCGGGGCAGACATGAGCGAAGTAGAGCAGGATCTAGACATCGCCATCGGGCACTACGCGGAACTTCTCGCGTCGAACCTGCATGCTCAGCGCGCTGCCCACTTCCCGCCGGATGCAAAGAAGGTGATGCGCACTTTGACCAGCGGCGAAGCTGCTGAACTCCTTGGCGTCGATCATACCTATCTTCGTAAGCTTCATCGAGAAGGAAAGATCGTTGACGTCGAGACGACAGCTGGAAGTCATCGCCGCTATACGCTCGATGATATCTGGGAAATCCGTCAAACGCTTGAAGGAAATGCAAAGAAGTCTGGAACTTACGTGCCTGGACGTCGCGACGGTGACGAGCTTCAAGTCGTTTCAGTGGTGAACTTCAAGGGCGGGTCCGGCAAAACGACGACGTCTGCTCACCTCGCTCAACGCTTGGCGCTTAAGGGGTACAGGGTTCTTGCGATCGATCTCGACCCTCAAGCATCCCTTTCAGCTCTTCATGGAATCCAGCCGGAACTCGACCTTATGGAGGGCGGAACCCTCTATGATGCAGTTCGCTATGACGATCCGGTTCCGATCGCCGAAGTGATCCGCAAGACCTACATCCGTGGCCTTGATCTTATCCCGGGCAACCTTGAACTCATGGAGTTCGAGCACGAGACGCCTGCTGCTATCCAGCGAGGCGGAGCGAAAGCGTTCTTCGCGAGAGTTCATGACGCACTCGATAGTGTTGAAGCGAACTACGACGTTGTTGTGATCGACTGCCCGCCGCAGCTTGGTTTCTTGACGATGTCAGCACTTTCCGCGTCCTCGGGTGTCCTCGTGACGGTTCACCCGCAGATGCTTGACCTCATGTCGATGTCCCAATTCCTGCGAATGACTGCGGATCTCCTGGGAGTGATCAGGGATGCAGGCGCAAATCTGCGCTTCGATTGGCTGCGCTTTTTGCCAACGCGATACAAAGTCGGCGACGCGCCACAAACCGAAGTCATCGCTTTCATTCGCGGGCTGTTTGGGAGGTCGGTCCTGACCAATCACATGGTTGAATCGACCGCAATTTCTGATGCCGGCTTGACCAAGCAAACGCTCTACGAAGCTGACAAGAAGGACTTCACGCGTCAGACGTTTGATCGTGCGATCGAATCCATGAACGCAGTGAACGATGAGATCGCTGAAATCATCCAGAACACATGGGGGCGGAATGGCAAGAAAGCCTAAACTCGGCCTGCCGCTGCAGACCCTTCGCAACGCTCCTGACGCTCTTGAAGGGCGCCGACTGCGTGGTGGTGTATTTGAGATCGATCCGGCGCAGATTGTTACCGAAGGACGGTTGGATGACAGGCTTCAGATTGAAGTTGAGGGCCTGAAGAACTCTATCTCCAAGAACGGTCAGCGTGTGCCTGTATTGGTCCGCCCACTGGAAGGCGATCGCTACAACCTGATCTATGGCCGCAGGCGCCTAGAAGCATGTCGCGAACTCGGTATCAAAGTTCGAGCCATCGTCACGGAAGTTGATGGTGATCAAGCGCTTCGAGATCAGCTTCTCGAGAACCAAGAGCGTCGTGATCTGAGCTTTATTGAACGGGCGCTTGTTGCGACGGCGCTTCTGGACGGTGACCATTTGGAAGGGGCTGAGCGCACCAATCGAGGTGTCGCCGAAGTCCTTAACCTCCACGAAGCCGGGGTTTCACAACTCTTGAGTGTCGTTCGGACGGTCGGCGAGGAACTCATCCAGGCAATTGGTGCGGCTCCCGGGATTGGTCGCCCGAGATGGGAAGAGCTCAAAAAGGCCTTGGGTACCTACGACGGTGATCGAGACCAACTGCAAGCGGTAGCTCATGCAGCCAAGTCCGAAAGTTCCGGCTCGGTCGATGAGGTTTCTGAGCGTGCGTTTCTCGCAGTTCTGGCAGCTGCGAAGAGCCCAGAGAAGAAAGCAAACCCGTCTAGAAAGGGCGTGCCTGCTTTGGCGATCCCCGGTGTCGGAGCTGCGACGGTTAAGACCGGCCGCCAAGGCAAGCAGCTTAAGCTCGATCTGACTACGGATGAACCTGATTTTATCAGCTGGTTGGAGGGCAATGCCCCAAAGCTGATTACCGAGCTTCATGAGCGCTGGAAGCGTTCAGGAGACTGAGGAAGAGCAACCAACAAGAAGGAGGCACGATACAGGCAAAAAGAAAAAGGCCCCGAGAAGCTAGCTTCACGAGACCTTTGTAAGGTTTCGCACCGGGATCAGCCCGCTACAAAATCTCAGTTTTCGCACTTCTGAATGTAGCGTTCTGGCCCCTACCCCGCAAGCGCAAAGCGATTCGCGGGCCGTAGAAATTTTGCCTTCGTGAACGTTTTCATGGAGTACACACCGATTTCGCCGTTTATGCGGCCGATCTCGCACGCCCATCTGCGCGTGATCGAGCGACCCGAGGCATCTGTTCCGGGCAGACCCGTCAACAAGTGGGAACTCCTGCGCGAGCTCTCCAAGGCGCAAGCGGCCTTTGGCGTGTCAGAACGTGATTTGACTGTTTTGCAGGGTCTCCTCAGCTTCTTTCCAGACGATGCACTTGGCGGGAACGCCGAGATGGTAGTTTTCCCCTCGAACAAGGCGATCTGTGAGCGCCTGAATGGTATGCCCTGCTCCACTATGCGTCGTCACCTCGCGCGTCTTGTCGAGGCTGGTTTGCTCCAGCGGCGTGATAGCCCCAATGGAAAGCGCTACGTCCGCAAGCACGGCGAAGAGCGCGTCGCCTTTGGCTTCGATCTTTCCCCGCTCTACTGCCAGTCCGAGGAGATAGCACGGGCCGCAGAGGCCGTACGTGAGGCTGAGGAGCGCGTCAGGCGTCTGAGAGAGGTTGTAAGCCTCATGCGGCGTGATCTCGCGGCCCTCGCGGAGTTCGGAGACGAGATGCAGCCAGGCCTAGGCTTCTGGGACCAGCTTCGTGACAAGGCTATCCTCACAGCGCGCGCGCTTCGCCGCAAGCTTTCAATTGAGGACCTCGCGGCATATCGAGCCGATCTTGAAGCTCTCCTTGATCAGGCACGCAACATCATTGATGGTTCTGAAACAGAAGAAATGAACACCAATGATGCTCGATCTGAGCGTCACCATCATAATTCAAATAAAGAATCTATAGATCTTGAACCTGCTTTAGAAAAAAGCGGGGCGGCGGCCGGCGTGCCAGATGTGGACAGGGATGAGCCCGTGGCTGACGTCGATGAACAGGACACAAGACACCTGCCAAAGATCCCGCTGCACCTGGTGATTGCGGCATGTCCCTCGCTCAAGACCTTTTACCAAGGCGAAATCCGGCATTGGCACCAGCTTTTCGATGCGGCATGCCATGTGCGACCAGCCATGGGGATCAGTGCATCTGCATGGGAAGAAGCGCAGCGGTTCATGGGTCCGGAGCAAGCGTCGATCGTCGTTTCTGCCATGCTGGAACGCTTTGAGGACATCAGATCGCCTGGTGGATACTTGCGAGCTCTGACTGCCAAAGCTGTGGCCGGTGAGTTTTCCTGTGGCCCGATGGTCATGGCATTGATTGGACGACGATCTGCAGCTTAACAGCTGTTAAGGTTGAGAGACTGCGTACTGTTCCGCCACCTCGGGACTGACGACTTAACAGCTGTTAAGGTCCTGTCTCGGGAGCGTCAGAACAGGAGAGGGAAAGGTTTGTTGGTTGGAGGGGTGACGGGAAGTGAGATCGGAAGAGTGGCTTCCGGCGCCCGTCGTGGAGAAGATCTGATGGCGAAATCCGCTCAGAAAGTCACCCTGTCCCCGTCCCGGGACATTCCCTTCGACAAGCTCGTGCTGAGCCAGTCCAACGTCCGGCGCATCAAGGCCGGCATCTCGGTCGAGGAACTGGCCGAAGACATCGCCCGCCGCGGGTTGCTGCAGAGCCTGAGCGTTCGGCCCGTTCTGGCGAATGACGGGTCCGAGACCGGCAAGTTCGAAATCCCCGCTGGCGGCCGGCGCTTTCAGGCCCTGTCACTCCTGGTGAAGCAGAAGCGTCTGGCCAAGACGACGCCCATCCCCTGCATCGTACGGGATGCCACTTCCGCGATCCTCGCCGAAGACGACTCGCTCGCTGAGAACATGCAGCGTGCAGCCCTGCATCCGCTCGACCAGTTCCGCGCCTTCGTTGCTTTGCGGGAGAAGGGGCAAGGCGATGAAGAGATCGCAGCCGCCTTCTTCGTCACGCCGCAGGTGGTGAAACAGCGCCTGAAACTCGCCGCCGTGGCCCCTGCCCTGCTCGAGCTCTACGCCGAGGACGAGATGACGTTGGAGCAGCTGATGGCCTTCACGGTCAATCCGGATCACGAGCGTCAGGTTCGGGTCTGGGAGGCGATCAAGTCTTCGTGGAACAAGGAGCCCTATCAGATCCGGCGGATGCTGACGGAAACCTCGGTGCGGGCATCGGATCGGCGCGCCGTCTTTGTCGGCGTCGAGGCCTACGAGGCGGCGGGCGGCACCATGTTGCATGACCTCTTCCAGGGCGATGACGGCGGCTGGCTGGAAGACCCTGCCCTGCTCGATCGTCTGGTCAGCGAGAAGCTTCAGGCCGAAGCCGAAGCCATCGCGACCGAAGGTTGGAAATGGATCGAGGTCTCGCTCGACCTACCCTATGGCTACAGCCACGGCTTGCGGCGGCTCAATGGCGACCCGGCGCCGATGACGGATGACGAAGGCGCAGCCCATGCCAAGCTGCTTGCCGAATACCGAGCGCTCGAAGAGGAATACGAAGGTCAGGATGAATTCCCCGAAGAGATCGACGTGCGACTTGGCGAGTTGGAAGTCTCGATGGAGAAGCTCGAGGCCCGGCCGCTGATCTTCGACGATGAGGAGATCGCACGGGCAGGGGCTTTCGTGACGCTTGACCGCTATGGCGAGCTTGCCGTTTATCGGGGCTTTGTCCGGCCCGAGGATGAGCCACGGGCAGATGTCGACGTCCACAGAGGTGAACAGGTGGCAGACGGGCAGGGCGCTGAGCTTTCATCTGCGAGCAGCACGGATGGTGTCGGCCACGGCACGGTGATCACCTCTGCTGGTCAAGCGCTTGGCGTCAACGTGCCGGACGACGAGCACGATGGTGCATTGAAGCCCTTGCCTGAGCGGTTGGTCATGGAGTTGACGGCGCACCGGACATTGGCACTGCGCGAAGCTGTCGGGCGCTCACCCGACGTCGCGTTGACGCTGCTGCTCCTGAAGCTCGTCAATGACACCTTCCGGACGTCCAGTTCGGCCGGCAGCTGCCTCGAGGTTTCGGTGCGTCACGTCTACATGTCCGCGCAGGCGAGCGATCTGAAGGACAGCGTGGTGGCCAAGCTGGTGGACGGCCGCCACGCGGAGTGGGAGGCCGACTTGCCGCTCGGCGACGATGCCGCTCTCTGGGATTACCTGGCTTCCCTCGATCAAGAGAGCCGGCTTTCGCTGCTCGCGCATTGCCTCAGCTTCGGGATCAACGCGCTCCATGAGAAGGTGAACCCCTATGGTGCCGGTATCTCCGCCAGCGGCTTGACCAAGCGGATGACCCAGTCCGACTTGGTCGCACAGGCGGTCGAACTCGACATGGTCGAGGCGGGTTGGGAGCCGACGGCCGATACCTATCTGAACCGCGTGCCCAAGGCACGGATCCTCGAGGCCGTGTGCGAGGCAAAGGGGGAGGGGACGGCGCAACTCCTCGATCACTTGAAGAAGGGCGAGATGGCGACCGAAGCCGAGCGTCTGCTGAAAGGCAGCGGCTGGTTGCCGGAGGTTCTTTGCCGTCACGATCTGACAGCACTCGACGGTGTGGAAGGGCAGGGGGCGTCTGAGCCCGTTTCCGGCACCGAGCAGGCCGAAGATGTCGATCTGCCCGCCTTCCTCACCGCTGACCTGCCGGGCAATGAGGCATCGATGATGGCCGCGGAGTGATCTGCGCCATCCGGGGGCGGGGAAACCCGCCCTCAATCACATAAAACAAAATAATATCAATATGATGAGTGCAAAATGACGCATTCAGGATGAGGAATCATGTCTGCAACCACTATTCTCGATGATGCGCCCCTGGGGGCGCTCATTCGCTATACCGACAGCAGTCCCAAGCCGCCCGCTCGGTTCACAAAGAAGCTCGCGGCCTGGGAACGCTCGAACGGCGTCGGCCGTCTTGTCAAGAAGGAGCCACCGCGACCCTATCCGACCTGGACTGCGCCGGCGTCGTTCACGCTGCACGAGGGGAACTTCTCTTCGGACGGGGTCATTCTCGTGACGATCATGCGGACTCATTCTGCTGACAGTGCCTTGACCTTCAAGGTCGCTGAGGAACCACAGCCTGGGCAGGTGCGTGTCCTGCTGGATTTCGGCGGTTGCATGGAGCTGCTCCACCTGGCCGAGTCTGTCACGGCTGCGGAACTCTGGATCGCCAGAGAAGGCTATCGCAACGCGCGGCTCGAGATCGTCGGCAGCGAGGGCGGCGATAGGGCAGGGGATGCGGAACTTGCCGCCTGAGCCTATGTAGAACCCAAGGGGCCCGCCAGAGCGCGGGCCTCTCACCCATCACGACCCTTTCCCGCGAGATCGCGGTGCACCATAGGATCCATTCCAACACGGAACGAGGTCTTCTACCAAGAGCCTGCCCGGGAGGCTGGCAGCGATAGCATCAGCGGGACACCCGGCTCCAGTCAGCGGTCGCACAATCCCCCGCTCGCCATTCCCTTCCTTGCCCCGAATCCCGTCTTCGAGATCAACCCGTGAGGGGTCGGACTACGGGCGAGCCCGTGCCGCCGGGTGGATTCGGACGAGCCGAACGCACCCGGTGATGTCAGCCAGTCTTCGGGCCTGCGGGGTCCTGTCGCGCGGGGGATGGTCCTCCGCCTCCAAGACAGGAGCCAAACAGATGTCCCGCAAAGATGCTCACGCCTTCGCCGCTTCCCTCGCCGCCACGCTCATGGTCTCGATCGTCGTCTTCCAGGCCGGTGATGGAACCTATGGCGCCGTCCCCGCTGATGAAATCGACGGAGACGAGGTTCAGGTGGTGGGTGAGATCGACCCGTGGGCGTGAAGCCAACGGGGTCGAAGACGGCTCGGGTTCGGAGCAAGGCTCCGATCCGGGCCTTTCGCCTGTCCACCGTTCCGGCCGACCGGCAAAATGAGCCGACGATGGTCGACATGCCTTTGCATTAAGAAAACAAGCTCGAGCGTCAGCCAATCTGACTTTGCCCAGACATCAGCGGTCAATTGTAGTGCAATGAATGCAGCTTGAATATCGTCAGGGTTCGTCGGAAACTGCGTTGTATTTGGTTCAGGTTACGTCGCATGCTCTACAAATCATTGATTTCCTTATACGGTTCATCGCTTGCGGGTAAATCGGCTCCTGCTGACGACTTAGTTTGGCACTTTACGCCGTCCGAGGATCTGAGGCTTTTTCGCGAGTATGCGCTCGATGCCCTGCAGCAGGCGAAAGTGTACCTGCTCGACCATATGGCTGCAGCCTATGCCGATACGCTTCATGACGCAGTCGCCAAGCAGGCTTCGGAAACCGGTCTTCCCGCAATGGCCATTCTGGGTGAGGTAAAGCTCCCCGCCGACGTTGTTTGGGTCGAATTTGATGATCGAGAGCTGGGTGTCGCGCGCTTTGAACGGGCTTCACCTGTAACGAGACATGACGACAAACCCATAGGCACTGGTCTACGCGGCTATCTCATCGATGATCGAAACAAGGGTCACTTGCGCATCACGATGTTCCATCGCCGCGAGAATTCGCGGGTCGTCGACCCAATCTGCGCTTTGCTTGTGAAGCGAACTCCGACAGGCGAATTGAACTACGACAACGTCGAAGTCGAATTGAGCCGTTCCATGGTCGATTTTCGTGTGCGGAGCGGTGATACGAAGGAAATGATCAACGGTCGGCGCACGGTGCACCAAGTTGAAACAGGTTACGATCTTTTCATCCCCTACGCGCTCTTTGCGATGCTGGTTTCCCCGGACTTGGGTGGCATCATTCCCACGGAAAACGAGACGTTCACAGCCAAGGATGCAAAGACCGCTCGAAAGTTCGGGAAGTCCTGGATTCTTGGCGCGCAGAAATCCCATCTTACAATCCGCATTGGTCCGCAGGCCGCGGCTCACATGCAGGAGCGGCAGGCTCGCCTTGAGTTCGAGCGTGAGGTCCAGGACGGGCGAAGCGGCCCTGTTCGCCATTGGGTGAGCGAACATGAGCGGCGCTATCGCAGCGGTAAGGTTGTGTTGGTGAAGGGGCACCACAGAGGTCAATTGCCTGCGCCTAATCTGCCAACGCGTGTGATGGGACCAAAACCCGACGCAACGATTTTCGAGTTGGACGCAGTTGATCCGTCCAACCCAGACTGAAACCGGCGTTTTCCGCGCGGCCATGTCGTCGGCCGTCAATCTATCGCCGCCACATCGACGAATAGCCGTAGTTTTCGGCCGCGACCTGACCAGGTCGGCGCCAAGAGCTCAGGGAGCCGGAAATCCGACGATACCGGCGCACAAGCGGTTTCCACTCTCCCCGATCAGTTAGGCCAGGAAGTAGTCCATACCTTGGCGATGGCTTCCGCCTTGGTGCAACCTTTCGCCATGCACCAATCCAAGACCGTGGAGAATGCCCCGGCGACTTCCTTTTGCATTTTCTGCAGAGCGTTGGGCGACAATGTCCCGAGATCGAAATCAGCCGTTGGTGCGGTTCGTGTCCTGAATATACCGGTATCGATAGCCTGTCTCGGCAAGGCCCTGCATTTCCCTGAAGGGAAGGGCAGGGGGGCGAGAGCCGATGATCGACATTTGCGCCGCTGGTGGGGTGTTGGGTTTTGGGTCAAACAATCCCTATTGGCAAGGGGACATGGTCCGGCATGAGCTCCCCGCATCTCTCTGTCTCCTGGGTCATCCCTTCGACTGACAATCCCCTAATCCCGTTCGGTCTCCTGCGCGCAACCCCGCGTCAGCCCGGGCCGTGTTGGCCGCCTTTGGCGTCCTGCCCGCTCCTCCCCGGTCCTCTGGGGGTGTCCGGCGTCCGTTCCGTCCACCGTGCACGCGTCACCCGACGGGCTTTTTCAGGGTCTTGTCGAAGGGACGGTCCCGAAGACAGGAAACACAGGAGCTTATCATGCAGAACATCGTCATCCTCGCCGGCAACATCGGTCAGACCCCCGAAGTCCGCACCACCCAGAGCGGCACAAAGATCACTAACTTCAGCCTCGCCACCTCGCGCCCCCGCCTCTCGGAAGGCCGTGTGATGCGCGACGAGAACGGTTACCGGGTCATGGACACCGAATGGCACCGCATCACCTGCTTCAACGGTCTCGGCAAGACGGTCGCGGAGCACTGCGAAAAGGGCATGAAGGTCCTCGTCCACGGTCGCATCCACTACACCAAGTGGATCGACAGCATGGGGAACGACCGCTACGGCTGCGAAATCATCGCCGAGAAGGTCGACTTCCTGAGCCGCCCGAAGTCGGCCGAGAACGAAAACCCCGAGCTGGTCGACCGCGACGATGAGATCCCGTTCTGAGGAACGGGGTCTCCCCCTCGGGCCCGGCGGGGAAGCTTGCCGGGTTTTCCAACTGCTGACACCAACGCTGATTGGCAAAATTGTTTTTCGCAACCTTGAATTGCCGACACTCGCTCACCAAATCGTTATTGCCCGCGGGAAATGGCCCACGGGTTTGGCCGTTGAACTTGTCAACTTCTTTATGGTGACCTGGCAGCACGATGCCGAACAGCATCGCCGCGACCAGAGCCAGACTGAATGAGACACTGAGCATAGCTCGGACCTCCACGGTTACATTATACCACCTCGCGTTTCGAGACCCGTGTCTGCGAGGCGTTCGGAAGTGAGACGCTGAACGTATACGCTGACAGAAGGTGGCGTGCGTTCGGGGGACGCCCGGCCTAACAATCCGGAGCCCAGGGTCAGGGCCAGTCCTCCGAACTCTGCGACAAGGAGGCTGAATGCCGCTCGATTGGTTTAAGTCTAGAGGCTACCGCCATTTCGATCTTCCCGTTGGCGAGAAGTTCGCTGGCAAGGCAATGGACCCGGACTTCGTGCTCAAGCACTCCTTCCTCCCACTCCTGCACTACACGAAATCCGAGAAACGCTACAAGAAGTGCCCGAAGACAGGGAAGCGGACGATCACTTCGAAGGACCGCCCGATCAAATACGCATCGCACCGGGACGCCTGTATACTTTCGTTCTACGCCAGCGAGATGAATAAGTTGCTGGACGCCCATTATAACGCCGCGGGCCTCTCCGATAGCGTTTTGGCCTATCGTGCACTCGGGCGTGGTAACTACGATTTCTCGGCGGAAGTGCTTGCGTTTGCCAAGACCCATGCCCCCGTCACGATACTGGCGTTCGACGTCAGCAGCTTCTTCGACAACCTTGACCACACGCTCCTGAAACGCCGCCTAAAGGCAGTGCTGGGCGTAACCTCGCTGCCCGAACACTGGATGCGCGTGTTTCGGGCGATCACCGCGTTCCACTATGTTGATATGGAAGAGCTTAAGGCGAACGCCACGTTCTCCTCCCGGCTCAAGGAGAAAAGCCGCGACCGGATCGCCAGTGTCGAAGAGCTCAAGGCCAATGGCATCAAGTTTCACCCCAACCCCGAACTGGCAAAGGGGCATCGGCGAGGCATCCCTCAGGGCACCCCCATCAGCGCAGCAGCTTCGAACCTGTACATGATTGATTTCGACATGGCAGCGCACGCTTTCTGCGACAGCATCGGTGCTTTGTATCGCCGCTATTCGGACGACATCTTGGTGATCTGCGCCCCTGCTCACGCCGCAGCAGCCGAAGCCAAAATCATGGATCTCATCAAGGCAGAGAAGCTGGATATCTCTCCCCACAAGACCGAAAGGACCGAGTTCACGGGTACGGGCGTCGTAGCGGGAAAAGCAGCACAATACCTAGGCTTCTCGCTCCACGAAGAGGGGCCAGCCATTCGAGAAAGCTCCCTCGCTCGGCAGTGGCGAAAGATGCGAAGGGCGATGCGCCGAACCCGCAAGATCGCGGAGAGAAACATCGCATCTGGAAAATCGACTAAGGCACACACCAAACGCCTGTATCGCCGTTTCACCCACCTGAAGGTGCGTGACGACGAAGGTGTTCGGATCGTACGCAACTTTTCTTCCTATGGGCGGCGCAGCGCCTCCGCATTCGGCGATGACGAAAAGATCACTCAGCAGATCAGGCGGTTTGAACGTGCCGCGCTCCGTGAGATCCAGGAACTCAAGAAGATCAAATAGACTTGCTCCTCCGCATGTTGGACCCGATTGCGTTTTCCCGATAGTGCATTGACATCGACGCGGAAGTTAACGCGGCGGAGCCGGCCACCGAGAGTGAGAGGAGTGCCGGTTTCCCGGTGACGGGTTGAGGGCTGGGAGAGTGGCTCCCGGCGCCTGTCGCGGGAGATAGCCGATGGGCGTTGTGGAAGTTATGGATCCGGTTCAGCCGGCGCGGGCCGGTGGCTGGAAAGTGGATGTGAGCCGGGGCGAGCGGAACGGGCGGGTGTCGTCCGAATGGTTTAACCGGCCCGATGACGAGCGGTACCTGTCGCTCGACGATCTCTGGGCCAATGTGAAGGGTCGCTCTGAGCGCAGCCGCAGCCGGGTGGTGCAAACCGCCGACATCCGTGTCGAGGCTGCGCGCGACAGTGCAGAGCGGCTGCACTTGGTTCTTCCGAAAGCGCATGAGCCGGTCGCGCCCACGCACTGGGCCTTCGGCCAGCTTGCGAGCATTGTCGGCGCGCCGGCCTCCTACCTGCGGCAGTTGCCCGCGCCGCTGGCGGGGATCAACCTGCAATACGGTTTGACCAACCACCGCGCCGAGCAGGTGAAGACCTTCGAGACGGAGGATGGCCGGACCGAACTGCGCGCCGTGACCGGTCCCGACTACGGTCGCATCCATGACTTCGAGCTTGTCGAGGCGGTGCAGCGCATCGCGGGCAATGGCACCGGCGACACGCGCTGGAAGGTGCCGGGTGTGCTTGACTGGTCGACCGGGGTCTATAACCCCGACGTCGAGATCAGCCGTGACACGACCACGCTCTACGCCTCGGACCGCGACGTCTTCCTGTTTCTGGTCGACGATCGCAATCCGATCGAGGCGGGCAAGCTGGCGGACGGCTCTCCCGACCTCTACTTCCGGGGATTTTACTGCTGGAACTCCGAGGTGGGGGCGAAGACCCTTGGCATGGCGAGCTTCTACCTTCGGGCGGTGTGCCAGAACCGCAACCTTTGGGGCGTCGAGGATTTCCAGGAGATCAAGATCCGCCACTCGAAATACGCCGCCTCCCGCTTCGCCCATGAGGCGGCCCCGGCGCTGACGCGGTTTGCCAACTCCTCGCCGCAAGGATTCGTGAATGGGATCAGGGCAGCACGGCAGCAAGTCGTGGCGCGCAGCGACGAAGACCGTGCGGATTTCCTGCGCAAGCGCGGTTTCTCGAAAGCCGAATCCGGCAAGATCATCGAGAAGGTGCTGATGGAGGAAGGCCGCCCACCCGAGAGCATCTTCGATTTCGTGCAAGGGATTACCCGGCTTGCGCGCGACAAGACCCAGCAGGATGCGCGGCTCGACATGGAAGGGCGCGCCAAGAAGCTCCTCGACCGGGTCGGCTGACGCGAAGCCCGGCACAGCGACCGCCTGCACCCGCGGCGGTCGCGTTTTTCTCTTCCACATGCACGCCACTGGCCCCGCCCCGAGAGGGCAGGGGACTTCGGTGTGCGCAATTCAGCGAGACCCCCATGACCCCCCAGGAACAAACTGTCATCCTCGAGGCCCGCGACATCCTCGGCCGCTACCTCAGCCAGAACCCGGTCATCGGCAGCTGGCAAGCGCTGATGGACTATTGTGCGCTGACGGTGCGCGGGCCGATCGAGCGGTTCCACGTTCTCTATCTCGACCGCAAGAACCGCATCATCGCCGATGAGCTCTTGTCGATCGGCACGGTCGACCATGTCCCGGTCTATCCGCGTGAGGTGATCAAACGGGCTCTGATGCTGAACGCCAGCGCTCTGATCCTGATCCACAACCACCCGTCGGGCGATCCGACACCGTCGGAGGCCGATCTCAGCATGACCAAGGAGACCCAGAAGGGCTGCAAGTATCTCGGCCTGACGCTCCACGACCACATCATCGTCGGCGCCGGGACAGAACTGAGCCTGCGGGCCCTGGCCAAGCTCTGACGCGCCTTTCGGATCTGCAGCCGTCGCCCCTTTCGAGGAAGAGGGCGGCGGTTCGGTCTTTGACGGTTTGTAGCGGGGAGAGTGGCTTCCCGCACCGTCGGAGATATTCGCATGTTTGATCTTCCCTCCCAAACTCCGCCGGCAACGCAGCAAGCAGGTTTGCCGCCGAGCTTCCCGACTGCCGTTGTAGACTCGAGCCTGCCCTTCGCACTCACGGAAGCGTGCCGCGCGCCTGCGGGCCTCATGTCTGGGCAGGCACGTCCCGAGATTCTGGACCGTTTCGCCACGCTGGCCGAGGCCATGCAGAGCGCGATCGATCAAGCGGAGGATTTCGTCCCTGAGGATGCGCCGCGTATCCTGGCAATCCTCGATCGAGAGGACCGCCTCGTTCTGGCTGGAGCCGCCAGCGATGGCGCAATGGCCTGGTGCCATCCTGTCGCAAATGCCGCCGAGGCCCGCGCCGTCGTCTCCGAGGCCAGCCAGACCCGCGCGCATGCCATACGAGCGGCCGAGTGGCATGAACATGGCCTCGCGCGACGGCTGCGGCACCACGCCGACGTTCTCGATGCTCGTCTTGTCGATCCGCTCTGGCGTGTCTTCGCGTCTCGCGCACTGCAGATCGCGGCGTGACGCCCGAGAGTCAGAGAAGGGCAGGGGAGGATGTGAGCCTAGGAGGACGAGAGAGAGCCTCGGGGTTCAGATCCTTTCCCTCATTTCGGAGTTTCCAATGTCCAAGATCGAACCCACCCTGGCCGCGCCGATGGCGCCGTCCAGGATTGATTTCGCCGCCGTGCTGGCTCGGCAGTCCGAGCGTGACGCGCGGATCGCAGCTTTGCGTCCGGCCAACAAGGAGCGCCTCTTCGATGGCCTGACTGCCGCGGGCATCACCCATGTGACCGTGAGCTTTGACGGCTATGGCGATAGCGGCCAGGTTGAAAGCATCGAAGCCTACGCTGGCGACGCCGAAGTCACTTTCCCCAAGACCCAGATCGCCTATGCCGCATTGACCTGGGACGACCCGGAGGTCGAGATGCGGGCGCTTTCGCTCGAAGATGTCGTGGAGCAACTGGCGTACGACTTGCTGTCTGACACCCACGGCGGTTGGGAAAACAACGACGGGGCCTACGGTGAGTTCTGCTTCGACGCGAGCGCTCGCTCCATCCACCTCGAGTTCAACGAGCGCTTCACCTCGTCCGAACTCTATACCCACGATTTCTGAGGGGGCGGTGATGGCACATCCGTATCACCACGCCCTGTCCTCGGTGAAGAAATGGGGCGGCACGGTCGAGGATTTCCTCGCCGTGCATTCCTGGTTCGACCAGAGCAAGGAGATCACAGCCGATTTTCGGCACCGTGCGCTGCGCCACCATGCCTTATCCTGACTCTATGGAAGCGTCTTATTCCTGTGC
>TARA_R110000868_G_scaffold178979_1_pt1 | contig 16794 bp, 10 predicted proteins | sample TARA_R110000868 | Tara Oceans TARA_R110000868 (sample SAMEA4397489) | marine metagenome | biome: Polar Biome; feature: [SRF] surface water layer (ENVO:00010504); material: water (ENVO:00002006), including particulate matter (ENVO:01000060) such as... | depth 5 m | reverse complement strand
GGTTCGAATCCTGCCACCCCGACTTTTTAGAATATCAAATAGGAATAAAAACCTGTTAATAGTATGATTAACAGGTTTTTACGTTTTTAAGAGCAATCATTTAATTTGAATTGTTTTAACTAAAAATGTTACCTATTCGATTACCTCCGAAGCAAACCAATAAAAAAGGTAACCAAATAACTTGATTTGACTTTTGTTTTTAGAGTTTAATTTAAAAATGAAAGATTATGACACATCCAAACACCTCCAGTGCCCTTTTTTGGTTAAAACTGGCAATTACCCAAAATAAGAAAGCACCTCTCTATGCCAGAATCGCAGTAAACAACAAGGGTTCAGAATTGTCCCTAAAACGAAAAGTACTTAAAAAAAAGTCAGGTAACTTTTTTAGCATCCTATGAAACTAATGAACTTCTTTTGTCCAACTTTTCAACTAATGTTTTTTGTAATATTTTACTAGTAATATCGTTCCAATCAACAATTATATTGAAAAGTTCATTTTGGTTAAATACAATAAGTTAACAGTCCGTAAAAGCCTAAATATACTCAGTCATCGGGTTCGCTTTTGTATGGATTTGTAATAAAGAGATTTTCATCTATAAAATATTCATCTTTTTTGAGTTCCAATTCCCATCTTCTTTAATTAGTGTAAAATAGTTAAAATATTTTTTTCTATTATCAATTGATGTTTTGTCGTTTTGTTAAAATCAATTTTAATAATGAAACTCTATCAAAATGAAGATTTTTTTATAATAAAAGAGCCTTAAATAAAAAGTATGAAGGGCTCTTTTGTAATTAACTCAAACAATAATTTGTACTACTTTAAAACAAATCCCATATTATCAAAAAGGAAAGAATTCCCTCCAAAATTACCAGACTCTTGTAAAGTTAATTGACTAAATGTAGTTGGATTTCCAATATCTAAAAATGGAATTTCAATATAGGTCCATTCATTAGTCATGGCTTTTGGTACCACATATGCCCATCCGCCAAAAACAAAATTTACACTTGCTGCAGAATTATCAACAAGACTCTTAACTCTAACTCTAAAAGCTTTATATTTCGTTACATCTATAGGTGCGAAGTTCATATCTGCGCCACTCCATCCTCCAAGTGTAAATTGAATACTATGAGTTCCTTGTGCTGTATCATCTGAGTAAGCAGTGTCAAATATATCTGTACCTCCCCAGGTCCAATGCCCCGTATCTCCATATAAAACATCGTCATAAATTGCAGAACCTATAACCTCTTTGGAAATTGCTTCTCCAGAAATTGTTGTTACTGTAATAGTTTTATCTTCGGCATTTGCAGGAGCTTGTATTACTATTTCTTTTAATGTGTTAGAAATTACAGGAACTTCAGTAGCTCCAATGCTCACTACGGGATTTAAGAAAAAGTCACCATAAATAGTAATCTCATCGCCTTCAACTGCATTAATAGGATTAAAACTTTTTACTATTAAAGGTGCTGGTGGCGCTATTAGTATAGGATGAATTGCTGATTTTCCACTTGCAGTGACTACTTTCAATTCGTTAGATACATTGCCCGCATAAGGAGTATCTAAATCTATGGTTACAAAAATATTATTGTCGGTAACAAAGGTTTGATTAAAATAGGTGTCAACATCATTAAAATAAATTTTCTGCACTGTTTCTAAACCAGATCCTTGGATAACATAAGTAAGATTAGGATAACCAATTTCAACCGCAGTCAAATTTAAATCTCCAGCTTCAAATACCTTAGTAATTACTGGAATAGTATCTAATGATGAACTCGGCTCATTATCTTCACTACAAGAAGAAAAACCGAAACCAATAAGACTAACCACGGCAAGTCTTATCAAGGATATTGTCTTTAATTTTTTCATAGTAATAGCTTTTTAGTTAATTAAATTCATAAGGTTCTACTTCTATTAATTTTGGATTCTTAATCAAATCATCTTCAGGATAAGGCAACAAAAGATTACTTGCGGTTATCGTGATATATTTTTCATTGGAAGCATCGCCTCTATTTTGCCCTTCTAATATTGCTTTGGCCTGACTAAAAGGTAATCTTCCTAAATCAAAATAATAATCGCCTTCACAGGCTAATTCTGCTCGTCTTTCTTTAAAAATATCATCAAAGGATATAGCGGTTACCGGTAGTAGCCCAGCTCTAGTGTGAACCTTATTAAAAGATGCTAATGCAGCTGGGTCAGAAGTTGATCCCGATTGAGCACCTAATATTGCTTCTGCATGAATTAGTAGTAATTCTGCATACCTCATCATATAACTATTCATGGATGATGATCCATTAAATTGTTGATTCATATTTCCAGTTAGAGGAAGATTTTCTTTACCAATAACATATTTTTTTAAGCCAGCACCAGAGTTCTGTACTCCATTATCGATATATTCGTTATTGATTTCAAAGGTATATCCTAATATAAGTGGAGAATCAACGTCCAAAGTTTCTGCATAAGTTAGGTTAGGGTAAAAATCACCGGGTAACATGAAGGTCTCTTTTCTTCTTAAGTCACTAGGCACAAATCCGTTTTCAATTAAATCTTGTGAAGGCGCCATTTGGCCCGAATACGTAGTTTCTACCAATCTGTTTTCGGGTGCGAATAAGGTATTGGAAAAATTCCCATCAAAATAGGTTCCGGCACCATTCCATTGCCAAGCAAAAATAGATTCTTCATTATTATTATTGACTTGTAAAAACAGATCTGAAAAATTATCTAATAACATAAACTCATTACTTTTAATCACCTCTTCAGCTAATACTCTTGCCTCTTCATATCGTTGTTGATACAAATATACTTTTGCAAGCATAGCTTTTGCTGAACCACTTGAAACATGAGCATTATCTGCATAATTTGAGCCTCTTTTCTTTGATCTTAGGTTGTCAATGGCAAACAATAAATCATTTTCTATGAACTTATAAACATCTTCAACTGGATTACTCGGCACCACAAAATTTTGGGTATACACAGATCCATCTTCAATAATAGGCACATTCCCCCACAATCTAACCAAGAAAAAATAGGCAAAGGCTCTTATAAAGCGAGATTCTCCAATGGCATTATTTAAAGCTTCTTCACTAACATTAGGACCCACCGAAGGGGCTAGGTTGTTGATATACGCATTTGAATTCGAAATGGCTGCATAACAAGACTTCCATGAATCTGAGATATAACCTTGAGAATTGGTAAAACTTAAATCGGTAAATTTCCCAAATTCATTATAAGGCCCAGCATACATATTACCTGAAATTACATCGGTAATACCATAAAACCCTGATTTATTCATATTAAACCATACCAGCCCATATAATCCGTTTGCTGCATTGTCCACTTTTTCATCAGAATCGTAATATGTTCCTAGTGTTGGTGCTCCTTCTGCGGGAACTTCAATAAAATCTTTTGAACAGGAGATTGTAACTGTAAATAAAGTAATTAATATTACGATAAAATTTATTTTTATTATATTTTTCATCTTCCTAAATTTTAAAATTCAACGTTAAATCCAACAGATATTACTCTTGGGGTAGGATAACGTCCACTATCAATTCCCGTTAGCAATGCATCCTGATTAAAAGAACCAACTTCTGGATCGTAACCCGAATAGTTAGTAAACGTAAAGAGGTTTTGACCAGAAACATACACTCTTAATTTTGATAATTTCATGGTAGAAATGATATCTTTTGGAACCGAATATCCTAAAGTAACGTTTTGAATTCGCACATAAGATCCATCTTCAACCAAACGCGATGATATGGCATTATTAATATTACTATAATCGGAGGGTCTAGGCAATGCTGCATCTACATTACTGGCAGAGTAAAAATCGGCCGCGTCTGTTAGATAATTGGTTCCTAAATAACTGTTTAAAGTTCCTGACAAACGGGTAATATTCATCAGATTATTCCCTTGAGTCCCTTGTATAAATATTGACAATTCTAGGTTGTGATATTTAAAGGTATTCGTAAAGCCATAGGTGAAATCTGGATTTGGATTGCCTATTTGTGTTAAATCTTGAGAATTAATAATCCCATCATTGTTCTGATCTTTGTAGATAACGTCACCTTTTTGAAAATTTGGTAATAATGAGTTGGTTCCATCTTTCAACACTTCATTTACGCCTGAAGTATTGGTAAACCCATACGTAAGTAAATCTTGATCTGTTCTATAGATTCCTAAGGCCTCATAACCAAGAAAAGAACCAACCGCTAGACCTTCTTGGGTTCTAGAAACTGTCACCGTATTATAAGCTAAGGTATTAACTGTTTTGTTAATGTTTAGCCCAGCCATATCGGTTACACTATTCTCATATTTGGAAAAATTCAAATTAGAGGTCCATGAAAAATTTTCTGAAAAGTTATTACTATAACTAAGACTTATTTCAATTCCTTTATTCAACATACTTCCAAGATTGAAATAAGGGGGATTAACACCTCCTTCATAATCTGCACCTCCTGAAAGGAAGTTGGGTAAAGGGACGCTGTACAAGAAATCTTTTGAAACTTTTCTATAGACATCAACAGTAGCAGATAGTTTAGAATCAAACAAGGAGAAATCTAAACCCAAATTCGTTTGTTTTTGCGTTTCCCATTTTAATTGTTGATTAGGTGTGTTGGCTGGTAAATAGGAGGTTCCCATAGAACTATTAACTAGGGTTAAATTGGAATCATACAAATTATTTCCAATTTGATTATTTCCAGTTTCACCATAACCAAATCTTAATTTAATATTATCTATATAGGGTTTTGTATTTTTCATAAATTCCTCATTGGAAAGTTTCCATGAAGAACCAAAAGATTTAAACACACCCCATTTGTTCCCAGTGAAAAATTTAGAAGAACCATCTGTTCTGATGGAAGCTGTTAGTCCATATTTATTATCAAAATCATAAACGGCTCTTGCTAAATAAGAGGCCAATGTTTGTGTTCCTACATAAACACCATTCAATTCTGCTAATGAAACATCTGATCCTGAAAGGCTTTTGTCAGAATTATCTTTATAGCCACCAGCGGTTAAAGTATGCCCCTCCCAATGTGCCTTATTAGATTCTTGTACAGCCAACAAAGTAAGGTTATGTTTACCAAAAGTATGCTTATAAGTAAGCATGTTTTTAACATTCCAAGAGTAGGTCGATTGTGGTCTGTAAAATAAGTTTGCGAAATTCTTAACAGCATTTCCTAAAGAATACATAGGCACAAATTGTTGCCCTAAATTATCTGCTTGATATCCTCCTATTTCAAAACGATAATCTAAGCCTTCTAGCAATTTTATTTCGGTATAGAAATTACCTGAATAATTTTTCCGCACTAGTTTATTTGAACCTAAAAGTGTTTCAGCCACTGGGTTTACGAAGGTTATGGTGCCTAGAGCAGGCCCTGCGAAATCACCATTAAATTCTCTTACCGGAACATCTGGTGTACTTAGTAACGATCTAGCAACTACGCCATCAAATTGACCGTTTAAGGTTAGTTTTTCGTCGGTCTTAGAGGCACTTGCAATAAGTCCGACTTTTATAAATTTATTAATTCTAGCGTCTATATTAGCTCTTATATTATATCTTTTAAATCTAGATTCTATTACAATTCCTTCTTGTTTAATCTGCCCGCCTGATAAATAATAATTAATACCTTCACTACCTCCTGAAAAAGATAGCTGGTCAGAAGTTGTAGTGCCAGTTCTAAAAATCTCATCTTGCCAATCCGTTCCCTCTCCCAACAATGAAGGGATAGCAAATTCAGGGCGCCGTTGCGATGGATCGTAAACATCTGCCAATGCATTTTGATGGGCAGCATACTCTCTTAGATTCATAACATCTAACATTTTAGGAAGACTACTCATAGCAAATGACCTCTCATATGATAATTTTCCAACTCCTTTTTTTCCAGATTTAGTAGTGACAATGATTACGCCGTTGGCGCCTCTAGATCCATAGATTGCTGTAGCCGATGCGTCTTTTAAAATATCAATAGATTCAATATCATTAGGGTTTATTAAGGAGAGTGGACTAATTGCAATATTTCCAGCATTTGAAAAATTAGAATCACCTCCAGCGCTTCTTCCTGATGTAGATGAATTTCTAGCATCTCCAGAAATAGGAACTCCATCAATAACATATAAAGGTTCATTTGTACCTGTTAAAGAAGAAACTCCTCTAATTTTCACAGAAACATTACTACCTGGCTGACCTGAATTACTACTGATAACAACTCCAGCAGCTTTTCCCTGAAGCATTTGATCAAAAGATACTACTTGTAAATCTTTTAGTTCTTCAGATTTTACAGAAGATATGGCACTATTTACATCTCCTCTTTTTTGGGTTCCATACCCAATAACAACAACTTCATGTAAATTTTGAAGCCCCTCTTGAAGGATGATGTTAACTTCAGTTTGATTCCCTACTTGAATTTCTTGAGTTTCAAAACCCAAATAACTAAATACCAGGGTAGCATTATTTTTAATTGAAATGGTGTAATTACCTTCAAAATCTGTTATAACTCCATTATTAGTTCCTTTTTCGACTACACCTACTCCTAAAAGTGGTATTCCATTAGCGTCTTTGATGATTCCTTTAACGTTAATTTGAGCTAAAGTAAATTGACTAATTAATAAAAATAAGAAAAACAGTAAATGATGATTTGAACCACTATACCTATTTTTTAATATTTTTTTTAGCATGTTTTTAAGTGTTAGTTGCATTTAATTGTTAATTAGGTGTTGGTTATTTTATGACATATGCAATTATTAGCATTAATTTTTATTAAATTCAAAATTAAAGTAATTGTTAAGCTACTGTTAATATTATTTTGTCATTTACCAATAAAATTTTTTCGATGGATTTGGATATAGAATATTTGAATACCATAATAGATTTATAAAATTTTGTAAAATAAATAGTCATTATAACTAAAAATGATATGTTGTTTAGCTATAGTGACTATTTTGAAGAAGAAAAATTGTTAAATACTATAAGTGCTATAATATTCTTTTGATACCTGAAAAATCGTTTTTATATTGACTTGGAGTACAGTTTTTCGATTTTTTGAATACCCTATTGAAATTAGCAATATTATTAAATCCACAATTAAATGCAATCTCAGAGATACTGATATCTTTCTCGACTAATCTAATAGCGGCATAACCAATTCGAACATCATTAACGTAATCTACAAATGTTTTTCCTGTCCTTTTTTTCATAAATCTATTGAAAGAAACTTGGCTCATGTTTACTAATTCAGAAGCCTCCGCAAGAGTTATTTTTTTATCAAAATTCTCCTGAACATATTCGTATATTTTTTTAATCTTATCACTATTTTCAAAATTTTCTCTATTAGTGGTATAAGTAGATAAAAGTCTTTGGTTTCTTGAATTTGATAAGTCATGTAATATAGAAATGAACTCTAAAAAATAGTCCATACTATCTAATTTTGATACCTGTGAGATTCTTTCAAAAATATCTAAACTCACTTTTTTTGAAAACAAAATTCCATGTATAGATCTATCAAACATGTTTTTAATTGGCTTCATGATTTTTTTGGATAAAAACTCGCTATTAAACAAGTTTTCATGAAATTGAATAGTGATCTCTCGTATCTCTCTATTTTCACAATGATTATTAAGCCAACCGTGATGTAAATTAGGGCCAATTAATACAAGCTCAATGTTGTCAATTTCTTCAACACTGTCACCAACGACTCTTTTAACTCCTTTTCCATTGCTAACAAAATTTAATTCATATTCAGGATGAAAATGAATTGGAAAATCAAACTCTTGCTTGACTCTGTCAAAAACCAAAAAACTATCTTCAGGAGATAATGGAGTTATTTCTCTATGTACTTTATTCAATATATTCATGTATTGTGTAATAATATTTTAACATATTGATAAAATAATATCATCAACATGCTCTACTTAATAGTTAATTTTGAGTTTTCGAAAATTAGTACTAATAAATTATATTTTTTGCATTTTATATGATATAAAATTATCAATTAATAATATAAGAATGTATAAAAGAGAAAATAAATCATATTTAATCATAAATTTCAAAAAAATTGTATTTGTTTTTTTAACCGTATTTAATTCATGTAAGCCATTGTATAATTCAGAATATAAGAAACCAAAATTGGTTGATAATACACCTTCTAAAAGAGTAGAAGAGCTTCATAAAAAGTTATTTTATATATCAAAAGAAGGTTTTGCTATTGGACATCAAGATGCAACTTCATATGGAATAGATTGGAAGCAAGCAGACAATCCTAATATTGTTAGGAGTGATGTTTATGATATTATTGGTGATTTTCCTGCTGTATATGGTTTCGATATAAGTAAAATTGAAGTTGCAAATGATAATAATATAGACGGTGTTCCTTTTCTTACGATTAGAGAATTGATTATTGATGCTTATTCTAAAGGAGGTATTATAACCATTAGTTGGCATGCTGATAACCCTATTTCTGGGCGAGATTCATGGGATAAATCACCTGCTGTAAAAGATATTATAGGTAATGGAGTCTTTGTTGAAAAATATGATTTATGGATAGAAAAAGTAGCTAGGTTTTTTAAAACTTTAAAATATAAAGGGAAATTAATACCCATACTATTTAGACCTTTTCATGAGATGAATGGAGATTGGTTTTGGTGGGGAAATCCTAATTGTACCTCTATAGAATATATTCAATTATGGCGTAACACTGTGTATTCCTTAAGAGATGTATATGAGTTGGATAATTTACTATATGTATATGCTCCTAATAAATTACGGCCAGATGATGATTATATGGAATATTATCCAGGAGATAATTTTGTAGATGTATTTGGAATTGATATTTATGATTTTAAAAATTCTGAAGATTACATGCTATCTGTCGTAAATGATTTAAAAATTGTAAAAGAAATTGCTGCAACAAAAAATAAATTATATGCATTTACTGAAACAGGTCTAGAGGCTATTCCAAATGAAAAATGGTTCTCACAAGTCTTATATCCTAATATAGAAAACTCAGGGATTGCTTGGATTTTATTTTGGAGAAATGACACTAAAATTCATCATTATCTTCCCTATAAAGCACATGTGAGTGAAGTCGATTTTAAAGAGTTTTCAAAACTCCCAAAAACTTTGTTTTTAAAAGATATTAATAATTTAAAATTCTAAATATAAAGTTTTATGGAATTACTTCACACTATTGATATATCGATAATTACTTTATACTTAATTACTATTGTGGTCATAGGATTATTATTTAAAAAAAGAGCACAAAAGAGTAAAGATGATTATTTATTGGGAGGAAAATCTATTCCTTGGTACATGTTGGGGTTATCTAATGCCTCTGGAATGTTTGATATTTCTGGAACAATTTGGTTAGTAACTATCATGTTTGTTTACGGAATTAAAAGCGCTTGGATTCCTTGGTTATGGCCAGTGTTTAATCAAATATTTTTAATGGTTTACCTTTCTAAATGGCTAAGACGTTCTAATGCGACTACTGGAGCTGAATGGATAGGCACTCGATTTGGTTTTAAAAAAGGAGCAAAGCTTTCACATATAATCGTTGTCGTTTTTGCACTAATTATGTGTTTAGGTTTTTTGGCATATGGATTTATAGGGTTAGGCAAGTTCGTAGAAATATTTATTCCATGGGAAGTAGTTAGTCATTATATTCCATTTACTGTTTCTCCAGAATTTGTACCACATTTTTACGGAATTATATTCACACTTTTTGCAGTTTTTTATTCGCTACTTGGTGGTATGTCGGGTATTGTTTGGGCAGATGTAGTGCAATTCGGAATTATGACTATAGCTGCATTAGTTATAGGATACCTGGGTTTTGTAGCTATTGGAGAGAATACACTTGATGTTCCTGATGGTTGGTTAAGTCCTTTCTTTGGATGGGAATTAAATTTAGACTGGACTTCGATTATCCCAGAAGTAAATCAAAAAATTAAAGATGATGGTTTTAATTTGTTTACCATATTTTTTATGATGATGGTTTTTAAAGGAGTCTTGGTTAGTGTTGCTGGTCCGGCGCCTAATTATGATATGCAAAAGATTCTTTCCTCAAAATCACCCGCAGAGGCATCAAAAATGAGTGGTTTTGTTTCAGTTGTTTTAATGCCTATCCGTTATTTAATGATTGCTGGGTTTGCTGCTCTAGCATTAATATATTATGATGAGCTTAATCTACTTACCGTTTCAGGAGATATTGATTTTGAGTTGATTTTACCTGTAGCCATAAAAGAATTTGTCCCTGTAGGGCTATTAGGACTTTTATTGGCTGGATTAATTGCCGCTTTTATGTCAACTTTTGCAGGAACTTTAAATGCTGCACAAGCCTATTTGGTAAATGATATATATATAAAATATACGAACCCTTATGCAAGTATAAAACAAATAAAAAGTATGAATTACTTAACAGGAATTATTGTTGTTATCGTAAGCATTATACTCGGTTTGTTTGCTAAAGATGTAAACTCTGTACTACAATGGATAGTTTCTGTATTATATGGTAGTTATGTAGGCGCTAATATTTTAAAGTGGCACTGGTGGCGTTTTAATGGAGAAGGATTCTTTTGGGGTATGGCAGCAGGATTAGTAGCTGCGGCTATCATCCCCGAATTATTTCCAAATATACTAGGCCTATATTTATTTCCAATTTTACTCATAATATCTATTATAGGTTGTATTGTTGGAACCTATGCAGGGCCACCAACAGAAGAAGCGGTATTAAAAGAATTTTATAAAAATGTAAGGCCTTGGGGTTTTTGGAAACCAGTTCGTGAAAAATTAGAATCAGATGACGATCATTTTAAGAAAAATTCTGATTTCGGAAAAGATATGTTAAATATTGCCTTAGGCACTATTGCACAAACCACTTTGATTTTGATTCCTTTGTATATGGTCTTTAGGCAAAGTACACCACTTTATATTTCATTTACTGTTTTAGGAGTTAGTTTAGTATTGTTAAAAAAATACTGGTGGAATACTTTAGAGAAAAAATTAGATTAATTCAAAAATAGAATCATTTGTATAATATAGTTTACCATATAGATAACGTAAAAGAGCAACACAGCAAACTGATTTATAAAAAGAATAGGCTGATTTCTCAATCAAATGGAATTTATAATAGATATAAATTTCCTGTTGTTACCTCTGAACATGTTCCATTGCATTGGCGATATGATCTCAATCCTGAAACTAATCCCTATGCAATGGAACGAATAGGATTTAATGCAGCCTTTAATGCAGGAGCAATAAAATGGAATGGTGTTTTTATTTTATGCTTGCGTGTTGAAGGCAATGACAGAAAATCATTTTTTGCCATTGCCGAAAGTGATAATGGTATTGATACTTTTAAATTTTGGGATAAACCATGTATAATCCCCCAAATTAATGATAAACCAGATACCAACGCTTATGATATGCGTTTGGTAAGTCATGAAGATGGTTGGATTTATGGCATTTTTTGTACTGAAAGGAAAGACCCTAATGCCCCAGTAGAAAATACAAGTTCCGCAATAGCGAATGCTGGCATTGTACGTACAAAAGATTTATTGAATTGGGAACGACTCCCTGATTTGATTTCAAATTCAGGACAGCAACGTAATGTAGTTCTTCATCCTGAATTTGTAAACGGAAAATATGCTGTTTATACAAGACCTCAAGACGGCTTTATTAGTGTTGGAAATGGTGGAGGAATAGGGTTGGGGTATATAGATGATATGGACAACCCAGTTGTTAAGAATGAAAAAATAATAAACAATAAAGTTTACCATACAGTTTATGAACTCAAAAATGGTTTAGGTCCCGCACCCATAAAAACAAATAAAGGCTGGTTACACCTTGCTCATGGGGTTAGAAATACTGCGGCAGGACTACGATATACTTTGTATATGTTTATGACCGATTTGGATGACATATCAAAAGTTATTTATCAGCCTGCGGGTTATTTTATGGCTCCTGAAAATGAAGAAAGAATAGGTGATGTATCTAACGTGCTATTTTCCAATGGTTGGATACTTGATAAAGAGGGAGTCGTATATATTTACTATGCTTCTTCTGATACAAGAATGCATGTAGCTACATCTACAATAGAAAAATTAATAGACTACTGTATAAACTCTCCAGAAGATACTTTTACTTCTTCGGGATCTGTGCAAACTATTATCAATCTTATAGAAAAAAACAAAGGTCTTTATTAATAATGGATGATGTCTACAAAAAACTTAAATCAGAATTAGAGGCTGAATTGAAAAATATATTACATTATTGGACTAGTAATACTTTAGATCATGAATATGGAGGTTTTTTGGGCAGAATTAATCATTATAATAAAATAATTCCAAAGGCATCTAAAGGCATTATTTTAAATACACGTATTCTTTGGTCATTTTCAGCAGCTTCTAATCACTTAAAATCGAGAAAATATCTAAGTGTTTGTGATAGAGCTTTTAATTATTTAAATACTTTCTTTAAAGATGAAAACCATGGAGGCACTTTTTGGGAACTTGATTATAAAGGAATTCCCTTAAATAAGCGTAAACAAGTTTATGCTCAAGCTTTCACCATTTATGCCTTGTCAGAATATTATATTTTAACTAAAAATAAAGACGCTAAAAATTGGGCAATTGAACTATTTGAACTTCTAGAAAAGTACGCTAAAGATGAGATTTATTTAGGTTATTTTGAAGCCTTTACTGAAAACTGGAGCCTCATTGAAGATATGCGTTTAAGTGAGAAAGATATGAATGCTTCTAAAACCATGAACACACATCTTCATATTCTAGAAGCCTATACCTCATTGCTCAAAATTTATGACAATAAGCATTTAAGAGCTTCATTAAGAATGCTAGTGGAACTATTTTTTGATAAATTCTTGAATGATGAGAATCATTTCAATTTGTTTTTTGATGAGCAGTGGAGCTTGTTGAGCAATACCATTTCTTATGGCCATGATATTGAAGCTGCATGGTTGGTAATTAATGCTTCAAAAATGCTAAATGATGAAGTGATGTTGAAAAAAGCAAATATAATAGCAGTACAAATATCCGATACTTTTTTAAAAGAGGCTATTGATGAAGAAGGGGCTGTTCTAAATGAAAAAAATCTAACCACAAACCAAATTGATAGAGATAGGCATTGGTGGCCACAAGTAGAAGCATTAATAGGTTTAAAATATGCTTTTGATGTAAATGCAAATGAGAACTATATAAATACCTCTTTAAAGATATGGGAGTACACAAAAAAGTACCTGATAGATTATAAAAATGGAGAGTGGTTTTTTAGAGTAGATAAAGATGGCAAAGTTTATAAAAAAGAAGATAAAGTGAGTATGTGGAAAGCTCCATACCATACCTCAAGAGCCTGTATAATTTTAAATAAATAAACAATCTGTAAATTTTATTAAAATCATGAATCAAAATTGTGTATTAATTATCAGTAGTAAAGCTAGATAAAGGTAAGTTGGCTTTATTAAATAGATTTGATTGTAATGTATTTTCCCAAGCAAATCTCACATACTTAGGTACTTTTACTTTATTTGATGTAATAATAATAGTTTCGTTTTTCAATTTCATTTTTGCAGGATAAAATATTTTGTCTTCTCCTGCAATTTCAAATAATGATCGTTTGTCAATTCCATAAAGGCCTTCAGTATTTACTAAAGTTATGATTGCTTCATTTTTAATGAATACCAACTTCGAAAAAGCTGGACTCTCTACCAAACCATCTATAGCAGCATAATGTTTTTTTAATGCCAAATTGGCTAGCCTAATTCCAATATTTTTTTTGTCTTTAGGATGAATATCATCAGTAGGAGAAATATCGCTAATAACAACCATTTCGGTTTTAGAAACTTGATTTAAAACTCTACGTTGAGCATCTCTAATTTGAACACCACTAAAATTATCACTGCCATACTTATAGGGTGCTATTTGTACAAAGTAAAAAGGGAAATCTTTTTGCCATAAATCTCTCCAAGATTTGATCAATGCTGTTAGTGTTTTATCATAGACAGTAGATCCAACATTTGACTCGCCTTGATACCATAAAGCTCCAGCAATAGAATAACCAACTAGCGGATTTATCATTGTATTAAAAGCTCGTGCAGGTTCAATTGGTCCCCATTCAACTGGAGTTAATTTTTGTGCAGCACTAGTAAGTATTGAATCTTCAGAAATAACTTCCATAGGCATCCATATTTCTGCAGGAGTACCACCCCATGCCGAAATAATTAATCCAATCGGAACATCTGTTAATTCTTCTTCTATCCTTTGTGCAAAAAAATATGCAATAGCACTAGAGTTTTTCATTGTTTGTGGAGTACAAACTTCCCAATTAGCTACTAGATTATTTTGGGGTGTTTTTGCTGATATTTTTGGAGAAGTAAAGAAACGTATACTTGAATTATTTGCTTGAGCTATTTCAAATTCACCATTATCAATTCCCCAATTGGCAGACATTTCCATATTCGATTGCCCAGAGCATAACCATACTTCACCTATTAAAATATCTTTCAACACTATTTCATTATATCCTTTGATGGTAATGGTGTAAGGGCCTCCGAATTTTGGAGTTTTTATTTTTAGCTCCCAAAAGGCCTGATTGTTTGCTTTTGTTTTATAATTTTCAGAAGTCCAAGTAGGCGCTACACTAACTTCTTCATTTGGATTTGCCCAACCCCAAAACCGTACTTCGTCTTCTTGTTGTAAAACCATGTGATCCGAGAATACGGAAGGTAATATTACATTTCCAAAAGATACTTTTATGACCAAAAAAAAGGATATGAATACTAAAATTTTCATAACTTTTAGAGTGATTTTTTAAAGAAAGGAGTAATTTTCTCTGCAATTTCTTTGTGATCAGATACACTTGGATGCCATAAACAGCCATTATTATAAGCTTCGTCAAACTCAAATAATAGAATGGATTTGTTTGTTTGTGATGTAAAATAAGATTGCACTTCATTTAAGCAGGAGAGTAGTAATGTATTTGAATCCCCTTGTATCATCGGGCTATTTAATAGTACTATTTGTGTTTCAGGATAATGACTATAAATAGTTTTTATAAAATTAATATAGTTTGATATGTACTTTTCTTTATTAAAAGGTAATCGTGGCTTTTTACCATCTCCATTTGACAAATCGTTGGTGCCAATACAGATGCTTACAATATCTGGTTTCTTTTCAAAATTATTTTTAATTGAAGTGTTTGTGTTGAGGTATAAATTTTCATAAACTTGAGGCATTATTGGTTCTTCAATATTTTCATCATTCCAATTTCTATACATTCCAATACCTGACACGGAACTTAGAGTGAAATCTACATTTAGTGCTCTCGCAGTTATAGCACCATACGAAAAATAAACATTCTCTTGGTCGAAATATACTCCTGTATTGCACGGTGTTGCACTGCCATCGGCTGCTGCACCACAGGTTATAGAATCACCAATAAATTCAATAAATGGTTTAACAGATGGAGTATTAGGTAATATTTTATCTACAGTAATACTACTAAATAAAAGAGAGCCGTTGCTAGCTTCAGATTCTTTAATTATTTTTAAAGAATGTTCCTTTTTATTTGTAGATATTTCTACAACATATTCCTTTGTACTTTCGCTCTCAATCCTAATTCTTCCTTTATATTCTCCATCTAATTCAAATGAAACATAATTATAAGGCAGTTTTTCGGATTTCAAATTTATAGAACAGTAATTACCTGAAAATTTAATAGTAACAGAAGAGCCTGGAGATATTAAAGCAGCATCATTCTTTAGTAATTCATATCTTCCAGCATATTGAAAATTTTCATCATCAAAATAGTAAGTTTTTGGAAGAATTTTATTACAATTGGGTAGTATTAATAGTATTACTATTGGAATATAATAAATGTTCATAATTCGTTTTTTTAGCACATATAAATGGTAATTACTCGTAAGAATAGCTTTGTAGTTTTTTCTTAAAATAGTGTCCATGCCTTGATGGGGTATATTTCCAATCTGTAAATAATCTTGGTGCCCATTCTGGATCAAAGACCCAAACTACATAAGATATTTCTTTTTCATCAGCATAATTTGTTATGGCGTCTCCATAAGATTCGTCACTTATTACTGGAATGTGAGCTCCTGGATCTTCTGGTCCAGAAAATCCAATTTCTGTAAGTATTAAAGGGTATTTTTCTTTTATAAAACCCCAATCAGCCGTCCATTGAGCTTCCCAAGGTTTCTCTCTTTTTTGTGGATAAGGGTGACTTACATAGGCAATGCCTTCTGCGTTAATTGGCCTGGCAATAACGGGAGTTAGGTCATAAGCCCAATTAAAACCAGCGACTAAAGGGATTCCTTTTCCGCCATTTGCTCGAATAATTGTTATCATTTCCTCATTAATTTTTTTCCATTCTTCCCAAGTTGCAGTGCCTAAGGCATTATTGTAGGTGGTTGGTTCATTAAATAATTCGTAAAATGCTACTGTAGTGTTTTTACCATATTTAGTAGCAATGGTTCGCCAAAAATCATAGGTTTGCTTTAAAGTGGTATCATACATATCATGCTGATACATTTGTGTCTGCAAATTACCGATGCTATGCCAATCTATTATCACATAAAGGTTTAATTCTGTAGCCCATTTTACACCATTATCAATAAGTTTTAAATATTCTTTTTTTCCTCTTTTTTCCCAAGCTGTTGGATGCACAGGAAAGCGGACAATATTTGCACCCCATTTTTTTATTTCGTTGAAATAAGCTTTATTCCAATGACCTTGTTTCTCTAATTTATCTGGATCACTTGAATTGAGTCCTCTAAAAA
>TARA_R110000868_G_scaffold141780_4_pt1 | contig 16807 bp, 22 predicted proteins | sample TARA_R110000868 | Tara Oceans TARA_R110000868 (sample SAMEA4397489) | marine metagenome | biome: Polar Biome; feature: [SRF] surface water layer (ENVO:00010504); material: water (ENVO:00002006), including particulate matter (ENVO:01000060) such as... | depth 5 m | reverse complement strand
TTATCCAATAAGAACCAGTTAGATTCATGACGAACCGAAACATCAAGTCGAAACCTAGAGGATTGAAGAATGTTGCTAATATCAGAAAAAGGGTCTTCATATTCTTCACAGCAAAAAAGTTCTTTTTTTTCTTTAATATATTCATAACTAAAACTATCTATGTCCATTTTTATTCAATCAAATAAATTTAAAAAGCTTTACGCAATTCATCACTTCCTATAAATTCTCGATAGGATTTGAATTGTTTATTTCTTTTCTTTTTTGTTTGTTTTTGGTTCATCTTATCCCCTGATCCTACTTTCTGAGAACCAAATTCTGATTGGGTCCCTGGATCTCCTGGAAGAGCTATCGATCCCATTCCATTAACGGAACCTAGAGTAGCAGCTGTTGAATTCTCTCTTAATATGTTAGACCTCTCTTTATGTTTAATTGACGGCATTTTATTTAGCGTTTTTTATTTTAAACCCTAGTATTTCACTACAATCTAAGTCAAAATCTCTTTTATTTTCTATATAGTATTTTTCATAAAATATAGAATTTCCATTCTCAGTTAACTCTATAACAAAAAAATTTGTGTCATTCCAAGAAAAGAATACATATTTATTATTAAGGTCTTTATTTTCTGAAACATAACAAAAAGATTTGTCAATATGATTTCTATCTCCCTTAAGCTTAGTACCTAATTCAGTATCTTCTTTCCAATTCATATCAGATAGATTATAATCAACTAGGTTATTTGGAATCATTTCATTTAAGAAACTTTCAAATGTTGGAATGTAATTAATCATATTTCGAAAGTTGTATCACCGGCAATTTGGCCCTTTTCAGGTTTGGATATGTTTTTAGGTTTTATGTCAATAGTTGATAAAATATCTTCTAATACATTTGGGTATGCTAATAAAAGACCTTTACAAGTGAAAACTTTCGAAGATTCCGTGTATTCAACTTCGGTTCTTAATTTATCACTAACTAATTTTTTGATATCAGATATAACTGATTTATCGTCTTCTAATATAAGAGATTCGGATATAAATTCATCATAAGTTTTTAAATTTCTCATAATTTATCTAGCTAATTTCAATTCAAGGTTAGATCTTTTTATCATTAACATTTCAATTTTAGATTCAACGTCATTAAGTTCTCCTCCGTATTGATCATTCTTTCCGGTAGATTCAAATTCTTCCATTCCCATTTCTCCAGCATCACTTTCCATATCAATATATAAGTTTGCTCTTTCATCATAAAGATCTTTTAGTTCTTGACTAATATCCCAAAGCTGATCTTGAGCTTTAGTTCTTTCTTTACCATAAAGAGGTCTTTTCTTTTGAATTGCCATCGATAATTTCTTTTCTCTATCGTGTTTATTAGCTCTAAGTGCCATTAAAACTGGATCATTTATATCTTGTGCTTCGTTTAAAAAAGATTTCTTAAATAATCCTATGGATTCATTGATAGCCAATTTATTTTCTTTAGTATCTAATTTTAAAATCCTTTCGAAAATTCGGGAACCATACTTAGAAAGAGTTAAAACATTTTGTCCTCTGTTTGTTGTTGATTCAAAATATTTCATATTTCTCTGTAGCCATTTTCTTTGATCTATAGATTTTCCTCTATCTTCAGATATTCTAGTTAATTGCATTTTAAGTTCATCTTCAGTTACAAAACGTTTTCCAACAAAACGTAAAACACCATTACGAATAGAAGCCTTTTCATAAACATTTATAGCTTTATATTGACCATATTTTCTTTTTATTTGGGATTTAGCTTCAGTAACTAATGATTCAAGTACTTCATCTCTAAAATTTAAACTTCTTCCTGCACCTACACCAATACTATTAGATCCGTATAAAGAAACTTGAATTTGATAAATTTCATTATCTTCGTCTTTAACTTGGAATTGTCTAAATGCATTTGCTTTTTGACCAAAATCTGTAATTGTATAAGTATGTTTATCTGTTTTAATAGTATCACCTATTGTAAGTTTTTTAGCAACTTTAGAATTAAGTTCACCCTCGTTTAATTCTCTAGAATCTTGTGAAGAGTGTTCATTAACTGTTGATTCTTTTAGTGAATCTAATTGTTTTTTTAATTTCTTTATTAATTCAGCTTTTTTCTTAGGATCTGATGGGTTAGATAATTTATTAGAATTTTCTAAGTCCCATAATATACCCTCAATCTTTTCTCTATCCATTTTAGCTTCAGTAACTACTGATTCTTTCATATCTAAATATAAAGATTTAACCCATTCTTCTGAATCCTTATTTCTCTTTATTTTATTCCCATAATCTTTAAAAAATTTAAGAATAAATTCATCTTCATTTTTAACAGAATTAACTAAGAGATGTATATCTGACATTTTGCCTTCGTTTATTACTTTTTCAAATAATGATTTTTCGTAAGTTATTAAGTTTTTCATATCTTTATATTTTAATCTTGGATGGTCCAACTTTTTTGAGTTTTATTGTTGAGGTATTCTTCGAATGTTGGCATACCAAATTCTCCTTCAGATCCTTCAATCGGCTTTGTTTTGTTATTTATCTTATTTGACAAATCCTTAATATCATCAATTAACATCTGTGTCATTAACCCTACTGGTTTTTTCTTAGGTTTAGAAAATGCAGTCATTAATATTTTAAAAATATTCTTATTGATTGTTGATTTATCTAAAATTTCTTTAGTCTTTTCATTACTTATTAAAGAAGTATTAAGACTGAATTCTGGTAGATTAGCAAAAGATAAAGGATCTAATTCAACTCCATCATAACGATATCCATATTTCTTAATATAGTCATTAAAAATTAAACATATTAATTCGATGAATCTATCTTCTTGATCGGTTTCTTTTAATGGATATTTTTTTAATCCATTTATTTTCAAAAACTCAACGATATCACTTAAGATAATAGCATACATATCTTGAGGTTCTCTACCCTTGATATTTGTTTTGTTTACTTGTTGAATTACCGGATCAATTAATTTAGCATAAACACTAGTAGTTCTATCATCGGATATAAACTTAAACATAATAGAATCGATAGGTTTTTCAATATCATCGTTTAACGCAGTTTTACTTATCTCTGGATTTAGTATTGATATGATATATTTCGTAAAAGAATTAGTTTTAAATTTAGAAATAAGTTTATCCTCAGGAGTTCTTAAATATTCTAATAGATTTGTCTTCTGAATTTTATCTAGCTTACCATACCAAATAATAGGCGGTTTTGAAACCATTAAAAGATCAGATATAGGATTCAATATCGTTATATCGTCCACAATCTTACCATCAGGATTTTGTATATCAGTAAGTATTAGATCATTTATAGGACTCCTATCATATGCTATATTAAAAGGCTCTTTATTATGAAAATATCTGAATCCGAATTTATACCCTTCCGGTAATTTGTCTATGGTTTCTTTAGGAATTGACTCAATATACTTAATAGGCTTCTCAAACAACTTAGTGAGAGTTCTATCAATTTTCGTTATCTTACCGTCTTTTTTATAAAAAACCAGATTCCCTTCCTTGTCTCTTTCGAAACAAAATCGAGTTGCATTTAGCTTTTCACTAATTATTACAAAATTATCGAATAATTCATGAATAAATTTTAAACCTTCGGTCCTAAAAACTTTATTTAAGGTTTGGATTTCTGCCATTTTTTCTGGTTTAGTTATTATCTGTTTACCAAGCGTAATTAAATGTTGGTATTTTAGCACAGTAATCTTTTATAGATTTTGCATATTGTTTAGCTGATCTAAGATAATAAGAATCGATATCTCCGTGCATTTCTTTAGATTTTTCAGCATCTGCCAAATTATTAGCATATCTACCATAATCTGATAAAATATTATTCATTAAGTTTGTGGCGTCTGACATTTTAACTTCACGGTTTTTTGGACTATTTCCGATAATAAGATCTCCATATTTTCCTTTCAATCCTTTAACAAGACCTTCTTTAATTTGATCTGTTAATTCATTTATGGCTTTTTGAACAATTCCATCAACATCAGAATTAACAGCACGAGTAGATAATATCTCTTCATATCTTGCTTGGTTTGCCTTTTTAAATTCTGTATTATTTATGAAAGAAACTGCACCTTCTTTTGATTCTTTTCTTGATAATCTTTTTTCATTAGAGGAAGCAACTGTTGTTGGATCAATAGCATAAACTATATCTGTGACATCAGCAATTTTCTTAAGAGTATTTAGACCTGACCCGTATGAACCTGTATTTTTATCAATCCCAATAGAACCATCTCCTCTAGAAACAATTTTATATTGAGCAGGGCCTGGTTTTTTAGAAGCATACCTATCATAATCAAGTCCTTGATAAGTTTTTCCTTTAACAACTGCTAACACTATATCAGCTTGGATAATTCTCAAATCTCGCCAAACATCTTTCCCGGCAAAAGGGTTTGTTTTCTCTCTATTAGAGTAATAGATTAAAATTTCATTTGGATGTTGTGCTGTATACTTAGCAGCATCTGCTGTAGGAATCACTTTCATATCCAAGTTTGTTATTTCTGACGAAGCTATCCCCATTTTAGATAAAGTGTCAAAAAACTTTTTTCCAATTCCGTTATTAGAGTTTGATACCATACTTTGTAAAATAGAAGAATCAAATCCTTCTGAAATTAGGTCATCAAAAAGTTCATTCTCATTTGTTTCATTTACATGAGATATAAACTCATTAAAGTTAAATAATTTTTTCATTAGTAATGTTTTATATTTGTTTCGTTTTGTTATTCTTGTAAGTTTTTAGATTTTCTAAGAATTCTGATAATTGATCATCATTTAATTCTGATGCGTCAGACACACCATAAGAGCTTAATTTTTCCATATAAACTTTCTTATATTCCTTAGCTGCCTTTTCTCTTAATTTATCAGCTTTAATTTCTGACAACATTTTATTGAAGGCTTTGAATTTTAAAAGGGCCATTATTGTTGATATTATTTTTGTAAAACTATCTTTAGTTATATATCTTTCCCGGAATATAACTTCGTTAAGTCAACCGTCTTAATCCTAAAAGGGAAGTTTTGTTCAGTGTAGATTTCTTGTCTAGCAATACTATGTTTATATAAATAATTCTTAAACCTACCTGTTCGATAATCATCAATGAAATCGATTATTAATAACTTATCTTTCGTATCATGCTTTCGTAAACCTCTACCAATTGATTGTCTAATAATAACTTCGGATTTAAATGATTCCGTTAAGTAAATGGTATGTATATTTGTTACATTAATTCCGGTGGAGAAAGTTCCATATGAGGCAATCATAATTTTCCCTTCTCCTTCTTCTAATAAATCCTTTTGTTTCTCTCTAAGTTCTTTATCAGTACCTCCATCTATATAGAAAACTCTTCGATTTGTTTTTTCTCTTAATCGATCATATATCTTATTACCATATTCAATTCGATAAAAAAGAACTAATGAATTTTTCTTATTTTTAAGAATCATATCTGTTATAAATTCAAGTCGTAGTTCTGATTGAATGGCATAATTTTGCTCTAAGTTTAATAGCTTTTTTCTATCTTCTTCCGATCTTGAATGTAGAGTTCTAAATCCTTCTTTTACTTCTATCGGGGCATAATCCATTTCAATAGCATAAACTTCACAAGGAGTGATATGACCTTGTTCCATTAAGAAATCAGCTCTTATTGAAGTTATTATAGGTCCTGTATAAGCCATTAAAGTTAATCTATCTAATGTTCCAGGTTTTGGTATAGTTCCGGATAAACCGAATTTTCTTTCAGCTAAATCACATTTCTCTAAAATATTTTTTATACTTACACTTTTTGCTTTGTGAGTTTCATCAACTACAACAACATCAAATTGAGAAAAATATTCTTTTGGTTTTTTTACAAGAGATTGATATGTCCCTACCACTACATTAGACATACTCCTAACAACAGATCCTGAATATATTTGTTGGATCTCTAATTTTATATCAACTGATTCGTTATTATATTCATAAAAATCTTCAGTAGCTTGGATAACTAAATCTACGGTAGGAACAATCATTAATATTTTTTTATTCTTTTTATGTTCAAGGAGATAAGCTATAATCATATAAATTATCAAAGACTTTCCGGATGAAGTTGCTAATTCAGCTAGACAGCATTTATATTTTATAATACTGAAAGCCGAATCTACTTGATAATCTCTAGGTTTTTTGCTTGCATTCTTCCATTTTTCATCAACCCAAGCTTGGAATTCTTCTTTGTCAATATTTTTATCAAATTTTCTCTCTATGCCATTTATACCTATTTCAAAATTATATAGTTTAGCAGTATCAACTACTTCATTCCATAGACCTGCTGGTAAGTATTTGTTTGATTTGAAATAACTTATTTTTCCATCCCACCAACCTTTTTTTACTCGAGGATCCCATTTAGCATTTGCAGCTTCTTTTGTGAATGTAATTTTCAATTGCTCAAGCTCCATTTCAGTAGCTTCAGTTAAAGCTAGTATTTGATCGTTATGTGTTAATTCCCACTGCATAATATAATTTATTATATTCCGTTTCGGTAATTCATTTCTTCTATTTGTATTTTTGCCTTTATAGCAAATCCCATTTTATCCAAAGTATCAATTGATTGTGAACAAAAATTAATTTGATTTTCTAATAAATCAGTTTGACGTGATCTTAATGCCATATCCGAATCAATAAACTCTCTTATTTCTCTAGATTCCAATCTAATGTTATGTGCTGTTTTATAATACTCATATCGAAGTTTCCTGTAATTAAGATCATTAGCTTTTTTCTTAAATACTGCAGCTCGATACTTAATTAATTTGTCCACTAACATATGTCGATATGAAAGCATTAAAACTTGGGATTCTGATATTTTAGCAATATCCCCGATCATAGAAAGTAGACTAGACATCTTTTTGGTATAAGCATTTCTTTCAGTTTCTAGTGCCATTTCTAATTCAGATACTTTTCCTTCTTCAGTTGTTACTTCTGCCATATTAAAATAAAGATTTACCTTTTGGTTTATTTTTTAAATTAACCTCAGATTGTTTTAATTTCTTATTGATTTTATTATTTTTATATTTTATGCTTTCTATGGCAAGAGGTTTTCCTTTGAATTCTATTTCTGTCATATCAAAGTCGATTAATAATTTTAAATCTCCTGCTTGATATTCAAAATCTTCTATATTTTCTAAATCCATTTAAACTGATCTTATATCTAGTGGGTCTTGGGTGAAGTATTCTTCTATATGCTTTATTGCATCATTTTTTGATTGCCAACAATAATCAACTAATTCATTAAAGTCTTTTATTGGTTTTCTTATCTTAAAATCTCTAACTAATTTATTCCACATAAAAACTTTTTTCCTTCTTTTTAGCTTAGATTCCATAGCTATTCTCCCTATTCGATCATTATCAAAAAGATACCTTACAGTTGGAATATCATCAAACATTTGTGTTGGTTTATCTATTCCCGCAATAGCTAAAGAATTTGAATATAACATAGAATCTATAGGTCCTTCAAATACAGTTACAGGCCTTTCGAAATTTACATGCATTAATCCAAAATACAATGATAATGTATTCATCTTAATTAATTCTTCATTTTCCAATTCAATTATTTCATTTAAAATTAATTGATTTATTTTTTCTAAATTATAACTTACATATTTAGCTTTACCTGGTTTAAAATTTCGGATTTGCCAACCAACAGCATGTAATTTATCAGGAGTTAGATTGAAAATATATAATTGTTCTTTATAAGCATCGTACATAAAATGATCTAATTTTTTATGCATATATCTACTCTTTAGATATTGTTGTATTCTAAAGTTTTCGTCAGTTGTTTGTAAGTTAAGTTTCTTTTTTATTACATCTAAAGGAATTGCTTTCTTAATGATATTTGAAAAAACTCCAAGCTCTAAATAATCTTGAGTAGGTATTACGACTCGATTTGTTTGTATGTAATCTAAATAGTATATTAAATCATCTTTGTCTGTTATTTGATGATTGAAATCTCGAAAGAAAGTTACTAAGTCAGTATGCCTCTTAGAGCATCCACCATTATAACAATGAAATTGTAAAGATTTAAAATAAACATTTCCTCTCTTTTTGTGTTGATCGGATGAATCTCCGCAATAGGGGCATGCAAAATTTAATCTATCTCTGTTGACTTTTAATTGTCTTCGAGGACCTTGATGCTGTTCATGTAGAATAACCTGAACTCTGTTTATTATATTCTCCCTTTGCGATTCTTTTAATTCCATTTTATTATTTTATGTATTAGCTATCATTTCTAGATAGGAGCCATAACTATTTTTTGAATATTTTTTTGCTAAAGCCAATAGATGATCTCTATTGATCCATTTATTTCTATATGATATTTCTTCAAGACAACCTATTTTAAGTCCCTGACGATCTTCTATGACTTGGACGAATTGTCCTGCTTGCATTAATGATTCAAAAGTTCCTGTGTCTAACCAAGCAGTTCCTCTCTCTAATACACTAACATATAGTTTAGATTGTTCTAAGTATATGTTGTTTATGTCTGTTATTTCTAGTTCTCCTCTATCCGAAGGTTTAAGATTTTTTGCTAAATTAATAATATCATTATCATAAAAATATAAGCCTGGTATTGCATAATTAGATTTTGGTTTCTCTGGTTTCTCTTCTATTGATATTGCCAATCCTTCAGAAAATTCTACAACACCATATCTTTCAGGATCTGTGACATGATATGCGAAAACATAAGCTCCTTTTATAGGATTTTTTCCGGAGAAAGAGTCACATATTTTCTTTAATCTTTGTGGTAATCCACTAGAATAAAAAATGTTATCACCTAAAACTAAAGCTACGTTATCATCCCCAATAAAGTCTTCACCGATAATGAAAGCTTCTGCTATACCATTTGGTTTTTCTTGTGTTTTATAAACAAAATTACACCCCAATTGAGATCCATCCCCTAATAATTCTTTCATCTGAATTAAATCTTTAGGATTTGTTATAATTAGAATATCTCTAATACCTGCAAGCATTAATACCGATATTGGATAGTATATCATCGGTTTGTCGTAGATTGGCATTAATTGCTTAACTACTGGTATTGTGATTGGCCAAAGTCTTGTTCCTTGACCCCCTGCTAATACTATTCCTTTCATGTATATTTAAAATTAAAAAGGCACTTCCCGATTAAGAGAAGTGCCTTATATTTAGGTTATTACATATCGAATTCTTTCAACCAGTCTTCAATATCTCCATCAGAAGATTTTGCTGCTTCAGTTGATGCAGAATTAATAGTTTCGGGTGTTGGTGCTGGTTTAGTTGGAGTTGGGACCGATTCAGTTTCTTTTACTGTTTTTGTATAATCAGTAGTAGATGCATATGATTGACCTGGATTTCCAGTTAATTCACCAAGATAAGAATAAACTTTTGTTGTTAATTCATCGTTCCATGGAGAAAATCCATGTTCTTCTAATGGTTGTAGACCTTCATATATAGAAAGTATTTGTTTCCTACCTTCATCGGTATTTTCCATTTTAGATCCTTTTACTGTAATAGGGGATATCTTATCAGCGAATTTACATTCATCATAATTCCAATAACCACCTTTCAAAGTTACCTTTAAAGAGAAATCTTTACCTTCAAAGAAGTCGAAAATATTTGTTGGTTCTGTGCCTAATTCCATATCTGAAGCATCAGGTGAAATTTGGGAATCAATAATTTTCTTGATTGCTTTAGGGAATCTAAGAATTTGAACGGTACCTTCCATTTCAGGTCGTTGAGGATCTTTAATTACTTCAATATATGAGTAATGATATTCCTTTCTTTTAATTCTTTCAGCTTGCTTTTTATCAAAAGCAGATTCTGATTTATAAAGTTTCCAGAATGTGTCCTGAATAGGAGATTTTTCTCCAATTGATGATGGACAGTCAGCATAAAATCCATTGCCTTCAGCATTTTCTAACCAATAAGAATATTTCTTAAGGATTGAATTTTTTGGATTTTTAATGTTAGGTATAAATCTAACAATTGCTCGATAAATCGAGTCTTTAGATAGTTTCGGATCTGTTTTAAATAGTTCCGAATTTGATGTTTTTGTTTTTTCCTCAGTTACGAAATTATCGATGCTGAGATTAAAGATGTCTAAATTTTCCATTGTTTTTACTTACTTTTTAATTTACGTTTTTATTTATATTATATTTTATGTCCTTTACAAATACTTGATTCAACTGTTTATTTACTTACTTTTATTACTTTACTAACTTAACGTTTATTACCAACATACTTTAAAATTACATATTTACATTTATTATATGTAAAAGAATTAATTAAAGTTTTTTATTTTACTTTCTCATAGTCATATCCACCATTTCTGATTAATGACCAAAATCTAGTCCCATAAGTCTTTTCTTCAACTTTCTTTCCAAATAACTTCTTTGCCCCTTTTACTATTCCTTTACCAACCTTTGCTAATATATTTCTTTCCTCTACTAAATCTAAATAGATTTTCTTTGGTACCTTGTTATACTTATACACAGATCCATTATTGAATTCTATTTCTAAAACTTCAGTTTCTGAATCATATTTCATATCTTTAAGATGAGATGACTCAACTGACTTAGAATAAGTTTTTTCAAATAAAAATTCATCATATCGAAGAAAGGAATTCATACTACTCACCTTTTTTATTATCATCTATCCACTTCTTAAAAATAGGAATTGACTCTCGCATACCTTCAGTTTGATTTGCTGAGTGTTTAGCTCTATTCATCATGGTAGTAGCAATTGCCATTGCGTGGCCATGATCTTTCTTTACTAAGTCATCCATGATCTTGACCGTATCTAATGCTTTTTGTTTATTCCCATATCCAGTTCCTTTAATAGAATCCTTATCTCCAGGACTAAACAATTCACTCTCATCAACAGATATATCCTCCTTGATTTTATTCTTATCGATCCAAGTTCTAAAAACTTTAATAGCATCTCTCATCCCATCAGTTTGGTGTTGATGCTTTTTCGCTCTAGATTCCATGGTAGTTGCTATTGACATAGCCCAAACTCTCTCATTATTTTTCATGAGATAATCAAGCTTTCCTATAGTATATTCAGCTTTTTTCTTATCTGAATATCCTGTACCTTTTATAGCATCCTTACCACCTTTTGAATATAATCCAATATCTGGTGGATCTGTTTTATATTTCTTTCTTTTAACAGTATGACCTACTATAGGCTTCTTATCTTCTTTAGATTCATTAAGAAATTCAAAATATGAAAGTAAGTTAACCATTTTAAAGTTTATTATCTATTAATTATATAATTCCCAAGTTGACCACATTCCATTATTAATCAAATATGCATGAGCAGCTGCACCATCTGTTATACCTGGTTCCTCAAATCTCGTTGCTACGAAGTCTGTAAAATCTTGTCTCGATTGATTAATGTTTGGATCTAAATCAGAAGCTCTCAAAAATCCGACATTTCCTTGTACCCCTTCGACTGGAGTATCTCTAGGCACTTGTGATGTGTAAGCTATATAATAACCTGCTCCATCATCTGGTCCTGCCCATGGAAGAAGAGCCGGATATTCTGTATAAAAATCCTGTAATCTATTCTGTTTTGAAATAACCACTAATTTTTCATAAATCTCCCACTCACCAGGATTCACTGCTCCGGTATCATCCCAGACGAATGCGTAATCATTTGTTAATCTTGCCATTTTTATATTTTATTTTATTTTATTTATCCCCGTGAAACTCATAGTCCTTAGAAGTCATATAACCAATACAGGTATCAAGGTAAAAGTAATACAGTTAATCCTGTGTACTCTCGTCCTTCTGAGATAGTCCCCACTCACATAAAGATATAGAATCAATTAAATCATCTATTGGTTTGGGTATATTAAATTCCTCATCTCTATTTAATCCTAATTCATTTAATCTCTTTGATAACTGATCATCTACCTTTCCGAAATATTCTTTAAGCATTTCAAACTTTCCAGAATTACCATTCCCTGTGTAATATTTTTTTAAGCTTTTTGGAGATATTACTGTAATACAATCACCCCATTTTTGAATTATCTTAGCCTTTAGGAATGTATTAAATGTTATTAAATCTATAAAACTATTTCCTTTTGATGCGAATGAAAATCCTTCGATATAAAAATTTGGTGAGTCTTTTAATTTTTTAGATAAAACTTCCATTATCCTATTTGATAATCTATCAGCATTCATTAATTTAATAGATTGATCAACTATAGGATCTTTTGTATTTTCATTTTTTAGATAGCTATGAATCTCTACTATATTATCGATTTTACTATGTATTAGAAATCCTTTTAGTGTAGGTCGGTAATTAGGAACAAATGAATAGTAATTAAATGTAGTACCATCAAAAATTGTTACAGCTGTGCTATTTATGGAAAAGTCTATGCCTATTATCATATTTATATTATAAAAATCTCTTTCCTAGAGAAGCACCTAAAGCAGCTCCAACTAATCTAGAAGTTAATAAATCGAAGAGTATTCCTTTTTCAATACCCAAAACAGATGCTATTATTTTTCCTATAGAACTACCCAAAGCAAATCCGGTAAGTCCACCTAATATAGATCCTAAAATACCTTCATTAGTTAATTCAGCATTAAAATCTGCAGCTCCTTTATTTTTTTCAAGATATTCAGAAATAAATTCATCGACAGCTTTATCAACTTTTGCTTCTTCTTCTTCAGTTAATTCAGATTTCAAATTCTCATTAAGCATTTGAATCTCTAATTCAGAGAAAGTTTTACTTTCTATTAAATATTCTTTAAATGTTTTCATATTGTTTTGTAATTTATATTCCTAAGTCTTTATGTAAAACTTCCATGAATCCCTTGTAAGTATGAGATCCATATTCATCTTTCAATATTTTACCAACCGCTAATGCAAAATCTTCATACGACATTGAATCGTCAATTTTTATCATAGATTTATTTATTTCTTTAGATAATTTATCGGATTTGATAGATTCATCTAAATGTTCTCTATATGTTGGTAAACTTTTCATTCTATTTAAGTTTTATTTATGTTATTTATCATTGAGTTTGGAAGTCCATATCTATTTCATTAAAGGCAAATGTTGCTTCGAATGTTCTAAACTCTGGTGTTATTTCAGAATATGACATAGTGAATTGATTTAATCCAGTAAACATAACGTCTTTAAATGTTACAGTATACATTCGAATTCCTTCAGCGTCTAATATATGTAAAGGAACGTTCATCATATAAGGTGCCTTTGTATCGTATGAATAATAGTGAAAGAATGTTTCAAGTAAAATCCAATAATTAATATTTCCATCTAAAAGTTGGAAAGTAACTGTAAAGTTTCTATCAATTAAAGTTTCCATTCCTAAAGATTGTCTAAATCTTCGAGTAGTTCCTTTTGCTTGTGGCCAATTACCTGGTTTTGTTTGTTCAACTGGGGAAAAATTAAAATTAGGAATTGTTATAGATTGTATCGAATAATTTATTAAATCAGATATATCGTTTACAGGAGTAGGCATTCTAAATACATAAGGATCGTATCGATCTTTCACGTAAGACGGGATAAAAACTCTAGGGAATTCAATCTTAAATAAATCGTTTCTATTTTGTAATATCATTATATATTTCTATATTTAGCGAATCCTTCAGGACCCAATGTAATAAATTGTTCGATAGACATTGAAGATATTATACACAAAGGATCTTCTGCTTCCATTATTTTTTTAATCACTTTATTTGGAAATGAAGGCGCTGTCATAACTCTTGTTAAGTGGAATCCGGTAACTCTCACATTATTAGGAAACTTCTCATTATCATATAAAATAGTTTCACTAATTTCATTACCAATAACCTTTTTCACATATCCAATTTTATAAGTATATGGTATATCTGTAGGGTATGTATATTCATCAATGTAATTTTTGTCAGTATTATATAATTCTATTAATTCCTTTTTTGGTAATTTATGACCTTCTGTTCTAAAAGCAATATCTAATAATAATTTCCAATCATTTAAAGCAGTATAATATAAAGTATACATATCTTTTTCTATTTGTAAAAAATCTTCAAGATTAGATGGCATAAATCCATTTATTGGACACAATAATAAATCAACATCCCAAGTAGAAGACATATCCCATAAACAAGATCCTATGATGTGTATTTGATATTTCTTGAGTATAGGTTTAACTTGAGCAGATTGTAAGAAATAAACTATTCTTTGATATTCTGGTCTTAGCCAAGGAGTTTTCGTCGCAACTTCTCCTATCCTATAAGAGAATTTTGTTTTGTCGATATCTTCGATTTGTATGTGTGTTCCAAATGCCATATTATTTAGCTTATTCTACCTCCACCTCCATAAAATATACCTCCAGGATTTGGTGAATCTACTGTAGCAAAGTCATCAAAAAACAAATTAGAAATCGGAGCACTTGGAATTGATGTATTTCTTGGACTCATTGAAGAAGATCTAGAATTAACTATAGATGATTGATTACCTTTTGATATTGTTTCAAAATATGTAGGTGATGGAATAATCTTAACAGGTTTTTTATCTTGAATATTTACTTTAATTTGTGTATTAATTAAATCATTAAGACCTTCATCCTTTAAGTTTCTATTTTGTTCCATCTCTAATAGAATTGTTAATTCTTCTATATGAGTATTTAATTTTACTATTTCTTCAGTTGATGAATCTAAATTAGTTTTTAATATTTTAATTCTTTCATCATCAGCTAAGTTTTCTGCACTAGAACTAGCTAAAGAATTATTATAAGAAGTAATTTTACTGTTTAAATTAGTTATAGTATCAGACTGGGATCTTATTGTTTTTGTGTATTGATTATTCTTAACAGTCATATTATTAATCATAATATTTTGTGAAGATATTTTATCATTAATAGACAGTTGCATCCATTGTTCAGTAGAATAGTATTTTCCACTATACAGGAACGTTTTTTCTTTTTTATCATTTACTAAATATAAACCAAAAGATCTATTAGATAGACCTAAAATATTTTTAGATTGCTCTTCGGTCAATTTAAAAATAATTTCTCCTCTAGTTGCAGATGTAGAAGTCGTCGGATATTCAGTAATATTGATTTCATCTCCATTATCATTTTTAAACGATATTAAAATTTCGCCAATACCAGAAATATTAAGAGGGATGTTAGTATTCGAAGATCCTTTTTGATATATTGTAAATTTCAAAAATGATACAGAATCCGGTATAAGGATCTTGGCTAAGCCATTACTGTATATATTTCCAGTTGATGTATTATTTTGTATTGAAGGGTTATTAATATTTGTAATTGAATTTGTCGTTGATGTGCTGTTTTCATCTAAATTAACCGTATCAAAAGAAATAGATATATCCGTAGCATCTAAGAAAGATGTTATATATTTCGTGTTTTCTTGAACCGGATCCTGCTGTCTGTTTATTTTTATCTCCTTTGTATATTTCTTATTATAAATAATAGATCTAACTGGGTTAGTACCTAAATTAATAGAGCCAATCTTTTTCCCGTATTTTTGAGTATCGAAAGAAATCATTGATGAAGTTTTCCATACTTGAGAATTATCTTGTCTGTTATATAGTCTAAGAACATAATCAATTTTAAATGAAGTAGCTGATCCGTTTTTTATTACTGGTCTATATACATTAGGTTTGTCATATTCAGTAGTTTGTGAGATTTGAAGATCATCAGTTTTTACCCATCCATAATTACCAGAGCCATCATTAACATATTCAGATATAACTAGATCGTGTAATAACATATAATCGAATCCACTTTGATTTAGGTCAAGAATGAACTGTTCTATTATAGAAGAATTATATTTTCCATAAAATTCAATATAATCACCACCTGAAGAATTTGCTATATAAGCAGAGATTGATTCAAATTGATCTTGTGTTGATATGTCTATTGCAGTTATATTATCAACATAACCGTATGTTTGTTCATCAACTGTTTTATAAGTTTTTATCCAATAGAAGAATATTTGAATTTGTTGATCGTTTGCAACTCCATTTCCTCCTGTTATTTTTTCAACAACAGTATCTCCTGTTAATGTACCTAACCAATAATCATATTGTAGTTGATATAGAGATAATACTCGGAAATCTACATAGCTATCATAAACTCGACCACCGAAGAAGAACGATGAAGGATTTAATGTTTCGTATATATCTGTTTTATTATAGACTAAATTTCCTAAAATAATACCTTTATCATCTTTCTTTTTAGCTTTAATTGTTAAAGCTAAACCTTCATTTTGTTCAAAATTAAAACCTTGGACTAAATGAAGTCTTATTGTATCATAAACTGGAGCTTGCGTACTTGAAAATGTGATAGGTAAACTTGATGTATTAGTTAAATCTATATCATAGTCATTATAAGGTGTTATCTTATCAATATCTAGTAATGCTATTTCACTAGCTGATATTTGTGCAAAAGATCTATTTCTAGAATTTCCTGTTCCAGTAGGACTATTAGGAACAATCTTTTCAGAAGAATCTGAATTTAATATTTGTGGTATATTTGTATGGCTGTTTTGCATTTCCCATATCGGAGCAGTTGTTGTAGAAATCCTGTAAGGGTTTCCTGGAACATTTATCTGTGAATTATCAGCATAAATATACTCTAATAATACCGATGAAGAAAGTTGTATAAATTTAGAAGATGTAGCCATTATTTATTGAATATATTATTAAATACTTTGTTTAAGTTAAATGTTGCCGATAAACCAATACCTATTTGTGGTCCTGCTGTATTGTTCAATGGATCAATACCTAATCCAACATAAACAGAAGG